>Ga0182738_1007944_pt1 | contig 10648 bp, 8 predicted proteins | sample eDN5th30CBELigMG_FD_128876 | JGI IMG/M metagenome (GOLD analysis project Ga0182738, IMG submission 128876) | Enriched Miracle-Growth compost microbial communities from Emeryville, California, USA - eDNA 5th pass 30_C BE-Lig MG (version 2)... ... | reverse complement strand
GCCCCGATCGTGCATGAGAGCGCCACCAGACCGCGCTCGGCCATGATCTCGATGTCGGCCCACAGGGCCGAGAAATGGTAGCAGTTATTCAGGGCAAGCGCCGCAATGCCGAACTCTCTCGCCTTGTCGGCCAACAGCGGACGTCCGAGCCGAAGCGGGTGAAGCGCGAAGCCGCCGCGCGCATCGATGCGCACCACGGCGCCGGCGGTAGACACGACCTCGGGCCGCGCTTGCGGATCGACCTTGCCGGAGCGGACGGCCTGTACGCAGCCCTCGATACGATACAGGCCGTGAGAGCGCGCTTCGTCGGCCTCTGCCAAGGCCACAACCTCCGCCATCGCCTCCGCATGCTCGCGGCTGACCCCACATTTCAGCAATGGCTGCTCCGCCAGACGCCGCACCGCGTCAAACGAAAGCCGGATATCGTCCCTGTCCATTCTGTCGCGCCCCCTCTAGCTACCTTCTAAGAGATGCCTTGCATTGCCGGTGTGCCAGCCAGGCGATGAGCGGCTGCGGCATAGACACCCTGGCACCCTTCCTCCAGGATCCGCCCTGGTGAACTGGAACGATGTTCCTTCCGCAGGCAACGACAGTCATGAGGAACCTCCGAGTTCTTTGGCGCTTCCAGCCGGCGCCTCCCTCTCGATGCGGCCGAGGAACTTCCCCACCACTTGCAGCAGCCGCCGCGCATCGGTGGCCTTCACGCCGAGCCTTAGTGGATCGCCTATCGCGGGCGAGATGGGCCCGAGATGGTGGCGCAGTACCCGCACGATCGCTGACGGCGACCGGTCACCCAGCGGCAGTTCGCGAAGCGCAGCGCGCGCAGCTTCCGCATCGCCGGGCGGAACGCAGCCGGACACCCGTGCGTCCTCCAGCCAACAAAGAACTTCGACGATCGGTATGGTGAGGGGGCGCAGATCATGCGCCGCGTACAGCAGGGCCAGATCGTCGGCCCTGACGCGACCACAACGGAGCAATTGGACCACACGGCCAATGCCGATGACGCTGCCGGAGATAGAGGGATCAACAGCGAGCAGAGCGCCCACGCTGGCCGCACCATAGAGGCGAATACCGCGTTTGGCCGCACAGCGTGCCTCCTCGGGGCGCAGGCGAGCTTCCGCGTCGAGAACGCCATCCACCACCGCCACCACAGCCGGCTCCGTGATTGCATCGAGATCGCCCCGGCAAAGCGGCGGACGGTAGTCGGCGGCGAGCAGAGCCTGCGCCTCCGCGAGTGGCAGGCTCGGCCCGAGGAAGACGATGGCGCGGTTTGCTGGATTGCGCGGCGGCCTCAACATCTCCACCGGCGCCGCCACCGCGGGGATGCTAGGGCAGGACACGGCCGGCACCAGCAACGCAACGGCCGAAGGCGTCGTCCATGCCCCCCGCCAGGGCTCGGCAAAGCCCATCGAGCAACGCATCCAGATCCGGTCGGTCAGCCACCGCCAGCACCCGCCAGGGCAGCGGCCGCATCATTTCCGCAACACGCGGACTTAGTGCGATACCGACCATGTCGTTGCACGCTTCTTCCAGCCCTTCTTGCCGGAGCAGGCTACGGAACACGCTGGCCGTGCGCACCGACAGGACAGGCGCCACCTGAATTGCGCCCTGCGCGATGGCATCGCGCACTTGCGGCGTGAGATGCGCGGCTGCCCGCGCCGAATAGACCGCCATTCGCTCTACGGCGAATCCTGCTGGTTTGAGGGCGGCACCAAGGTCGCAAGCGACCACCTCTCCACTCAGATAGGCCAGCGGCCCATGCCGTGGATCCAGCCGGGCCCGCACCAGGCGCAGAAGGTCTGCAGCGTCGCCACCGGGTGCGACCTCGACTTTCGTCAAACCCGCCCTGTGCAGCGGCCATGCCGTCGCGGTGCCGACGGCAAGGATCGGCGGCAATGCGGCCAGCCCGCCGGTGACGTCAGCAGGAGCTGCCTTCACCAGCGCCTCCGCGGCGTTTGGTGAGGTGAGCAGGATCGCCTGCTTCTTGTGAAGGGCAGCGGCCACATCCCAGGATTGCGACATGATCTCCAGCATCGGCTCGACCAGGCAGCCGATGCCACGCGCCTGCAGCCGAGCCGCAAGCCCTTTCGCCTGGTGGCGCGGCCGTGTGACGAGGGCATGCAAGCGGGGGGGGGGCGTGCGGCCGATACCCCGTCATGCGGCTGCCGTGGTGTCGCCAACGCCTCCTCCTTGCGGCGGAGCCTGGACGCGTACCACAGTCAGCCGTCTAACTCGGCCGTCTTGGGTCGGCCAATCGATCGACTGACCCTCGGACAGCCCTATCAATCCAGCCCCGACGAGAGACAGCACGGAGATGCGCCCCGTGGCGATATCGGCCGCCCCAGGGAGCACTATCTGAACCCGCCGCGTCGCGCTGGTCGTCGCGTCGCAAAATTCGACGGTGGAGCCGACGGCCACGACGCCTGCGGGCACACGCCCGGATGGCACCACCTCGGCGCGATCAACCTCCTCCATCAGCAGGTCGGCGACTAGTGGGCTCCGCCGTGCAGCGGCCTCCGCCAGCGCCATCAGCCGGGCATGGTCCTCGGCCGACATCAACAGCTGTGGGCGCAGAGCGCCCGCCTCATTATCTTCGCTCACAGGTCTTCTCCATGCTGGTGTCGGGCGTTGCTCATGGCGAGATGACGGCAACCGCCATCTCGCGACCTCCCGCGCCGTGAACCCGGCCAATGGCGTGACTGATACGGGGTGTGGATCACGGCAGCGTCGAGCAGCACAGCTCCGGCACCATTCCCTGCCGTCGCTGCGGGCCTGGAGAACACGGAGCAAACCTGCCCGTTATGCGGCGGGTGGAAGAGGATCATCATCTTGCTGCAGATAGCCCCGCCCTCGCCGCGGCGTTGACAGCGCTCTTCCTCCACACGAAACAGATCTCATACCATGGCGGTGCATGCCGTTCTCAGAGCGGCCTATGACCGAGAGTATGTCGATGCGCTCCATGCCTCCGCGGAGCCGAGGGGCATTTGTCACAGCCCCTGCTCTCAACCCGAGCAAAGCAGCACCTCGTGGTGCTGTAATGGGCAGAGACCAAGCAGAGACGCTATGTGCATCGGGATGGGTCAAGACGCGTGCTTCAGCATCTCCCCCATCGACGCTGAAGACGACCCGGCTGCCCAATGTGATGACATCAGCCGGCACATCTTCGGGCGAGACAATCTTGCTGCATTTCAATTTCTCGATCAGTATTCGTGCAGCCGCATCCCCGGAGCGCATCCGCAGACAAGCGATTTCGTCGAGCACGAAGTGGTCTCGTGTCGTGATGATGATATCGCCGCCCTCAATGGCTTCAGAAGGTTGCGCTGACGATGACGACGCACCCTCGATCACCTCGAATCGGAAGCACCGAAGAGCCGGGGCATTCTTCCTGCAGGTCGGGCAAAGGCTCTCCGTTCCGTCGAGCCTAGCGCCGCAGAACAGACAATCGATGTTGGAATGCAACACAGATCGATCCTCCAAGACGTGACGAATCCACCTCGCGCGAGAACGCGAGGCGACTTTCTTCCGCTATCGAAGGAGTCCCCGGGTCGGGAGTTGACGTCTGCCGTCAGCCCACCCGGGGTTAAGAGCCTGCGAGCAGGCTTCCGGCGTGGGCGAGGCGGCGCCGATCTGTTGAGCACTGCCACATCATCCGGCAACCCTCGCCCATTCTCGTAAGAGAATCAACCTTTGAAGAAGTAGGTGTGACCACTCGGCGCCATCCACTGGAGAGAAGGCGGAAGGGAGCAGGTAGCCAAGAGCCCAAGGGGAGGGAAGAGCGCATCGACGCTCGACCAATTCGTCCCGGCTGCCCCGGCGGTCGGCCTGCCCCAACCCTTGCGCATCACCTGCAGATTTGGAAATCGGAACTCCCGAGCAACACTTATCCAGGCTCTTAACAAAGCACGGCAAGCGTACCTGTGATGAAGGTAGCGCCAAGCCATGCCACCAAGTGGTTGCACGGCCAGATTTTCGCTTCGCACCGCGACGACGGCGGACACCAGGATCAGGCCCCATGAACTGGTTTGAGCTGCAGCGCTCTGCGTGATTCACCCGGGCTACGACGGTGATCAGGGGGTCCGCTGAGCGGGCAGTTCTGGCTGACGGATCACCCGTGGCAACGGCTGCCCCCCTGCCAAACAAGTCGCGCGGCGTGCCGCGCGGCGATGAACGGCAGGTGATCAGCGGCATCATCCCTGTGTTGCGCTCCGCTGGGCGCTGGGCTGATGCCCCAGCCCGCTATGGTCCTCGTACGACGCTGTACAACCGCTTCATGCGATGGGCGGGCCAAGGCGTCTGGATCAGGCTGTTTCAGGCACTGGCCGCCACAGGTGGCCCAGCCGCCGAACTGCTGCTCGACAGCCCTTCCGTAAAGGCGCCTCGCTGTGCCGCCGGCCGCGCAAGGGGCAGAAGGGCCAGGCGCTCGGCGTCAGCCGCGGCGGCAGCCGCACCAAGCTCCATCTGCGCGCTGACGCCAAGCCGATCCGCCGATTGCCGGGCTGCCAAGGTGCTGCTGCGTGGCCTGTCGTCCGGCAGCCTGATCATGGCCGAGCGGGCCTGCGACACCAATGCCCTCCGTCAGCAGATCCACTGCCCGGGCGCTCTGCCAAACATTCCGTCAGAGCGGAGGCGGCTCTGGAACGGCTGGTTCAGCCCCTGCCTCTCTCGCGGTCCCGACGCCATCGGGCGCATGGCCTGCCGCCGCATCAAGAGACGAAGTTCTTCGGCGGCGGCGCCGGCGCGCGTAAAGCCAGAAAGGGCGGCGGGTTGCCGCAGGCCAGCGAGGCCAGGGTGCAGTGCCGGCGGCTCGGGTGGTGGTTGAGGTCGGAGGCGCTCTTCTTCTCCGAGGCGTCGCCGCCAGAGCCGCCGGTCTTCTTCGGAGCGCAGGTCCGGTTGTGCTATCGGCACACGTAGCCATTGCCGGCTTTTCCAGCGGACAGGTGGTGGTCAGGCCGAGGGATGACCGCCATCAGCGCCGCCCTGGAAGCCGCCGGTGTCGAGTTCATCCCGAAGAACAGCCGCTGGGCCGGCGTGAGGCTGAGGAACGAGAGCGCATGAGGGAGACGATACTTGCCCATAGAACAGGCACTTGAGTGGATGAGCCAGCACCGGACAGGTGTCGTCATTATGGTCGTGGCGATGTTTCTCACACTGTGGCTGAAGAACCGGCGGTGAGTGGCAGGGGCGGCGAGGCGGTCGCACTGTCTGCCATGACCGTGCAGCGCTTTTCCTGAGTGGCCGTTCTGCAGAGATCTACAAGGAGAGTTCATCCCGAGAAGGGGGAGAGGCCGGAGCGAAGCTGAGGAAGGTCCGCTGATGCTGTTGGAGGCTCCCCTCGCCTCTGCCAGTGGCGCGCCATGGTCCAAGGCGGGCTGTGGCATCTTCATCCCGCCTCCGCCGGCTTGCCGCGCGCCAGGGTTCGGGTCAGCTCGGGCGCCGGAGTGCCGGCCCGTCCCAGCACCAGCTTCCGCTACCGGCCCCCGATGGTCCGGTACTTGATCAGATAGCTGCCAATTCCAGGCGGCATCCGCCGCACGCCGAAGCCCTTCAAATCGCCATGCCAAGTGAGGGCCTCTCCGGCTGGGCCGGGCGCCGGGGCATCAATGGCCCGTTTGGAAAGCTTCGTATTCCAGGAAGGCGCGGCAAGTTTGGTTGTGCAGCGCCTCCGCGCCCTCAGGGAACCAGACAGGAACAAACCACCACCGGCTCCGGCAGACGCCGGAAGATGTCCAGAACCTGAAAATATTGAAGAATCAGCGGCCTAGCCAGTCACAGCAAACTTCGGAAGGCTGGGAAACTGCTTACTCCAAGATTCTCTAGGTTGAGGTGGAGGGTTCGAAGCCCTTCGCCCGCTCCATCTTGCCAAAAGAAGACCAAGTCATTGGCAGAGGTTCGCTTCGGCGGGGCGGTTCCGCCGCGCTTCCTAGGGCCGAGCCAAACCCGCGGCGGCCACCCTCGCATGGAACTCGCCAGGCCCCATAATCAGGAGCAGCCGTCCTTCGGACGCCTCGCGGAGCAGCGAAAGAGGAATGGTGAAGGGCGCGGTGCCGATGCCCAGCCCAGGAGCCGGCGCGATGAGCACAATGGCGGAGTTGGTACTCCTGCTCATCGTAACGACGGTCCCGATTTGCGTCTCGTCCAGGCTCCAGACCTCGCGTCCCTGCAGATCATGGGGCAATTGCGCGCGGGGCGCGGCCCATGCAGGAGCCGCGATAGAGCCGAGCAGCAGGCCGAGGGCGCCTCTCCGCGCGACTCCGGAAGGCAACCTCTCCGGCACCGAGGCCGGCAAGCAGAAAGGGAAAAGCATGCGCCGGAGATTCCCTGCCCCGGCAGAGTTGGCAAGAGCGTAGAAAGCCGCAGCTCAGGCCAGGCGGCGGAAGGAAGCGGAGCTCTCCCCTCTCCTTCCAGGCTGTGCATGCGGGAAGGCCTCGAAGCCCTGCGGGACCTGCCTCGGCGCGGAGCCGGCTCGCAGAGCTTCCATGGCCTCTACGCTCTGGAGCAACGCGGCCATCTCGTAGGGCTTGCGGAGATAGCCCAGTGCCACGTCCTGAGCCTGGCGGGCAGCCAGTGTCTCGCCACTCGCGAAGATAGCCACCAACCCCCATCGGGCGAACAGCTCACGGGCCACCTCAACTCCAGAGCTACCATCCTGTAGGCTGATATCCAAAATAGCCAGATCAGGAGCACTCTCCTGGCATAGGTCGAGCGCCGCCCTAGCAGTGGCGGCAGGTCCTATGACCGTGTGCCCGGCTTCTTCAAGGCGCTCAACCAGAAGTTCTGCTATTAGAGCTTCATCTTCTACGACCAGGATATTCATCGTGCTCGAATCATTCTGTGCAGGACCGAAGCAGACAGAACGCGGCTCAATCTACAATGCACGAAACCTTGTAGTGGCTCTCCAGCATCGAGGAGAAAGGCAGCAACCTTAGGCCAGACGCTCTCCTTCGTCCGCCGGACCATCTCGCCCATATCAGCGTTTCGAGGGCCATTGCTCTACCCTGCTTCCGCAGCCGGCCGACGAGGAACTGTCCACAAATCTGCCAAGCGGCAGATTGTCCTACGCTTGCTGCCCGTACGCACACCGGCAGGGCGGTAATGGCCAGCCCCTTCGCCTGCCCCTCACGTCTGCGGCGCCGGTGCGGCATGGGCCGGCGGCTGGTTGGCCAAGGCGCGCCAGAGCGCCGCCAGTTCGCTGAGTGAGGTGACGATGGTCTGTCCCGCCGCCTCCCGCCTTAACTCTGCCAGAACGGGACTGTCCGGCGCCGCCTGCCAGAGGCCGATGGCGATCTGCGCGTCCGGCAGCAGCTTCTCCCAGCGCCGCGCCAGATAGCGCAGGCTGGCCGCCGTGCTGCTCTCCTCCAATACGGCGATGCAGCAGAGCCGGGTGGTGGCGGCCATCTCCGGCGACGGCTCCGCGCCTTCCGCGATGACGGCGGCTGGCAACCCCTCGGCCTGCAGCGCCTGCGCCGCCATCGCCGCCGAGAGGTCGTCCAACCGACCCCGTGCGGGGGTGCATAGGCAGAGTCCGGCGGAAGGATCGACGGGCGCCTCCGCGACCTCGTGCGGCAGTTGTTCCAGCAGGGCGGTCACCCGGCCACGGATCTCTTCCAGCTGTTCCGTCTCCAGCACCTCCCGTGCCCAGTCCTGGTCCGCGAGCACCAGGCCAGGCAGTGCGATCGTGTCGTGGTAGGTGGTCAGGGAAGGATGCTCCCGCAGGTGCAGGCGCATCTGCTCCAGCAGGCGCGGCAGGTTTCCCTGCAGCAGGTTCTGGTAGAAGCTTTCCCCGGGCTCCAGCGAAGGGCGGTCGCCGAGCATGATGTCGAGGAAGTCGAGGCTCGGCACGTGGCGTCCCAGCACCACCAGGCAGACCGTCAGCGGCACCGCCAGCAGCAGGCCGATCGGCCCCCAGATGAAGGTCCAGAAGGTCGCCGCGATGACCACCGCGACGGGCGAGATGCCGGTGCTGTGGCCGAACACCATCGGCTCCACCACCTGCCCCATCAGCAGTTCCGCCGCCAGGAACAGCCCGGCCACCCAGAGCGCCAGTCCCCAGCCCGGCTCCACGGCCGCGGCGAGCAGCAGCATCGGCGCGAGGGCAATGTAGGTGCCGAGGAAGGGCACGAAGCGCATCAGCCCGGCCAGGATGCCCCAGAGCGCCGGGCTGGGCAGGCCAAGCACCCAGAGCGCCAGCCCGATCATCACGCCGACGCCGGTATTGAGCGCCACCTGCGCCAGGAACAGGCGGGAGAGACGGCGGGCGGCATCGTTCAGCGCCACGGTGGTGCGGTGCAGGTCCCGGCTGCCGGCGAGGCGGATCAGCCGGTCGCGCAGGTCCTCGCGGTAGAGCAGCACGAAAATGGCGAAGAGCACCACAACGCCCGCCGTGGCGAGCGGCGCCAGCACGGAGCCGGCGATGCTTTGAATCACCTCCAGCGGCGGGGTAGCGGATTCGGCGGCCGGCGCGGCGGGCATGCCGGCCCCATGGCGCCCGCCGCCGATCATGCCGCGCAGGTTCTGCATCGCGAGCTGCGCCTCCTGCATCAGCTCCGCCAGGTGCAGCCCGTCCAGCTTGCTGCGCAGGTTCCCCGCATAGGTGGAGAGGCTCCCCAGCAGGCTGCCGGCCTGCCGCGCCATCACCAGCCCGAGGCCCAGGATGGCGGCGGCACTGAGCAGCACTGCCAGCACCACCGCCAGGGCATGCGGCACGAAGGCGCGGCGCAGCATCACCACCACGGGCGCCAGCACGAAGGCGAGCAGCACCGCCAGCACCAGCGGCACGATCACCTCGCGGCCGAAATAGAGCGCGGCGATGACCAGCGCCACCGTGAGCAACCGGGGCCGCTGGTTCGGCGTGGCGGCGGGGGCGCCGGATTCGGTCATGGCCATGTTGTCATCAGCCTTGGCAGCCTCGCTGCGGTTCGCGGCCATGGGGAGCCCTTGCAACGCTGCGGCGGGGCAATTGGTTGAGACGCAAGCTTCGCCATACTCAGGCGTGAACCCACGGGCCTTGCGGCGCGTTATCTCAGGCCATTCCCGGAACCCATCGCCTTGTCCAGCGCCGCCGCCCAGCCTTTGCCCGACACCGCCCCGCCCCACCGCCACGGCCGGCTGCGCCCTGCCTTGCTGGGTGCCGCGCTGCTGCTTCTGATCGCCCTGGGAAGCGGCCTCGGCGGATGGTGGGCTGCCGCCGCCAGCCGTGCTGCCATCGCCACCGCCTCGGCGCATGTCCTCAATGCCGAAGCGCTGCTTTCCGCGCTGAAGGATGTGGAGACCGGGCAGCGCGGCTTCGTGCTGGTGGGCGACGAGGCTTATCTCGCCCCCTATCACGACGGCCGTGCGAAGCTGCAGGCATTGCTGCAGGCGCTGGAGGGAAGCGCCACCCCGCCGGCACCGGGCGCCAGCGAAGGCGAGCTCACGGCCGGCTCGCTCCGCCGGCTCGTCGAGGCCAAGCTGGCCTGGACGGAAGGGGTCCTTGAGGCCCAGCGCCAGGGCGGCCGGGACGCCGCGCTGCGGCTGGTGGCGACGCGTGAGGGCAAGGAGCTGATGGACGCCGCGCGCACCGAGGTGGCGCGGGTGCAGCAGGCGGCGCGCGACCGCCTCGGCCGGCTGACGATGGCCAATGAGCAGCGCTCCACCTGGCTCACCGTCCTGTCGCTCAGCGCCGCCCTGGCCGCCTGCATGCTGCTGGCTCTCTATGCCCGCAACCGCCGCCGCGCCGAGCGCCGCGCCACCGCGCTGCTGGACGGGGTGATGGAGCACGCCCCGGTGGGCCTCGGCTTCCTGGACCGCGCCCTGCGGCTGGACCACGCCAACAAGACGCTGGCCATGCTCGATGAGCGCGTGCTGGGCGCACATGGCGGCCGCCTGCCGGAGGAGGTGCGCGAACAGATCGAACCGCGGCTGCGGCTGGTGCTGGAGGGTGGCCGCGCGCAGTCCGATGTGGAGGTGACGCTGCGTCCGGACGGCCCGGCGCATCCGGCGCGCCACCTGATGATGAGCTTCTTTCCGCTGGGCACCCGCAGCGCGGACCTCCCCGCCATGGAGGGCGTGGGGCTGGTGGCCACCGACATCACCGCCCGGCGGCGCATGGAGGACCGCATCCGCCGCAGCGAGGCGCGGCTGCGCATGATCATCGACTCCGTGCCGCAGCTCGCCTGGATGACCGACGCCGAGGGTGCGGTGCAGTGGTATAACCGCCGCTGGTACGACTATGCCGGCGGCACGCCGGAGGAGATGCGCGGCGCCGGCTGGCAGGCGCTGCTCCACCCCGACCATGCCGAGGCCGCCATCCAGCGCTTCGGCAAGGCGATCGCCGCCGGCGAGCCCTGGGAGGACACCTTCCCGCTGCGCGGCGCGGACGGGCGCTACCGCTGGTTCCTCTCCCGCGCCCTTCCGCTGCGCGACGCGCCGGATTCCGAGTTCCCGGAAGGCCGGCTGATCGGCTGGTTCGGCACCAACACCGATATCACCGAAATGCGCGAGGCGGAGGAATCCCTGGCGCTGGCCAAGGCCGCGGCGGAGGAGGCGAACCGCGCCAAGAGCCAGTTCATCGCCAATATGAGCCACGAGCTGCGCACCCCGCTCTCCGCCGTCATCGGCTATTCCGAGATGCTGGAGGAAGAAGCCGAGGATCTCGAAGGCGCCGAGAGCT
>Ga0182738_1007943_pt1 | contig 10649 bp, 8 predicted proteins | sample eDN5th30CBELigMG_FD_128876 | JGI IMG/M metagenome (GOLD analysis project Ga0182738, IMG submission 128876) | Enriched Miracle-Growth compost microbial communities from Emeryville, California, USA - eDNA 5th pass 30_C BE-Lig MG (version 2)... ... | reverse complement strand
GGCGAAGATCCCCGCACCGTGGACGCGGCGGTCGTTCGGGCCGCGAAGGCGGCGGGTGTCCATGACCTCATCCAGCGTCTGCCTCAGGGATATGATATGCAACTCGGCCCCTTTGGTGCCGGCGTGTCCGCGGGCCAGGCTCAACGGATCGCCCTAGCCCGGGCCCTTTATCAGGATCCGGTCCTGCTCGTGCTCGACGAACCTAATTCGAACCTGGATCAAGAAGGGGAGACCTCTCTGATGGCCGCCATTCTGTCGGCGGCCCAACGTGGTGCGGCGGTCGTGATCGTTGCCCACCGCGCCGGAATGCTCGCGCGCGTCGACCGACTGATGGTGATGCGGGAGGGCGCGGTGCAACTCGAGGGGCCCCGCGAGGAAGTTCTTGCAAAGATGCGCGCCGTAAAGGCCGCAGTGGGCACGCCAGAAGCGGGAGTGGCCTTCGGATGAGCAGCCGCTCGGAACATCCCTCTCCCCCCGACTTCTCCCTGAAGGACAGCTTCGGCTGGGAGCTCAAGGTCGGCGGGACCATCATCGCATTGTTCTTTGGCTTGTTTCTCGGTTGGGCGGCGCTGGCTCCCCTGGACGCCGGGGCCTACGCCAGTGGACAGGTCGCGGTGACCGGCAACCGCCAAGCCGTACAGCACCGCGACGGCGGCGTGGTTCTGTCGCTGGCCGTGTCGGAGGGTGATAAGGTTCGCCGGGGCCAGGTTTTGGTGCGCCTGAACGCCGGGGAACTGAAGGCGTCGGAGCGCGGCGTCACCGCCCAGGTCCTCGCCTTGCTCGCCCAGAGGGCGCGCCTGGTCGCGGAACGGGATCGGACGGGGCGCGTCCTCGCGCCGCCGGAGTTCGAGGTACTGGATACGGAGGATCGTCGCCTGGCCGATGAGGCGCTTCGCCTTCAGCAACGGCAATTCGCCGCTCGCGGCGCCAGCCGGTCGACCGAGACGGGCGTCCTGAACCAGAGGGTGGGGCAGCTCCAGGAACAGATGGAAGGCTATCAGCGCCAGATCGTGGCCAATGACAAACAGCAGCGGTTGATTGAGGAGGAACTAGTCGGCATCCGGTCTCTGGCGGCAAGGGGCTACGCGCCCCAGACGCAAGTCCGCGCTCTTGAGCGCACGGCGGCAGCGCTGGAGGGAGAGCAGGGCTCGCTACGGGCCGAGGTGGCGCGCATACAGGAACAGATCGGCGAGACGCGACTACAGACGCTCGGCGTGTCGACTGAACTGGACGAGGACGTCGCGGAGCAACTGCGGCAGGTCGAGGTCCAGCTGAACGAACTGCAGCCGAAGCTGACCGAGCTCCGAGCCCAGATCGCTCGCACGGAAATCCGAAGCCCTGTGACGGGCCAGGTGGTCGGCCTCACTGTCTTCACCCAGGGTGGGGTCATCCAGGCCGGCCAGTTGCTGATGGATATCGTACCCGACCAGGCCGAACAGGTCCTCGTTGCCCGGGTCGATCCCGGCGACATCGACAATCTCTCGGTCGGACAGCCGACGGAGGTCCAGTTCCCCGGATTGCGCGAACGAAACCTGGAAACCCTACGCGGCCGGGTGCGCCAGCTTTCCGCAGACAGCTTCACGGACGAGGCGACGGGCTCGAGCTACTATCGGGCGGAGATCGTGGTTCCAGCCGAGGAACTCGCGAAACTCGGCCGCACGGCTGAGACTATCCGAGCGGGCATGCCGGTCGAGGTTGTCATTCTGACCCGCAAACGGACAGCCCTAGCCTATTTGACAGAGCCTCTGGTCAAGAGCCTTTGGCGGTCAGGAAAAGAACAATAGCCGCGCCACTGACTGCGCGATCTCTCGGCACCGGGATTAGACGGGAGCCGTCAGAATTTGTCTCTGAACGATCGTCGTCCCTCACCCAATAATTTGCGCGTTAGATCGACGGCCTAGCGGTCCGGAACGGGTTCTGCTGGCGCGCCAAGCCGAAGGTCGGGAAAGCCGTCCACAAATGGCGCATAACGCACCCAAGGAACCGACTCAACATTCCCAGATTCCGTCCCACCATTAGGGTTCGAGGGCTGTCAGATCGTCTCTCCATTGGTCGTCAGAAGACGATGTTTCCAGTGGAGTTTCTGTGTCCCGCTCAAAGCTTGTATCCGCCCCGCCAGTTGGCGCTTCAGTTCAAAGGAAAAGAGGCCGCCCGCCGCTGCCTATCGTCGCCCATCCGCAAAGCCTGTGGGAGGTTCATGACGAACCCCGGGACTTCCACGCTGCGCTGGATCTGCAGATCCGCAGACATGGCGAGAACTCCTATAGGCTCCATCGCGCGATCGTGGCTGCCGGCGGCCTGACGGATCGGACCACTCTTGCGGCGTGGCGGCGCGGCCTGAAGGTCCCGGAAACGCCTGCGAGTCTGAAGGTCCTCGATATTATCGAGCATCGATATCGTTTGGAGGCTGGATACCTGAGGTCCCGACTGCCGCGGCGTCGTGCTTTGAGAGGACTGGTTCCACCGGAGACGCCCTATTCAGAATCGCGCCGTCTTGCCTGGCATCTGCCGGACGATTTCGACGAACGATCGGTCGAGGAGAAGGAGGAGATCCTGGCGTGGGTGCGCTCGACCATCTTGTCCGGCGGCACTGCTTATCACCGCTATCATTCAGCCGTTTCGAAGCACCGGTTCGCGATACGGTTCGGCGAGAATGGGCCGGAGGATTTGGCGGCGCCCGGGCGTTTGAAGGAGGAAATGGCTGCGCTTCTGCGGTTCAAGTCTGCGACCCTCACAGACATTGGCTATCAACGCTCCGGCGTTTGGGGAGCGGAGACGGCGGCCCAGCGCGAAGAGCATCTCGCGCTCCTGTTCGGAGCGCTGGCCGCTTTGCCTGGTGACGAGGTCAGCGGTCTTGGCGTTCCTCGAGAGGAGCTGACATTCGGACTTCTTGTGCTGCCGTCGATCTGGGACTGGTACGTGCAGTGGCGCGAGCGACGCCGAGGTTTCTACACGGGCTGGGAAAGCGAGATGCTGCTGCTTGGCGCAGCCTTCTCGCGTAGCCAGACCGGGTGGCTTAGACAGAGCCCGTGGCTGGCGGAGCGTCTTCGTCCCATTCCCGGTGTTGTCGCGCAGGAGGACATCGATCGGATCTGCGCGGACTGGGATGGAGCCTGCCAGCAGGTGCACCGTCACGCCCTGGCCAGGTCTAAGGAGATCGAGCGGGTCGCAAGGGTTCACCGGGATCCCTTCGAACCCATCCTGCCCATCTTGGAGGCGGCGAGTCCCGTCGGCGAGTATCGCAAGATCACCGAGGAGATCCTCCGCCGGATGCCGGATGAGAGGCGTTATCCGCGGGCAACCGCAGAGGCTGTACGGTCCTTCCTGATGCTTCGGTTGGGGCTGCACCTGGGGGTCAGGCAGAAGAACTTGAGGCAACTCATGCTCCGTCCGCGCGGCAGTCCGCCCACGCCCGAAAGGGAACTGGAGAACCAGCGATGCGGGGAGTTGCGCTGGAGCGTGAAAGAAGGCGGTTGGGAGGTCTTCATCCCATGCGTCGCTTTCAAGAACTCAGGCTCGGCCTATTTCTCCAGACGTCCGTTCCGACTTCTTCTTCCAAACCTGGGAGGACTGTACCGCTGGATCGACGCCTATGTGGGTCGCCACCGATCGGCCCTGCTGAACGGATCCAGCGATCCCGGCACCTTCTTCGTGAAGACCGTCAAGGTTTCTAGCCGCAACGCCGCCTATAATCAGAACACCTTCTATGACGCCTGGCGTCAGGTGATTCAGCGCTACGGGATCTACAACCCGTATACGGAGAAGGGCGCTATCCCGGGATTGCTTCCGCATGGGCCGCACAATGTGCGGGACATCCTAGCGACCCATGTGCTGAAACAGACTGGTTCCTACGAGCAGGCCAGCTACGCCATTCAGGATACGCCGGCCACGGTCGCTGCTCACTACGGACGCTTCCTCCCGCAGGATAAGGCGGCGCTGGCGGCGCAGGTTCTCAATAAGGTCTGGGAGGCGGCTTAGGTGATTGGAGAGCGCATGACACGAACACGCGCAACGTTTTCGAAGGCCAATCTCCGGCGAGGAATTCTCGCCGTAGAGGAGAGCGGCCACACGGTTCATGCTGTGGAGTTTCCGCCAGGGGGCGGCTTCAAGTTGATTCTAGCGGCCGAACCTGACCAGGCGGAGGTCAACGAATGGGATGTGGCGTTGGGATTTACGGACGCCAAAGGACGTCCCTTAGTTAGGTGAGAAAAGCGGCCTTCGTCTTATGACGTCGCGCTGAGCCGTAAGAGGTAGGCAAAGCCTGGCGCAAGACCTGCGCCAGGCGGAGGACGCCGTGCTCGGTGATGCCTTCACGAGGCCGTACAGGAAAGCGCAGTCGTCGATCGGCATCGCGGCGACCGTCTGGCAGGCGAAACTAGCCCGTCAGGATTTCGGCGGCTTCAGGATAACGCTGGGCCAGGCGTGTCGCCCAGTCCGCCGACATAGGGCGAGGGCGCCTGGCCTCCCGAGGGCGGGCCAGGACGAGGGCGGCCGCTTCCCGGTGGGCCGGCCAATCCATGAGGAGATTCATGGCGGCGTCGAAGTCCGGATGTCCCGTCGCGTGGGCGAAGGCCCGATCCAGGGCCTCGACGTCGTCAAAGTCGGGCAGGCGAGCGAGGTAATCGCGAAGAACGGGCGCCGACAGGTCGCGCTCGAACAGGCTCCAGCGCAGGTCGTGGGCCTCCTGGCGGTGTCCTTCTGCGTCCAGCACGTCGATGGAGGCGGCCTCCCAGGCCGGGGTCAGTCGCGGCGCGCCGTCGGTCGGGTTGCGGCCGTAGGTCCCGGGGCGATTGAGCGGTGAAGGCCTCAGGGCGCCTTCCAGGGCGACGCGGGCTTCGGCGACGCGGCCGGCGTTAAGTAGGCGGCGGGCGACGTCGGCGGCGACGTCGGGCGATCCGGCCTGTTCGGGCGTGACGAGCGAGAGCCAGAGGTCGAGGTCGTCGGCCCGGTCGGCAAGGCGGCGAAACAGATTGCGCCCCGCAGGGGTCTTTCTGGTCTCGGCGTCCAGGCTGTCCAGCAGTCGACGCGCCGTCTGAGGGCCGAAGGCCTCGCCTGCCGCAGTAATCCAGCGCGAATAGTCCTGCGGCCGTCGCCGGAGCGCTTCGACGAGATCGCGCAGGGCCGCATCGCCGGCGGCTTCCGCGAGGGCGAAAAGTTCGGGAGCGGCGGCCTCGAAGGCGGCGGGGAGTTCGCCCTTCGTGTCCTTCACGCGGGCAGCCAGGCCCGGATAAAGGTCGAACCAGCGGACGAGAACGGCGAGCGCCTCGCCGGGCGCCTCTGGAGCCAGACGTTCGACGATCATCCGGCGGTGCGCATTCAGGTCGTCGATCAGTTCGCCGCGTTTGCGCCAGGACACGCGGGTGCGGGCAGCGGAGATGGCGGTGATGCGCTTATCGACCTCGAGGGCCAGCGTCTCCCAGCCCATTTCGGCAGCCAGTTCGAGGCGAAGCCGGCGCTTCAGATTGGCGTTCCCGGCGCCGGCTTCGATCAGCAGTTCCGCCAGGCGGGACGCTCCGAGATGAACGAGGCTGGCTGCCGATAGCCGGGCCGAGATCCGTGGTTGTCGCGCCATGACGTCTTTCAATGGAGGCGCCGCTTCGCCCTATGCGACGCCTTTACCATGCCGGCGCTGGAGCCGCTTCTTAGGAAGCAAGATCGTCGTGTTTGCCCAGGACCTCACGGCGCCTCCATAAGCTAATTTTCTATCCGCGATGGCTTCCTCAAGCGTCCGGCGGCGGCAAGAAGCCGCTGGGACCTATTTGCGGAGCGCATTTCTTAGCGCCGATTTGGGCTTGGCTATAGGGAGACGTCATGTTGGAAGACGTGTCTCACGATTTGGCGGCGTAATGACATATTCGGTCAAAGAGACCTTCCTGACGGTGCAAGGCGAGGGCGGGCAGGCGGGACGGCCAGCCGTCTTCTTGCGCTTTGCAGGCTGTAATCTGTGGAACGGGTTGGAGCGCGACAGAGCAAGCGCAGTCTGTTCCTTCTGCGATACGGATTTCGTCGGTGTGAACGGGGAGGGGGGCGGCAAGTTTGCGAGCCCTGAAGCCTTGTCAGGCCACGTCGCATCGCTGTGGAGAGGGCGCGAGGGTGATCCAAAGCTCGTGGTCTGCACCGGCGGAGAGCCTCTCCTGCAACTGGACGATCCCTTGATCGCGGCGTTGAAGGCGCAAGAGTTTGATATTGCAGTGGAGACGAACGGTACGGTGGCGGCGCCCGAGGGGATTGACTGGATCTGCGTCAGTCCCAAGGCCGACGCGCCCTTGGTGCAGACCTCAGGGCAGGAGTTGAAGCTCGTCTTTCCTCAGGCCAAGGCCGCGCCGGAGCGGTTCGAGGGACTCGATTTCGAACGTTTCTGGCTGCAGCCCATGGATGGGCCGGACCAGGTCGCGAATACAGCGGCGGCGATCGAATATTGTCTCACGCACCCCCTGTGGCGGCTGAGCGTTCAGACTCACAAATATATCGGCGTCCGCTGAGGGCGCTTGGTAGCGGTTAAGTTTGAGCGGGGGTGCTGTGAGACGAGAATACTCGTTTGATGAACGCTACGACCGTGCATGTCTGCGCGCGGCCATGAACATCCGCGGTCTCTGGGAGGAGAAAGGGAGTTCGGACACGCGCTTGATCGAAGGGTTGCTGCTGCCCGATGAATTCACCGTGGTGGGCCATTCGCGCGCATTCAGCGGGCGCGGGCGACGTGAGCACGTCATCCCGCGCCTCGTGGTGATCAAGGCGGTTCACGATATGCTGGAGCGCGGCGCGACGGATGGTCAGATCGCTGAATTCATCCGTGACCACGTGAAGATCGTCATGATCTCGGACGAAGAATGTCTGAAGCTTGACCGAAAGGACCAACTTGGCTTGCGTCAGCGCATGCCCATGGGGTGGGCCTTCGGCGACGACATATACGCCCGGTTGTCGGTCGCGGAAATCGAGTGGGCGCCGACGGGGATTTAAGGCTCCCTGTTCAGCATTCTGACGCCTCCATGCGAGGCTAGAACGGATGCGCAGTTTCGACGAACTGCCCTGCCTTGCGTCCGGAAATGACGGATTGGCGTGGCATGGGCGATCCTAGCTCGCTCAACATCGGCCGGCTTGGGGATAGGCATCGATGCTGACGGCTAGAGATTAAGGGGGAGGCTATGGCTCAAGCTAGGAACGCCGCCGTCGAGGCGAGCGCTGCAAATCACTCAAACGAGCCCCGACGTTACGGCTTGTCGAAATCAAAGATCACGGCGTTTGAGCAATGCGCCCGAAAGCTGTGGCTGTCGACGCATCGGCCGGAGTTGGCGCAGGTCGATGAGGGCGCTGAAGCTCGGTTCGCCCTGGGCCATGAGGTCGGCGAAATCGCCTGCGGACTGTTTCCGACCGGCGTAATGGTCGAGGCCGACCCTGATCTGGCCGCTGCTGTGGCGCGAACGCGTGAACTTATCGACGCGGGTTGGTCGGAGCCGATCTTCGAGGCGACGTTTGAGCACGATGGCGTCCTGGTCCGGGTCGATGTGCTTTCACCTCGGCCGGACGGTTGGGCCATCGCCGAGGTCAAGAGTTCGGCCAGCGTGAAGGACTATTACCTTGGGGACCTCGCAACCCAGGTGTGGGTGATGAGGAACGCTGGGGTTCCGGTTTCGTCGGCCTGTATTCGTCATATCGACAGCAGCTTCCGTCTTCAGCGGGAAGGGGACTATGCAGGCCTGTTTCACGATGCGGACCGCCTCGATGTCTTGGCCGATCGCATCGGCGAACGCTCGAAGGTCGTCGCGGAAGCGAGGGCTGTACTGGCGGGTGACGAACCTGACATCGGCGCCGGCGACCACTGCAGTCGTCCGTTCGTCTGCGAGTTCTCTAGCTACTGCACCCGGAATGACCCTCCCGAACCGGAGTGGCCGATCAGCTTGCTGCCGCGTACGGGCAAGGCGGTCGCTGCATTATGGGCTGAAGAGGGCCTATTCGATCTTCGAGAGCTTCGGCCAGGCGATCTGACCAGCGCCTTGCACGAACGTGTGCGCTTGGCGACCGTGACGGGCGAAGTCTATCACGATGGCGAAGGGGCGATCGAAGCGACGCGCGGTTGGGCTTGGCCGCGCGCCTATCTCGATTTTGAAACCATCGGGCCCGCCGTTCCGCGTTGGATCGGCGCAAAGCCGTTTCAGCAGATCCCGTTTCAGTTTTCCTGTCACATCGAGACTGAAGCCGGCGAACTCACTCATGCCGGATTTTTGTCGATCGACGGCGGCGATCCGCGACGCGCTTGCGCCGACGCCTTGGTCGAACTGCTGAGCGGCGACCGTTGCGGCTCGATCATTGCGTACAATGCATCCTTCGAGAAGCGCTGCGTTCGAGACTTGGCTGAGGTCTTCCCCGATCTTGCGCGGGCGCTTGTCGAGATCGAGGCCAAGATCGTTGATCTGCTGCCGGTGACCCGCAACGCCTACTATCATCGCGATCAACGGGGGAGTTGGTCGATCAAGGCGGTGCTGCCCACCGTCGCGCCGGAACTCGCCTACAATGATCTCGATGTGAAGGATGGCGGCGCTGCGCAGCAGGCCTGGTTCGAAGCGGCCGAACCTGCGACTAGCGCCGAGCGTCGCGAGCAGTTGCGGGCGGGGTTGGAAGCCTATTGCGAACGCGACACCGAGGCGATGGTCGTCTTGCTGAAGCGACTGGTGGAAGGCAAGCCGTGAGGCTTGGCGTGAAGAGGACGTGATGAATCCCAACCTTCTGGAAGAGGTCAGCGCGCGCCTGGTTGCGCTGCGGCATGCGAGGCAGGCCTTCAGCCGTCGCTTGGCGCCGGACTTCAGTGCTTTCGACTTTATCCGCACGGATGAGTTGATGTTGTCCAAGATGCTGGGCTGGATGCTGGATCCCGCCGGTTCTCATGCGCAAGGCGCGGTGTTCCTCGACGAATTCATTCGGATCGTGACGCCGGATCTTGAGTTGGACTCGGCTGCGCCGGGACCAGTTCTGCTTGAGGCGCACTGCGGAGATCGCCGACGTATCGACATTCTGGTGAAATACGGACGAGCGGCCATTGCGATCGAAAACAAGCCCTTCGCCGCCGACCAGGTCGGTCAGTTGCAACATTATCTGGATTACCTAAGCGGGTTTGACGACGGGCGCCTGATCTACCTCTCGGGGACCGCCGAGCGTCTGCCTTCCGAGCACAGTCTTGGTTCTAAGGCGCGCGTATCCTCTGTCGATGAGGGGCGGTTGATTCTGCTGAGCTACCGTGAACTGCAGCCCTGGCTGACGGCTTGCCGGGGCCATTCGGAATCCGAACGCGTTCGCGCTTTTATCGACGATTTTCAACGGTTCATCTTGGAGAGATTTGAGGGGGTGACGGACATGACCGAGCAGGCGATGCTGATTGAACAGATGACTTCCGATGCTCAACGTGTCGAAGCCGCAGCGAAGATCGCGATCAGTTGGCGGGAAGCCCAGCACGCTCTGATCCACAAGCTACAGCAACAGCTCGATCACCAGGTCCCCGAGGGGTGGACCGTTTCCATCGGGCGATACCGTGCGAAGAACTGCCATATGGATATCGTGAATCCAGCATGGGCCCCGTTGGCGTTTCGGATCGTGTTTGACGCGGGGACCTACAATGAGTTCGCCTATGGCCTCGTCAGGCCCGGCGCTCTCGACCCAATGCTGGTCGAACTTAAGAATGCGCTCGATGCTAAACTTGGCGAGGGAGCCAGGCATGCGCCTGTGGATGAGTGGGCCTGGTGGCGCTACACGACGGTTGACGATTTGCTCCTGCCCGTCGTCTCCAACTGGGAGACGTCGAGCGAGCCGTGGCAAGCCATCGCGAACGGCAGCTTGGCGCCTATGATTGTTGACGCTGCCAAGCGCGTGCTGGGCACCGCGAGCGGACGCCTATAGACGGCTAGAGGCTAGAAAGCCTCCGCACGGCGGTCTCTTTCACCGTCAGATACCAAGAACAAAAAGTTGAGGTGCGGGCGCGCTCGAGCAGCGCCCTGCCGACGAGGGTTCGTCGGCTTTCGTCCTCAAGGTAACTCATGAGCACGAGGCCTTAGAAGTTGGCGGGACAGATTGGGATGGCGAGGCTTCAGAGGTCTCAACAAAGACGCGCGACGATTGGGAACGCTCTGATTGCGGCGCTGGCTTTGGGCGCTTGCGGGGCCAGTCCTGGTGTCGAAGCGAGCACTTCAGTTCCCATTATTATCGACGGAGACACGCTGACGGTTGACGGCTTGAGGGTTAGGCTCTGGGGCGTGGATGCGCCTGAACTGGATCAGACCTGTCAGCGGGAGGGGCATGCGTATCGCTGCGGTCTGGCGGCCAGCCAGGCGCTACGCGACTGGATAGGCAACCGGTCAGTTTCCTGTGCTGAAGTCGAGAAGGACCAGTACGGGCGAAGCGTGGCCAGATGCGCCGTCGATGGTGAGGATGTCGGAGGATGGTTGGTGGCGCAGGGGCATGCCCTAGATTATCGGCGCCATAGCGCCGGAGCCTATTCCGGTAAGGAGGTATTGGCTCGAGCGACCGCCCGCGGAATGCATGCCGGGACGTTTGAACCCGCCTGGGAATGGCGTAGGGCGCGCAGGAACGCCTTACCGGAGCAAGCGCCGCCGCAGTCGGCTTGCGCTATCAAAGGCAATATCAACGCCAAGGGCGCCCGC
>Ga0182738_1007942_pt1 | contig 10649 bp, 6 predicted proteins | sample eDN5th30CBELigMG_FD_128876 | JGI IMG/M metagenome (GOLD analysis project Ga0182738, IMG submission 128876) | Enriched Miracle-Growth compost microbial communities from Emeryville, California, USA - eDNA 5th pass 30_C BE-Lig MG (version 2)... ... | reverse complement strand
CTATCTCAACCATCCGGAGAAAACCGCCGAGGTCATTCGCGATGGCTGGTACACCACCGGCGACGTGGCGCGCATTGACGCCGACGGCTTCATCTACATCACGGGCCGCGAAAGCCGGTTCTCTAAGATCGGCGGCGAGATGGTTCCGCACCTCAAGGTCGAGGAGGAACTGCACCGTCTGTTGTCCGAGGACGAGGACCAGGTGTGCGTGGCCGTCACCGCCGTGCCCGACCAGCGCAAGGGCGAGCGGTTGGTAGTATTCCACCTGCCCACCGATAAGTCGCCGCATGAACTGTGTCGCAAGCTGGCCGAGGCCGGACTGCCCAACCTGTTCATCCCCTCGCCGGACAGTTTCCGCGAGGTGGAAGAAATCCCCGTGTTGGGATCAGGCAAGCTCGACCTGAAACGGCTGCGCAACTTAGCGCTTGAGGAGTTCGGCCAGGAGGCCGAGGAACGCCCACCGTCTCAGTAAATGCTCGCTGCGCGTGGCAGATGACAACTAGGCCTGCTCGTTGCGGCGGGGCGACACGTACAGCGTGAACTGCAGCGTGGTGCTTTGGCCGCCCAGGCGGATGCTCAGCGTGCGCTGCCCTTGAATATTGCTCACGATCAGGTTCTCGTTGAGTCGGATGGCCAGCGACAGCGAACGACCCACCTGGTCCCACTCCTCGCGCTGCGATTCGCGATCGACGCGGAAGTAGGTCAGGCCCGGTTGACTGGGCAGCGACCGTGGTGGGTGCTCGGCATAAGCGAACCGCAGGCCCGCGGCACCCTGGCGGAAAATCTCGTCCACGCGGTCGGAACTGCCAATCTTCATGTCCAGCCCGCGGCTCAACAGGTGCACGCACTGTTCCGCCGGTAGCGGGCTGAGCACACCCACGTACATTTGCTGGCCCTCTTCCAGCCAGGCCGGTTCCAGGGCTACCTGCATGCGAAGCCCGGCACCGATGAACGGCCGCTCCTTGTATTCCGGCTCGACCACAATATCGAGCAGCGCGTCGATATGCTGTTTAACGCGCCAGAAGCAGCCGCCCAAGTCGTCGTGATCGTACTTGGCCAATTCCGGTGGTCGGCGCTGCGCCCCGAATATGGCCAGCTTGCCGACCAGTCGGCACAGGTCGAGGTACGCGTGGAACGGATGCACGCCCTGGGCGAAGACCATCACATCCATGGGGGCGTACGCTTCGTTAAGCACCCGCAACTGCTCGAACAGCAGGCGGTCACCCTGTCCCACGCTGTCGAAGCTGATGCTGCGCGAGACTACCTGCGTGGTCAGCAGTTCCAGCTTTTTGCCCAGCCGGTCGTACAACTGCTGGAGCAGGCCAGCCGAAAGCGGCTTCCAGGCATCGCACGCCAATAGCGGCGGGATATACGATTCGTCGAGTTGCGGAACCGCTTCGGCACGGTCGGCCCGCTTGATCCGGGCGATGGGCAGCACCTCATAGCCGGTGTGGTCCTGGCCGGAGAGCAACAGCTTAAGATTGAGCCTGCGGACTTCGATCGGCTGAGGGTTCAGCCCGGTGTTCTCGTCTTCCAGCTCCTGCGAATCGACGACGAACCGCGCCCCGTTGGCCGACGGGCCCATGGACACGTTGGCCCGCGATAACTGAAACACGGGCACGGCCAGGTATACGGTCAGCGTGTTCTCACGGCCGAAGGCTTCCTTCAGGTCGAGCACCGGCAAGCTGCCCAGGGCCGGCACGTCAACCAGGGTGCCGTCACCCAGGCGAGCGGCCAACTCCCGGACCACCAGGCGGTAATTGCCCAGGGCATCCAGGTCGATTTCGATCCGCCGCAGGCCCCAGTTGTAGTGGAGATCCCACTTGCCTTCGCGGTTCATCAGCTCGCGCGCATGCCGCTCCCACACCTGGAAATGCTGCGGGCGGAGGAACATGCCTTCGTGCCAGTAAACCGCCTGCGTTGCCATGCGCACTCTCCGAACTCTTGATGCATTTGTCGCGCGGGAGCCGGTCGCGGGGACTCAGCACCGCCCTCAGTCGAGACCATGCCCGCTGAGAGTGGTGCCCACTCTGGTTGCATCGGCGGAAAGCTGCGGAACCTGAACGCGCAGGGTAAGACTGCGGATCATGACCGGCGGAGCGATTGAACGCCCTTGCGCAATGAAACGGAGCCTGGCTATTGCGACGACGGGCGCGATGGCAACGGCCGCTTACTGCCGCAGGGGATCGCTCATCGCCACGGCCACGGGCACAAAGATTAACAGCGGCAGCCACGCTGCCAGGTGCGGCGAAAGCACCACGGCTGACCCTAAAAATCGTGCGCCGTACACCGTCAGCAGAAAGATCACGACCACACCCAGGCACAGGCCAACCGCCATGAACACGTTGCGGTTGTCGCGCCGCAGGACCAGCGGCAAGCCCAGGAACAGGAGGTTGATATCGAGCAGTGGGCGAACGATCCGGGCGTGTACATTCACTCGCACGTTGGCCCCGAAGTCGAGGCTTTCGTTGTGCAGGCTGTCGAGCAGTTCCTTGGTCGACGAGAACTGCAAGAAACCTCGGGCACCGGTCAACTGCTCAAAGTCGACATCGCTCACCACGAACACTTCGTCGGGCTTGAGCCAGTCAAAATCGATCGGAGTCAGAATCGTTTTTTCGCCGCCCTGGTCGTAGATCGAAGGTTGCTTCAGCATCTCCAGTGGCTCGCTCACGCCCACCAGTAGATAACCGCCGGGACGATCGCCTTGAGCCGGGCGGTAGACGGCCTCGCGGGCACGAATCTGGCGGCCGTAGCGGTCCATGCCTGCCGGCAGCAGAAAGTCAGGATTGATGACCAGCTTATCGGCGGCCACGGTGAAATCGCCGCGGATCAGGATGTCGGTTTTGTTGTCGTACCGCGGCTTGAGTTCCTGGCTCGATTCGCCCAGCAGGTCCTTGGCATTGCGGCTCAGGTCATTGCGAAAGTGCGGCAGGATCAGCTCGCGATTGGCCGCCGAAAGCAGACTAATGATGCACACCGTGGCGATGATCGGCAGGGCCACGCGGAACCGCGAGATGCCGGCGGCCATCAGGGCGGTCATCTCGTTGTGCCGCTGCAACCAGGTGAGCGTGAACATCGAGGCGATCAGGCACAGTACGCCGCTTGTCAGATCGAAAAAGACGATCGATTTGAAGAAGTAGAACGTGCCCATCAGCCGCATCAGGCTGCCTTCCTTCTCGGCGCACTCCATGAAGCTATCGAGGTTGGAGAATGCGTCGAAAACGATGTACAGCCCGGTCAGGCTGAAGAAGCAAATGAACAGGATCGAGATAAACTGCCACAAAACGTAGCGGTCGATGATCTTGATGTTCGGCATCCGAAGTCATCCTTGACGATTCGGTGGGTGGGTTGCTGGTGCGGCGGTTTAGCGGGCTGCCGCGGATAGCACGTCCTCGATGGCCTGGCCAAGCAGTTGCATACCCTGGCGAATCCGGTTGGGGCTCTGCACGCCAAAGCTCAGGCGGATTGTATTGCGGTGGGCCGGCTCACCTTCGGTCGGGTAGCAGTACACGCCGGGCACGTACAACACCCCAAGCTCCTGGGCACGCTTGAGCAGCGGAGCACCCGGGCTGGTGTCGATATCAGCCGGCAGCGTCAGCCACACGTACAGGCCACCGGTAGGCTTGATCCACGATACACCTGGAATGTGCCCCAGGAATTCGTCCGCGCTCTGCAGCATGGCCTGGAGTTTTTCGTCGTAGGCCGCGCGCAGACGCTGCACGTGCGGCTCAAACAGCCCTCGCTTCAGCACGGTGTACATGATGTGCTGGGCGAAGTTGGGCGAACCGAAGTCGATGTTGCCTTTTTGATCGAGCACCGGATCCAACAGCCGTTTGGGAAGGAGCCCCCAGCCAACACGAATACCCGGCGAGTACGACTTGGAGAAGGTCTGCGTGACCACCACGGTTTCGCCATCGGGATCGAACGCCCGCATGCTGGGCAGATCGTCACCGTGGTAACGCAGCTCGCGGTAGGCCGCATCCTCCAGCAGGTACAGGTGGTGGTGCTTGGACCACCGCCGTACCAGCTCGACGATTTTGGGGCGGCGGTCGGCCGACAGCGTAACGCTGCTGGGGTTGTCGAAGTAAGTCGTGATGTACACCGCCTTGACCCGCGGCAACTCGCCTGCGGCTTCCAACCGGCGGAAGGTTTCGTCGAGAGCATCGGGCAGGATGCCGTTCTCGTCGACGGCCACGCCCACGCTGCGCACGCCCAGGTTGGCCACCATGCCCAGGAACACAAAGTAGCTGGGCGCGGCGCAGATAACGATGTCGCCCGGGTCGAAAAGGGTGTCGGCGATAACGTGCAGCAGTTCGTTGCTGCCGGCGGTGACAACCACCTGGTCGACCGAGACATTCCACTCGCCGGGCTGCACGCCGTCGGCCTGTTGTAGCCCCTGGAGCAGCAACTCGCGCAGTGGCGGATAACCGGCCGTGGTGCCGTATTGCAAGGCGGCCCGGGCTGCGGCCCCGTCGCTGAGCAGGGCGTCGAGGGCTTCGCGGGTAGGCTCAACCGGCAGCGTGGCCTGGTCGACAAACCCGGCCGCCAGGGAAATCAGTTGGGGATTCTCCAGCGCCAATTGCATGAGCTGGCTGATGGGTTGCCCCTTGGCCCAGGTGGCGCGCTGGCTGATTCCGTTACTTGGGGACATTCGCTTTGACTTTCGACTTGGAACGCAGCCTGGGCCAAACTGGCCAGCCCAGACTTAGTGCACCGTTATAGGTACGCATCGCCGCTGCGTACATAGGAGCCGCAGGCTGCTAGCTGCCCCCCCGGCGACAGCGCCGGCCAATTTGGACAGGGGCTTAGGCCGCACAACCGGTACAAATGTCACGGCCGGCACAGAATGGGAAAACTAGACCAACCTGCAAGACTCTGCGGTAATCTTAGAACCGAAAAATTACGAAGAATAGGGTGTTGAGGAGAGCTTCGACGGCTCTCTCGCGTGCCGCCAGAATCAGGGGTGGTTCCGGGGGCACCGTGGGTAAAGAGCCTCGGTGGCAATGGGGGCCAAACGGCCGTGTCCTGACCAAGCGAGTCAGCTTCTCCCTCGCGCATCAGGGTCCAACCGGTCGGGCGCGGAGGTTTAGTCCCTGTTCCACCGAGGTCTTTTTCATTTTACCGGCGGCAGCGCGCAATTTCTTCCGGCCACAACGGTAACGCCGTTTTTGTACACGGCGATCTAAGGCCACCAGCAATGGCAGCACGGCATGCTTGTGCGGGCGCGCAATCTTGCCTCGCACGGTAGCACACGCAAAACGGCCGTACTAAGCCCAGGCCATTAGATACGGTCGAGGCTGTCCACCCAGTGAATCAACTGCTGGAGTTCCTCGTCGCTCAGATGCCGGCCGCTAGCACCCTGGTCGATTAGCGTGACCGGGTACTTCATGTTGCGGATGACCTTGGCGGCCTGTTCGATCTGCTCAGGCTTGGCTCGGCCGTCCTCGGCCTTGGTGATGATGAATGACAGCGGGTGCAGCGGGTCGTTCTCCGGAGGGCGGCTCGAGATTGGCGGCGCGTCGATCACCGCCACCGCGCGAACCAGGTCGCGTTCGCTGCCGGTAAAAGCCCAGGCCATGGCGGCGCCCGCCCGATAGCCAGCGGCCACGATCCGCGTGTCGTCGATGCGGTAGGTCGACCGCACATCGGCCGCCAGCTTGGCGGCAAAGGGCAACTCCTTGGCCGGCACCCAGCGCGAATTGTCCTCCGAGCGAGGCACTACCAGGATCAAATCGTGGGCGTCGCAGTGCTTCTTCCAGCGATCGATCAGGGCCTCCACTTCCTCGGGCTTTTGCAGTTCACCGGCCCCGTGGAACCAGATCACCATGCCGTGCGGCACGGCCGGATCGTACCCGTCGGGCACGTAGATGGTGGCCTCGTTGGCGAACTCAGCCAGCTTGCGAGGCTGCACGCCGACAGGCGGCTGCTGCCCCAGGTACGGCTTGCGGCCTTCCATCGCGGCAGGCAGTTTGTCGGGCACTTCCTCGGGCTGCTGAGCCGGCGATATTTCGACATTCAGTTCAGAATCACCGCGGGTCACGGTCAACCGCAGCTTGTCCTTCATTTCCAGGTTGGCGACTAGGCTCCGCAGTGCGGCCCGATTGGTGACAGGCTTGCCGTCGGCTTGGACGATGCGATCGCCTGCTTCCAAGCCGGCTTTCAGCGCGGGGCTGCTAGAATACACATAACGGACAACCACGCCCTGTTCGTCGACCTCGGGTGCCGGCTGGTTGTCGCCTTCGCCGGCCATGGGAGGCTGCTCGGGGGCCTGATCAGTAGCCGCCACGCGCATCGGCAGGATGCCCAGGAATGGCCGCGTGTACGGCTCAAGTTTGTCGACCAGGGTCATTTCAGCCTGGATTAGTTCGTCACCACGTTTGAAGGCGATGGCCACCTTGTCGCCCGCGTAATAGGGCCCCAGCGCCTCCTTCACCTGCGACTGGCGAACAACCTTTTTGCCGGCAACTTCGGCGATCACGTCGCCGGGCTTCAAGCCGGCTTCATACGCTGGTGAGTTGGCACGGACGCCGGCCACAACTGGCGGATCGGCAAACTGGTCACGGCCGCGTAGGGTCACGCCCATAATACCAGGCTGCAGGTCTTTACCTTCTTTGAGTCGCGGCAGCGTTTGCATGATGTGCTGCATCGAGACGGCAAAACCGATCCCCGAATCGTACCACTCCACGCCCGACACCTGGTCGTTGCCGCTGGGTGACAGCGGCACGAGCACGCCCAGCACACGGCCGCGCACGTCGATCAGGGCGCCGCCGTAATTGTTGGGCGAAATCTTGGCGTCGGTCTGCAAGGCCCGGCCGTAGATGCGATGCAGTGCACTGACGATGCCTACCGACATATTCGGGTGTTGGCTCTCGAACGTGCGGCCCACAGCAATCGCCCACTGGCCCACCTGCATTTCATCCTCGGGGGCCACGGTCGGCACAGGCAGCTTTTCCTGCACGTCGGCCTTGAGCAGCACGAGCATCCGGGCATGATCGGTCGCTACGATCCGCGCGGGAGCGCGGGACCCATCGGGCAAACCAACGAGAATGGTGGTCGGCTTGTTAGCGAAGTTGAAAGCGCTGGAGATGATGTAGCCATCGTCGCTGACGATGACTCCGGAGGTTGGGCCGGTGCCAACCAGCAGCTTGCCTACCTGTTCCAGGCCGCCCACGGTTTCGATTCGCACCACTGAGGGCGCCACCCGCTCAACGGCCGCGCGGAAGGCGGCTTCTTCCAGTTCGGCCAGCCGCGATTGGGCCGAGCAGGGCACGGCCAACGCCGTCCACGCAGCCACCAAACCAAGCAGCGTGTGCAAGCAGGTACGCATCATATCAAGCGAGTCCGGCATAGGCGGTAAAAGATCATGTAGGGCAGGGCGGATCCCTGGCAGGCCGGTTGTCACCGTGGCTGCAACACAAACTCCAGCAGTTCCTGGCCGCGGATCACGGTGAGCTTCACCGGGTCGTCGCGGTCGATGTAGCTCAGTTCTTCTCGAAGTGCCTTGCACGACTGGATGAGCCGCTCGTCGTTGACGAACAGCACCAAATCGTCGGGGCGAAGACCGGCTTGGGCTGCCGGCGAACCGCTCCGCACCTCGTCGACGAACGGCGGCGTGCGAGCCAACACGTCGGGCACCAACACGATGCCCAACCGGCCCAGGTCGTGCGGTTGCTCCGCCTTGGGACGTGGATCGGCCGTTTCCGTAGGCACGAACTTGCCATCGATGATGTCGGTGACGGTTTGTTCCAGTTCGCTGATCGGCACGGCGTAATTGAGCCAGGTGTTGTCGCGACTGTTCCGTAGTTCCTTGCCCAGCATGCCCAGCAGTTGGCCGCGGCGGTTCACCAATGCTCCGCCGCCGGCACCTGGGTTATTGGTCACGGCGTCAATCACGTACACCGGACCGCCGTAGGGTGTTTCAAACACGCCGCGGCGAGCTTCGAGGCGGGTCTTAACGGAGATTACGCCGTGCTGCACGCTGGCCGGTTCATCGCCGGTGGCTACACCGTACAGGTTGCTCAACGCGAGCACCTGCGTTCCTGCGTCGGCTTCCACGGCCTTGCTGAGATCGAAGTGGTCAAGCCCTTGGGCCTCGACCTTGAGCACGGCCACTTCCAACCGCGGATCGGCGCCAACCAATTCGGCCTTGAGCCGCGTGCCGCTGTCCAGGTGGACGGTGATGTAGCTGGTATCGAGCACATAGCTCCAGATGGTCAGAATGTGGCCCTCGGCCGAGATCAGAAAGCCGCTTTGGTAGCTCTCCAACCCTTGGAAGCCGCCGGCCCCGTAAATCTTCACCATCTTGGGCTGGAGCGACTCGATCAGCTTGGGCAGATCGTTCGCCCGGGCCGACAAGCCGCCCACGGCCAACCATGCGCTAGCCGCGACGAACAGCCCCAGCAGCGTGGCGACTGGGCCAGTGCGCAGGCCGCGGACCCTGAGAGCAGGAGTAGCTTGCAGTTCCGTGCGTGGATTCATCGTCGGCACGTTGCTATTGGGCGATGGGGATTGGATAAAGACGCTTTGCCAAGGGGACACTAGTTGTCGGCCGCCTTAGCCAGCGTGATCTCGTTCACCTTGTAAACCTGAAACACAGCGTCGCCGTGACGGACTTCGATCCGGGCTGGCACCATCCGGCCGTCTCGTTCCTGGTAATCCAGAAAGTGCAGTTCGCACGGATCGACGTTGCCGGCCGGGAACATTTCCAGCACGGCCAGTCGGCCTTGTTGCGGATCGAACAGGAAATGGCATTCGACGCCGCCGTAGATGCCCACCAGGCAGTCGTACAACTCGTCCTGCCCGGGAACCGGGACCGTGCCCAGGTAATACAGGTTGCCAAAGTTGTTGATGCCGCCGGTGAGCAACCGCCGCCACAGGTGCAGGCTGGAGAACAGCCCGCCGCTGCCCAGCGGATCGAGATTAGTGCCCAGGCTGGGGTTCTTGGTGTCGATCGGCATTTCAGCCTTACCGCCGGGCAAGGTGGCCACAACCAGCGTGTCGGACAGCTCAAAAGTGGTTTCCAGGCCGCCGGCCGCCTCGGCCTTGATCGTCCACACACCTCGCAGGCCGGTAAAGTCACCGTACGAGATGAGCTTGTCCCAGATCCGTTCCTGGTTGATGCGATTGAAATAGTAGTTGGCGTAGCCTTCGCGGGCTTCGTACACCTTGTCGACAACTTCAGGCAGTTTCTGCTGCGCCGCCTTGATCTGCGGATGACCCGGCGGAAGTTTGTCGTCCTGCTCCTCTTCTTCCTCGGGCTTCTCCTGCTGCCGCGGCATGGGCCGCGGGTTCTCGTCATCATCCGGATTGGGTTGAGGCATCGGCCGGGGACCACGCTGCCGGCGGCCCGAGCCAGACACCATGGCGGCCAGTTCGCCCTCGCGATGTACGCCGTCTAACCGCACAAAGGTTTCGTACAGTTTGCCGTCGTGCCGAAACGCCAGCGGTACCCGCCAGCCCTTGGGGAAGATGCCCAGCACGTTCTTGAAGGCGTTGGTGGTGCGGATGCGACGACCGCCAAAGCTCTCGATTTCGTCGCCATATCGCAGCCCACGCCGGTAGGCATCGGAGCTTTCCAGGATATTGGTCACTAGCACGCGGCCGTCGTCACTGGTAGCGACCTGAGCGCCGACTGTCGCGTGATCGACGATGCGGCCGCTCTTGAGGTAGCCCATAAAATTCTTGATCTGGTTGATCGAGATGGCATAGCCCACACCCACGTTCACTCGGCCGCGCTTCTCGAACGAACCGCGGCCGTTGATGCCGATGACTTCGCCCTGCTCGTTGAATAGCGGCCCGCCGGAGTTGCCCGGGTTGATGGCCGCGTCGGCCTGAATGCAGTCGGCGTATTCCAGCAGGGTGCCGGCCGGATACTGGTAACGGTGAATGCCCGAAACGATGCCGAAAGTGACCGTGGGCTGAAAGTCGGTGGCCAGCAGGAACGGGTTACCGATGGCATAGCAGCCATCGCCCACGCGCACCTGGTCGCTGTCGGCCAGCGGCGCGTAGGGGAAGTCGTCGCGGCCCAGCAGTTTGATCAGGGCCACGTCGCCGGTGGGATCCAGGCCCACCATCACGGCGTCGTACAGGTTGCCGTCGGTCATGCCGACCTTGAGGTGGGGGCTGGCGCTGGTCACGTGGTAGTTGCTCAGCACGTAACCATCGGGCGAGATGCACACGCCCGACCCGCCGCCTTGCCCACCTTTGCCGAAAATGGCCACAGTGGCGGCGCCGGCCTTCTTGAGCATTTCAATCCGCTTGGCTTCCGCCTCGAGCACCTCGTCGGGCACTTGGGCCGCGGCTTGCGGCGCAAGCTGAGCCACCAGCAAAGCCGCCATGCAAAGGCTGAGAGCGACGGGGTGCATCATTTGGTGACCCTTGCTTCACAGAGGTTGAGGAGGTCGGCCGAGTCCAGGCCGTCGTCGCCGTAATCGACTTTGATCTCCAGCCGGCTCACACCTGCGATGTCGATATCCAGGTCGCGGGGAGCATCGGTGCCGTGGATCAGTTCGTCGTACAGCGTGCGGCCGTCGCCCACGATGGTCAGGCGAACGTTGTTCGATTGGCCCGCCACCGATTCATCGATTCCGGCCACGGCTTGGAAGCGGCGATACTTGCCACGGATGCGATAGACCAGTTCGGTTCGGCTG
>Ga0182738_1007940_pt1 | contig 10650 bp, 10 predicted proteins | sample eDN5th30CBELigMG_FD_128876 | JGI IMG/M metagenome (GOLD analysis project Ga0182738, IMG submission 128876) | Enriched Miracle-Growth compost microbial communities from Emeryville, California, USA - eDNA 5th pass 30_C BE-Lig MG (version 2)... ... | reverse complement strand
TTCAACCTGCTGCGCGCCGCCGCACTTGCCGGACAGGGCATCGCGCTCTGCTCGCTGGCGATGGTCCAGCCGGATCTGGCCGAGGGGCGGCTCGTCCAGCTCTCCGAGATCTCGGTTCTGGAGAACTTCGACTATTACCTGACCGAGTCCAGCATGATCCCCATCGATGCCGCGCGGCGCCGGGCACGACAGGCCTTCCTGTCCTGGATCCGCGCCGAGCGGGCGGCGGGGTAAGCGCCGTGAGGGGCTGTTCTCGCTTGGCGCCGGTTTAGAAGCAGTGCCGTGCGGGAACGCGCCCAACACGAGGCGGATCGCACGCGAGGTTTCGGCGCTGTTCTGTCGGGCAAAATTTGCGACCGATAAAGTTATCTGAATGTTTTTGAAAAATGGTGCTGCGAGAGAGGATTGAACTCGGCTGTCTGTTGATTAGAGTACTGAAAATATTAAATAATATATCGGAGCAGTCAAGCTCTGTGTGTAATGAGTGTGGGTAGGTTCTGACCACCCACCCACAGTCAGCGCCTCAGGCCGTAGGGTCGGCCATCCTCGGTTGTTTGATTCGACCATAGACGCTGGGCCTGCGTGAAGCGCGGTCTCGGGGTGGCCTTGCGGGAAGCGAGGAACTTAATGTCGTAGCCGAATGCTTCAAAGAACTTCGCCTGCTCGGCCGTCAGAGTTTTTGCGGCTTCGGGATGATATAGTGTCATTCCTTCCCGCGCGGGAGAAGCTCTATGCCCTACGTAGCGGGCGGGCTTCCTAGCCATGAGAGGCCGCAGCAGAATCGCCGTCTTGTCGCCGTTATGGGGTGAGCGAGTTTCAATGGATTGAAAGAATGCGCTCACCAAAGTATCGGCCAGCTGTAGGCCGGCGTCATGGGATGCAGGTAGCCTCTGGATTAGATCGCGCCGCAGAACATTCGGGTTGATGGTTCGAGTGTCCTGAAATGTCGTGCCTCCGATGGCCTGGGGAACAAGCTTATCCATGACATAGGTTTTGAACTGTCCGAAATGATGGCCTTTGCGGCTGGCCATAAGTACCCGCAGGATGGGCCGTTCAATTCCTCGCTGCGCTCCATGCTCCGCAACAAAGTTCGTAACTCGCTCAAGGAGTATGCGACAGACGTAGTTGTATAGAGTGTCTTTATGCTGCTCCCCAATCGCTGCCTCCGCACGGGAGTTGCGATAGCCGACCATTGTTCGCTTGCATGAGCACACCACGTATCCGCGAGCGGCGAAAGCAGGCGATCCAAGCATTAGGGCTGCCGTCCTGCGGTTCTTGGGATTGAGGTCGCGGTAGTGAAGGACTTGACCATCTTTGCCGCCAATGGCTCGCCTAATAGCATCTCTGCGGCGAATGAGGTCTTCCTCAAGCTCTGCTCTCACCAAATAGCCGCCTAGGCAAAGCCATTCGGAATTGCCGTCTTCGTTTCCCGGCTTCAGGCGATCAAGTTTATCGTCACCCGCCTCGTCTACAAACAAAGTATAATGATGCTGCAATTCGCAGCCCTCCTTGTTAACGATTCACGATCTGGTGATTTTGAATTTCCTTTCAAGTCCGGCACTTCGGGACCGCATCCGGGATATTTGACGAAAATTTCTGAGGCATCGCCCTCGACAGTGAATGACCACGGGCACCCCCCATCCCCCCGCGCGGCCATCGCTCACGCGCATCGTCCTTGCGCCCACAGAGTAGCTCCCGCCGCCACCATTGCGGTTCCGGATTCCCCGGCCCGTCCAACCCCGCCTCCGGAGCAGCGAACAATCCCAGCAGATCTGGGACCTTTTGGGTGTACCTCGGGAGAACCGGATTGGAGGGAGTTCGATAAATATCGTTTGACAACCCAAAGCGAACCGATAATAACAGAACCATCCAAAACGAACCAATGGGGTTTTCTCATGTTCATCCGCGCTTACCTTCGGGCCTCTACCAAGGACCAAGATGCAGACCGCGCCCGCGCCGACTTGGACCGCTTTGCGGCAGAGAGGGGCTTGAAGATCGCAGCCCGCTACATCGAGAATGAGAGCGGTGCGAAGCTGGACCGCCCGGAACTGTTCCGTCTCCTGTCTGACTGTGGACCCGGCGACGTGCTCTTGGTGGAACAGGTGGACCGCCTCAGCAGACTGAATGCGGAGGACTGGTCGCGCCTCAAAGCCGAGATTACCGCCAAGCGTGTCCGCGTCGTGGCGCTGGACCTCCCGACCTCACACCAGTTGATCCAAACCGGGGGCGATGAGTTCACGGCACGGATGCTGGACGCCATCAACGGCATGATGCTGGACATGCTGGCCGCGATTGCCCGGAAGGACTACGAGGACCGGCGCAGGCGGCAGCAGCAGGGCATTGCGAGGGCAAAGACAGAGGGGGTCTACAAGGGACGCCCAGCGGACGAGAAGCGGAACGCGGCAATCAAGGCCATGCTTAGCAGCGGGCAAAGCTGGTCCAGCATCATCAACGCCACGGGATGTTCGCGCTCAACCCTTGCCCGGCTTGCTAAGGAGGCTTGAGCATGGATCTTTCGCAATGGATCGGCTGGGGTTTCGTTGCACTGATCTTCCTGGCGAGCCTCTGGTCCCTCTCGATGCGGCCTCCCTACTGAGCCGACGAGGGGCGCTCGGCTTCCCCCTTACCTATCCCCCTCTCTATAGACTACATATAGGTCCGCTCTAATTACCCCCTACTATAGGTGCCGCACACTCCCACGCATCGCGCTCGCCGGGGGCATTCATACTTCCTATAGCACCCTCAGTTCGTCGTGACGGGCGCAATCTGTGCCCACCCATCTGTCGCTATCTGTTTCGCGACATGGCCCTCACAGGGTCCCCCTACAGGCTCGCTGAGTCGCCCTGCTATCCCACCCTCCCCCAATCCTTCCAACGCCCGCTCAGTGACTCGCTACGGGCCTTGCATGCACCCTGAACCCAGATCGTCGGGATCGATCCGTTGTCCTTATTGCGAAAATCGGGAAACGGCCCTAGCGTTCGGCCATCGCAGAGAAAACAGAGGGCCGCCTATGCAAGCCTCTTCTGGCACTTCGGACGTAGAGGACCTCGGCCACGTTCGCCGTTTCTTGTCAGTCGTGCGGGCAGTTAGGAAAACCGCGCCGCGCATGGAGCTGGGCCAAGCGAACGTGCTCTTCTATGTCCTGAGCAATCCCGGCTCCACGGTCGAGGAGATCGCGAAGGGATGCGGAAGCGAAGATGTAGGGTCGGTGAAGAAAACGCTTCGGGCGCTCGCAGACACCAGCAACCCCCGCGATTCTGGAAGCGGACGCGGGCTGATCTACGGAGCGGCCAGCAGAACGCGCAGGGCTTCGGAAACTTACTTCCCCACCGAGCGGGGCTACAACCTCGCACATATGGTGGCCGAACTTCTGGAGCCGGGCTCCCGCCCCGGCTAATCGAAAAACTTGACTCTCTCGGCTAGGATCAACTAAAGGGGCGCTATGTGGATTAACCGCGTAGCGTGTCCCGAGTTCTTCGCTCTCTGAGCGTTGCGGGATCGCAGGGAAAGTTAGGCGCTTACCGCCGATTGGTGGTGCGGCGCATTTGGGCCGAGGCGAGAGCCTCATTTTTCACTAGCAACGTGAACCGCCACTTTGGCGGCCAGCCTCGTGCACCCCCTTGAGACTCCTTCGCCGGAGTCCCAACCGGAATCGATATACACCAAATGGGGCGGCGTAAGCTCCGGGTCCTTCGGGAACCGGGAGGGCAGAGCTAGTGCAGCAGTAACTGCAATTCCCACAAATATTACTTTCCGCCCCACTTCGCGCCGCCACCTCCCCCACTCAAGGATCGCGACCTGGCCCCCAAAGAGCGTCTAGGGGAACCGCGCGGAAGCGATGTAACAATTCGTGAAGTGTCGTTTGTACCCTATAGGGCTCCTTAAAATTGAGTCCCGTGAATCACTTAGCGAGATAGTGTCCTACAGACCACTAAATTACTGTTAGTGAACGGTAATTTCTCCGTTGACGAGATTCCTCGCGCCGATTCATGTCGTGGTGCACTTGATCTGCACATAGAAGGAATCCGACATGCAGGACTTGACCCGCGATCCGTTCGAACCCGAGGCTCAGGAGCCGCGCGGCGTTGCCACCATGAAGCGTATTGCGTGGGCAATGGGGCACCTTTCGACGGCGCAACAGGCGCTCCTTGAGGATTTCCCGGCTGACGACCCCGATGTCACCGAAGCCGTTGAGGACGCCTTTGACAGCATCAGGGCGATGGTGCCGGACGGTACCGAGACGTTCGAAACGGCGATGTCCGAGGAGGGGCTTACCGCTCTTCGGCAGATTTCCAGCGTCATTCTGGCGATGATGCGTGTGCACGATACCATCACGCGCGGGGTGCGAGTGTCCGACCGGGAGGCCCAGAGTCGCTGGCGGGGGGTCGAGGAGGAGTTTGCCCGCCTGAGCGCAACCGTTCGGAACGCAGGGGCTCGGAATGCAGACTCCGCAGCCGGTTGACCAATACACACCGGAGGAGGCGCAGTTTCCCGGCCTGCCGTGTCGCCCGCCTCGCGCCCCCTTAACGATCAAAAAGACAACCCTTCAAGGCATCATGCGGTCTGACTGTCTCGCGGCTCTCCGCAGGCATGAGCAGGCCCCGCGCTTTGACGACGAGTAACCCCGCCGAAGACCGTTAGGCCCACCAAGCCTGCGCATTCGGCCACCCCAAAACCAACACCAACAGCACGTCAGGACTCCCGACCGGACCCCGGATCGGCTGGCCCCGTGCATCTCATAACAGCAAGGAACTAACATGACTGATCGACTTTCCGCCGCTATCCGAAAGGAAGCGGAGCGGATCGGGGCTGACCCCCAAGACTTTGCCACCGTCATCAGCTTCGAGACGGGCGGCACCTTCGACCCGTGGAAGCAAGGCCCTGTCACCAAATGGGGACGCCATATCGGGCTGATCCAGATGGGCGAGCCTCAGCGGGAGAAGTACGGCTACTACGAGGGAATGCCCATCGAGGACGCCGTTCGCGCCTCTGCGGACTACCTCGTGGACAACGGCTTCAAGCCTGGCATGTCCGGTTCCCAGCTCTATGCGACGATCAATACGGGGTCCCCTGACGGGGGCTCCAAGTCGGATGCCGCCAACGGGGGCACTTGGGGGTCCGCTGACGACAAGTGGAACTTCCAGATGGAGGAGCACCGGGAGAAAGCTGCGGCGCTCTTGGGTGGCACTTACGTCCCCCAGACGTTCGACGGGTTCACCGATGCGGACGGCAGGAGGAACGCTGGGATCGATTACGAGACCGCGTATGAGGCCCCCCGCGCTGACTAGGGGCTTGCCCGAGCGATAATACGACTGCGGGCGGGGGAGTGTTCCTCCGCTCGCACCTTACCCACCCACCCACCTGTGGTCCTTTGTCGGCACCGTCGCAGCTAACCCGGCTGTTTTGTCCTTCTATTGTGGAACGGCGGGCGGTGTCGTCATGGGTGCACAGACCCATTAACCTCACATGAAGGAAAATCTTATGGACAATGAAAACCAACACAATGCCCCTAACGTCTTGGCAGGCGTCAAAACAGACGCGCGGGACCTCAGCGACCCGACCCCTGTACCGCCCAGCGCAGGAAGCCAATCGCTTCCGAACCCCGAACAAGTTGTGATCTATGCCAAGGCGGCGGCAGGGGGTGCGAGGAGCACGAGTGGATTCTCCGTGATCCTCTGCAAGGTGGACGCCGAGGGGACCCATTTGAGAGCCCCAAAGCTGATAACGGGGCGAAAGGCGGGGACCACAGCGCCGCAAATGGAAATGCTAGGAGTAGTCCAGGCCCTTGAAGCCTTGAAGCAGTCGCGGGAACTGCCCGTGATCCTCCGCCCCGGCCTCGAAATCATTGTCAATGGCATCAACCGGGACATGGAGACTTGGCGGCTAGCTGGTTGGAAGAAGTCAGATGGGAAGGACCCGGCCAATCTCATCATATGGCAAGCTCTGGCAGCGTTGCTATCGGGTCGATGCGTCAAAGCCGAGCTCGCAGGCAGCAACCATTGGGCGGACTTTGCAGCTTCTGCGGCATTGGCGGCGCGGGATCGGGCGCGGGCGGAGTGGGTGAATGGCTAAGAGGGGGCAGCAGCCCTCTAGTCTTGCCCGTGCCGAGATCGCCTGTCCCCGTTGCGGCACCGTGTTTGCGCCGAAGAGGGCCAATCAGCAATATTGCCGGGCCGCCTGTTCCAAGGCCGCAACCCGGAACGCAAAGCGGGGCTCGCAAAAGATCGAAGATAGCCCTGAGGCGCGGCGGCGGCAGGAGGAGCGGACGGGGCGGATGTCTCGCCTCAGCCATGCTTTCTATGAGACCCCGTCCGCCTATCGTTCCGCGTTTATTGTACGGCTGATTGAGCAGGGGCGGGCTGAACGTGAATTGCGCGGCCTACTCAGCAAGCGTGAGAGGGTCTCAAGCTGGGCAAGAGACCACGGCACAGGCCGCCTGCACATCGCCCATGTGCTCGACCACTTCTGCCAAGAGGTCTACCGGGCGCGTTCTTGGGACGTCCTCAACCCACGGACAGTTCTGCCTGGACAAGACGGGGTTGCGTTCCCGTCCCATTACTTCGGCCCAGACGCTGAGCCGATCTACGAGGACGGATGCCTTGTCCTTCGGCCCTGTCCTTGGGCCGAGCATCGGCGCAATCGTCCCTCTTCCTTTATAAAAGGATCACGGAAGGATCGTTCCGGAGGCTACGACTGGCGGCGCATTGCATGGACGATGCAAGACCACGGCTGGCAGAGTTACTACACCGACCGCGAACTTGATGACATGGGCGAGTACCGGCCAGAGGACTTGGAGGACAGGACGCTCCTCGCCAGTTACCCCGACCTCCTTGACCCAGGAGATCTCCCCGAAGCCGCCTAATCGCCCCTCTTCCTTTATATAAGGGGAACGTAACGAGGATCTGAGGGGGCACTAAATGGGGTAGACGGGGTTCCAGCCACGGACGTAGACCCTCGAAGCCAGCTTCGCCAAGGACCCTAGATGCGAGGGCGGGGGAGAGGAGGAGCCGGGTTGCCACTTGCTACAACCCTTCCTTAAGGTTTACTGCATGGGGCCTAACAGGATCTCCTCCGTCCCCCCCCTTCCATGATCTCAATCCCAGCAGGGGTCGGGAAAAGGGGGCGGAGGACTCCCCTCAAATCTAGGCGTAGACGTTCAGCATATCCTGTGTGGTCTTACTACCCAGTTTGGCGAGTTCTCCCGTAGACGGGGCAGTAGCTCCGTCATCGCGATCACGGTGCCGTGACAAGTCCACCGAACACGCGGACGGCTTCGCGCTCCCAGACGCGGTTGAACCATGTAACGTGTCGGCTGACCTGTTGCCTGATCTCGGGACAGCCCATGATGTCTGCCGCCTTGTAGGCGTACCGCAAGAAGTTGCGCCGTTTTCCCAAGTGGGTGTATCGCGCAAGGCTCTCCCGTTTGAAAACTTCCGACGATGGAATGTTCTGGGCCTTGGCTGCAATCATTTTGGCATGAATGCCCCGGCGCATCTTAGCTAGGTAGGCGTCGAGCGAAGATGGTCGGATCAGCGTTTTCCGTCCGTCGAAGGTGAAGCCAAGGTATTGAATCGGTGTTGGAGAGACTAGCAGCCCCCTTTGAAAATCGGCGGTGTCTGTCTTGTCCACCGACATGGCAAGGCCGAAGTCGGCAAGTATCTTCTCGACCGCCGCAACCACATGCTGCTTATCCGCGCCTAATGGCAAGATGAGCGCAATGTCATCCGAATATCGCCGGTAGGAACCGCCCAGCCGACTGCACCAAATCATCATCTCCCGGTCAAAGGTGCGAAGATAGATATTGGCATATAGGCCGGAAACGGGCGTCCCTTGTGGAATGCCGAACGTCTCGTCATGCGTCCGAATGAGGCCATTCTTCCGGCCTCGGACTTGCTCGGCGAAGTCTGCGGTCGAACATACCCGGCCATGCCCATTGCGTTTGCGGCCAAGCAGCCCATCCAAGTCGTCAGTCTCGACCCAGGAATAGCGGGTCACATTCTTCCACACTGTCGCGTGATGTCCGTCAAGCCGCGTCACACCCAGCAGCCCGGCCACCTCGTCGCGAAGCATTATGTGCTCAAGGCTATCAAAGAAGCCGGAAATATCCATCGCGAAGACGGTGCAGTTGCCCCGAGACCTAATCTCATCGAACACTGCCTTGGCATGATGGATGTTAGTGCCGCCGCCACGGCGATAGGCCAAAACAGAGCCAGACGTTCCATCCCGCGCGAGCACTCGCTCATAGAATCCATTGAGGTGCTCGGCGTAGGCTTGGAGGTAAGCTGCATCCGCATGGCCCGCGAAGCGGATGGGCCGCGATTTCACCTTTATTTCGCGATCCCCAGATGTATTGCGGACATACTTTCGAACGACATCAGTGAACCCGAGAAGAGGCAAAAATCTGTGTGGCTCATCTTCCCGCGAAAAGTCGAATGTCATCTTCCGGTCCGCGAGCGGAAGGTCAAAGTGCTTATACTTGCGCTCCTTTGACATGGCGAGCGGCACGAAGTCATCGGTGGAGGGGTCGAACTCGTTTTCGGAAGGCAGGTAAAACCCGGGCATAGCGACTCCGTTCGTCAAATGCCCGGGCTATTGAACCTAGCTCCCATCAACAGACACCTAGGTGTCCTCCGGTACGAGAAAACCTGGCGTGGTATGTAATAACCACGATGTGCGAAGGATGCGCCATGACCGAAATCACGACCACCCGGTGCCCTTGGGCGCGGGTAGCGCTTGCGGGCCTTAACACTGGTCATCCGGGTCCAATGCCCCGGGGCACTGTATAGGGTAGGATGTTTTTTGCGCAGCACAAGGGAGGGTAGGCAAAAAATCGCCTTTTGACCCAAAATTGATTAGTTAGTCCCAGTGGCACCATCTGCTTTGCATTTCGCCACCTCCAGACGGCGTGAGGACACGGGTCGTTCACGTGGAATAGTTGGGCAGCTTGCAGACCTCCCGATACAGCGCCTTCACGGTCCTCTCACCATACCCCTCCGCAGCACTCGGGTTCGCGTGGCCCTGCAATTTGTCCGCCCATTCGTCCGCTACGCCGTGATCCCGGCAGACAGTCTTGAGGCGGTGCCGCCATGCGTGGTTGGGCTGAATGGCGGGGTCCTTGACCCCAGCGTGTTTCCGGACCCACTCTCCGACCCTTCCGCTGATCGCTTGGGCAGAGGCATGGGGAGCGTGAAAGATTGGTCCAGCGGGCAACGCGGCTACCATCTCAAGCAGACCTTCTGCGACCAACTGAGGATGCAGGGGGACCGGACGGTAAGAGCCCGACTTGACCGACCCCGCCTCAGGCGTAATTCGTATGCAGGGAATACCGTCGATGCTTTCGAAATCCGCCTTCCTTAGCTGCGTAATTTCTGAGATCCGGGCTCCTGTATGGGCACATATCCACGGGACCCAGCGGACCGCACGTCGCATATACTCGCCCGTTCTGTCAGTGATCCCGGCCCCCGCCTTGGCCGCAGCGAGGATCTTCTTGGCCTCCTCGTCCGTGAACCCCCGTTCTCGCGTAGTCTTGCGCTTGGGGGACTGGACAGAAATCCCGTCAGTGGGATCGGGTAGGCCCATTGCGCGGCTCTTGGCGAAGCTGAACATACGCTTGACCGCCGCTAGGTACTTCTGACCGATGGTTTTGCCGTTGAGTCCGCGCTCGTCTCGCAGGTGGTCTGTCCACCTTACAACATCGTTTGGGGTGATATCCCTGATGCGGCCGTGCTTCAGGAAGTCTGCGAAGTCGTCCACCTTGTGGCGAAAGTCGGCTATCGTTCTGTCCGGCTTTCCGTCCGCACGGGCCTGCTTTTCCCATGCCGCAAACAGACCGCTGAGCGTTTCCGTCCCCGCGTTCTCCGGTGTCTGCACAGGAGTCCTCCGGTGGGTCTCAGGGGCAGGGAAGCGTGTCTCGTGTGGGTCAGGTCCATAGTCCCCCTCAGAGCGCCTGTGGAGCGTCTCTGTGGCTCTGATGGTGGTATCGTGCAGGCGATCTAGCAGACGCTCCCGGCTGGCCTCATCCGGCAGTAGACCATGCCGCAAAACGAGCCCGTCTGCGGCTAGCCCATACCACCTCTCAAGCGCCGAAAGGCGGTCCTCGCCTGTCGTGGCGGATAGCGCAGCAGTTATCTCCGTGACGTGTTGCCAGAGACTTTCGGGGCCGGGCTCCTCAGCAAGACCTCTTACCCAATCCGTATAGAACTCCCCGCAAAGCGCCATGATGGTCTGCAAGGGGATCGGCTGAGGGCCTTTCCTGATCGCTTCCCAATGCGCAGTGTGCTTCGACATCTCGGCAGCAAAGAGCCGCTTTGCCTCATCTGCGTTTGTTGTCCCGAGGGAATAGGACAGTTCGGACTTGCCCACGCCGCCCCTGACATCAGCCGGAACGCGGACGCGGAAATAGAAGGGAGCGCCGGGTTTGCGCTGAGTCGGACGAGGCATCTTCAAGACCATTGTGTGCAGCCCCTGTGTGTAAGTGGGGCCGATCCAAGTCTCTGATACAGCGTATCTTCTTGGTATTATGCAAGAAAAAATGGTGCTGCGAGAGAGGATTGAACTCTCGACCTCACCCTTACCAAGGGTGTGCTCTACCACTGAGCTACCGCAGCGCCGGTGGAGGGGCGTTTAGACCGACTGGTCGGAGCGTGCAAG
>Ga0182738_1007938_pt1 | contig 10656 bp, 8 predicted proteins | sample eDN5th30CBELigMG_FD_128876 | JGI IMG/M metagenome (GOLD analysis project Ga0182738, IMG submission 128876) | Enriched Miracle-Growth compost microbial communities from Emeryville, California, USA - eDNA 5th pass 30_C BE-Lig MG (version 2)... ... | reverse complement strand
TTCTCTCTCCCATCTTTGCTGAACGTAGGCGCCCTCCTGTTCCTTGTATTTTACATTTATTCCGTCCTCGGCAATTTCTTGTTCAAAAACGTAGCCACAGGAAATGTAATCGGAGATTTGGTCAACTTCCAAAATGCAGCTCTTGCATTCGTCACACTATTCAGATGTTCAACAGGAGAAAATTGGTATATCATTATGTTTGATACCATTTATCCAACCACATGTGTCGATGGTGTCACCAGCTGCTCCACATGTAATTTTTACCGAAATAATTTTTATCCTAACAACTTTTCTTAGCTTTTGCGGCGGCATTACCATTTTGGATCTCATTTATCGTTATTGCAGAATACATTTTCTTGAATTTGTTTATTTTGGTTATCCTCCAGCAGTTCGAAGAATACCATCTCAATCCTGACAACCCAGTCAACAGATTTAGAGAAACCATGGAAGACAAGTTTGTCCCAACCTGGGAGCAATTCTCTCTAAAGCACGGAGGGGCCCATATCCATGAGAACCAGCTTTTGAACTTCTTCCTGGCTATGCAACAACCTATTGGCTATAAAAATTCAAATCTCCCAAAGAAAACAATCGCAAAGGAAGTCATGAGAATGAATCTAGTTCCGTAACTTTTCAAACATTAAAAATTATTCACCCCACAATCTAGGGATCCTTATAAAATGCTGTTTTATAATGATGTCATTTTCGCAGCTTTCAAACATGGTTATAACAATGAAGCCATTTCTGAATTCGGGCAGTACCAATACTTGCTCAAAGAGGAAATCAAGTGCCGTAAACAGCTTGATGGTCTCAGAAAAATGGTAATTCACTCTCGAGATGATTAGGATCTTACAATTTGTAGGCCATAGGACACAAAGCCAGAAATGCCCAACTCCAAAGAAGAGGCTCTGTCAAACCCGTCACAGCAAACCCCATTGAAAAGATTCTTTTTATGGGTATGATGATGAAAGCCTGGAAAAACTATGCAAAAATCACTTTTGCCAAAATGCAAGCTGCTGAAGAAAATGGCGTTGACTATGTCTATTCTGAAAGTGAAGACGAAGAAGAAGATTCTCAACAAATTGAATCAGAATATGAAGATTCTTACTATGATCATGACGATGAGAATCCCGGATCTCAAGAAGGAGGATATTTTGACGCTCATAGCCCTGATCATAATGATCTCATTGAAGAAGAGGAGGAAGAAGACCAAGAAGAACTTCTCTCTCAAAAGGAAAGCAATAAGGTGAGATCTGGACTTGTTATGGATGAAGATAGGGAAATGCTTTCAAATTTACAAGGGGAAATGGGAGATGGCAATATTGGCTCCACACAGAATCTGAGCCTCGGTCTGAAACCTCCTCAAACGAGGAACAGACGCAGTCTTTCGCCATTTGTCGAGAAGAAAGACCCAGTTCCAGGCGAGAGAAATAGATCCCTCTCCACTCTAACACCTCCTAAAATCTTTATGCACAGTGTTGAAGGTGAAATCCATGATATAACTCCCAAAGTTTCAAACCGTGGAGACAAGTCCTTCGCTTATCACGCAAATCCTGACAGCAAAAATTTAAATGACAACTAAAAATAAGAAGCTTAAAATTGACTTGAACAAAATTCCTTAGACTATCATCAGTTAAGGAATTCGTATTCCTTTTTTAACTTTATCCTCTGCGTTTAATGAAAAACTTTTCATAAAATAATTTTATTTATTCAAAGAGTAAATACAATCAAAATTTATTTGATTTTTGAAACTTCAACCAAGTTTTTTATTTGATAACTCCTAATCTTTAAATATCGATTTGAGGATAACTTGATTCATTCGAAACTATGTCTGCATCAAAAGATTTGTGAGATATTCTTCTAAATGGGCTTTACTTGATTCAAAGAATCTCAGTTTGAAAAAATTTTCGCAATATTCTTGCATTTGAAAAGTTACAGAGAACCTGACATTTCCGATGTTTTGCTTTAAGCTGCTTCGAAAATCAGGGGTGGAAAAAATGCCCCAAAGACCTGGGTCATGTATTAAGAATTCCGAGAGAGAAAAAGCTAATTTTTCATCGAAAAAGAGGTCAGTTTCTTCCTTCTTTTGGCATCAAAATTTTCAGACCAGATCAGATTTTTTAAAATCTAGAAGCCCCAGAAAAAAGGCCGGTTTTTTTTAAAAGATTTTTTTTCACCCCCTCAAAAATATGAAATTACAATAAAAAAACTCTTTTTATTCAAACAAAATTTCAATCAATGACTTTTTTGTTTCAAAGACTTGTTTTTTATTTTATTTGTCTGATGATATTCTAACATTAAAAATTTTCCCCAAATCAAGTGAGGAGATGACAATCTTTAATATGCATTTTTTTGTCCTCTTTTCATTGGATTTAGAAGAATGGGTTGTCAATCTCAACAAAAATTGATTTTAAAGTGACTCTATCTCGAAACCGTTCATTCAATAAAAATGACCAAAAATCATGAAAATTCGGAGGAAATCAGGAAAAACCTCAAGTTATTGTTTTGATGACCCTTTCGAAATTTTGTCTCAATGTCCATGAATATTTATTTAAGCAAAAATTTTATCAAATTTGAGGTTGATTAAATTTCTCAAACTTTTGGACTTTCAAAACATCATTTTTTTTTTCGTTTTCAAAGTTCTCGGGGAAAAATTGTATTTTTTCAAAAAACAACACTTTCAAGAAGAAAAAAAAATCTTTTCAAGTAAGGGATAAAAAAAGTGTTGAGTTGAATTTTTTTTCTGACTTCTGACAATCATCACAAAAAATTGACAATTCCACTCTTTTAAGAAAGTGGAGGTGCGGCATTTTCATCAAAGCCTCAGAAAACTCCTGTGGTTCGAAAAACTACAGTTTCCCTGAAAATTTTTCAAAATGACTTTTTGCGAAAAAAATCTTTAAAGAATTTCTTGGAGTGTAACTTGCAAAAAATTCTTTTGGTTGCAAAATTCGTCAGAGAACTCTTTTTTTCAGAATTTTTCCCTTTGGCACAAAGATTATTTTTCTTAATTTCTCGAATCTTCAATGTTAACTTGATAAATTAAGGAACTAACTTCTCTGTATAAAAAATCTGTCAATTGAAGAAATACCTTTATATACTAATGAGCATTCATATAATGTAAGATGTATAGATTGTTGAGTCTGAGGACTCAAAAAAAAAAAACGAATTTGTTTGAGATTCATCTAAAGGAACTTTGGAAAATTTAGCAAACAAAAAAAAAAAAAGAATCTTTGACACAATGAAAACAATTATCTCAAATTCATCAGCTTCACATTCCCATTCATTCAACTTTTGACTATCATCCCTTTGTCTATGATTTTCCAAAAAAAATGTGTGTGTGAATCAAGTTTATTCAACACATTTTTGTTCTGAGGGGTAATTAAACAAGTAATAGATCCCAAATGAAAATTTCAAAAGTCTTTTCAAAATTTTATCAATTGCAGAGTTTGAGAATAATTTATTAGTTTTCTTCTTATTTTGATGACAATGGGATTTTCTTAATTCTTAATCCTATTTTTTTTATGTCTTCTCCCTCTAATTTTCGAATAATCATGTACCCATACTAAAATAAGTCACTTAGCGAATTCATATGAAGAGCCAAAGAATTTCGAAGTTTCTTGAATACAGTATTTTTTGGACATCAAAAGCTTCAAACTTTAATTTAAAGATTTCTTTATAATTTTGATGATGAAAAAGCCCGCTATTTGTAAACCTTTTTTGAAATTCTTGAAACAAGAGAAACTTCCTCAAGTCAAGAGTTACCAGAAAACCGAATTAAAAATAAAAGGATCTATCAAGCCTTTGCATCCTCTCAAAAGTATTTTTCCTCTGAATAAATAATGTCTTAATTAATTATAAATTTCTTTCAAAATAAAAATCGAGGCTATCAAACTCTTTTTAGAACAACACGTAATTTAATTTCAATATCCCAAGATCTCTTGCTTGATCAATGAAGTTTCTTCCGATTCTCGAGAAAACCCAGACAGAACTTTTCAAAGATGGATCAGATTCAAAGTCAATGAGAATAAAAAGTGCTCAAGATGGCGATTTTGAAAAGTTTTCAAGAACTTGAAGATTTTTGGACATCTTGAAAACTCGACCAAAACCAGACTCATCCAAAGTTCAATCGATTGAAAAATAGGGATAATTATGATTTGGACTTGAGTTAGTAGTGTTTGTCCGAGATGTTTGAATTTTAATAAGATAAAATCCGAAAATTAAAAAATTTCTTGAAAAAAAGGAAAGAGGAATGGAAGATGAATTAAAGCGGAGGAACGAATAGTTCTCATTCAAAGTCTGGACGTCAAGAAGCTAGAACTAAATTTCAAGATTCTAATTAGAAGAAAGCTTTGAATTACAATTGAAAGCCTAATTTTATACAATGTATATTTGGAACTAATATTTTTAATTTGATAGACTAAAACTTTGAATCTTATTGTTAGTGAAGTGACTAACCATCACTGAATTTTTGAATAAACCTCTCTCTCTCTTCATCAGCTATCTGTCTGTCAACTTTTCGATTCTCAATTCAACGTATTGTCATCTCAAAAGGCAAAATGCTGTCTGTTTCTCCAGCGCGCCATAAAAATTTCCAAGTACGCAGTTTGCTCTTAGATCATCAATTACGGATTTAATAAAATCTTTTCAACTCGAAAAAATCCTCAAATCAAATGCTGACCATAATTTCATAGAATTTTTTTCTCGAGTGTTGTTTTTAAATATCATAATTCCAATAGACGTTCTCACATCTGGGGTAGGAAAGAAGTTCCTTCTTCAATCTCTAAATGAGGTGTTTATAGATTTCTCAACAAGAGTAGTTGAAAACTTTGATTCCGAGGAAGGGTTCTAAATTCGCATGTCTGACTCGTTAATAATTTTATTTATTTAATTTTAAACATATCATTAATACTGCCAAGAAATTGAGAGCTTAATCGAGCCAATCCTATTTCAGCCTGCCTTTATTCCTTGTTTGAGGTTCGTAGGATTTATGAGGAACTGAAGTTGTTTCGTCGAGTCCTCTCTGATAAAATCTTCAAAAGACAGAGGTTTTCTCACAACTTTCAGTGAATAAACCCAATTGAATTTTGATGAGATTTGCTTCTTATAATTGAAAGTTTGGGATTTATATTTTGTCCTGGAATTTAATGATCAAAAGTTGCTCAAATGCTTTTAAATTTGGAGCGAAATCCATGGTTATATAATTATTAATTTAACCAGAATAAATTCTCTTGTACGCAGAGATGGCTGACGAAGAATACTTCATTGACTTTCCCAGCGAGCCCCAAGCAATCATCCCAAAGTCTTCCTTGATTTCCATGGAAGACATCTCCCCAAGACTTAAGCGGGAGGTCAGCCAGAATCTGACTGTCTTGAGCAAGATTAGCAAAGGGAAATTCCCAGTCTTCCTTGCGGTGGATTCCCGTCATAAAAAGAAGTATGCCATGAAAATCTTCTCTTCAGAAGTTCTTCACAGTGACATCTTTTTCGAGAATGAAATTCGCTATGCCTCCTTGTTTCATCCCAATGTCATAAGACTTGTAAAGTATGGCGAGCAAAAGACCATCAAGTACGAAGAACAGACCATGACAGCTTCTTTTATTCTCTCAGAGTTTGCTCCCTATGGGGATTTCTTTGACGTCCTCACGGCTTGTAAAGGCCATTTTACAGAAAAGCTCTGCCGTACATTCTTTAGACAACTGATCGAAGGCCTCGAGTATCTCCATGGAAGGGATGTAGCTCATTTGGACATCAAACTCGAGAACTTGCTAGTTGGAGAGGATTATAAGCTCAAGATTGCGGATTTCGATCTCTCCTGCTTTACCAAGGATCTTCCAATCATGACGAGAGGAACGAGATGCCACAGATCACCCGAACTTAAAAACAAGCAATGCAAGAATGGGGCTGCCTCAGATATATACTCAGCCGGAGTTTTCCTATTTATCCTCGTTTCCGGAGGAATCTTACCTCATACTGAGGATCGCCTTTACAAGGGCGTTGATCTATTCTGGTTACTTAATAATGATAATTTTGAGTTTTGGCAAAAACACTGCGAGTTCCAAAATAAGAAACCTTCCGATTTCCCGCTCCACTTCCGCGAGCTCTTTAACGGAATGACAGAGTTTGACCCGGAAGAAAGATATACTCTTCAGCAAGTGAAAAACTCGGTCTGGTACAATGGCCCTGTTTACACAGATAAAGAGCTGAAATCTTACCTCCAAAATATTTTACCACCAAGATTCTAAAGTGCCGTGACGTGTCGTAAATTATATTCGAGTAATTTAAAACTTTATCAAAACCAAAATCAATTGATAAAGAACAAGAAAACCTCACCATTTATTTAGAATTATACAATATTCGTCTTTTTATAATATATCAATTTGTAAAACATTAATTCGTAATTTAATCAAAACCAGTTTATAATTTTACATTCAAATATAAGCAATCACTGTTCGCTTACCTCCTTCCTTTGATGGCTGGAAAACCTCCTTTTTTCATAAAAAATGAAAAGCTTTTTACTTTCTGATTTTTCCCCTCTCAAACATCTCACCTAACAATGCCAAATAGACCTTTTTTACCATCTGACAGAATTTAGACTACAGCTTCCTCTTCCACTCTGAACTAATGAATCTCAATTTCCTCTGAAATTTGAATCATGCGTTAAATTTTACAATAAATTAATAATATTTTCAATATCTGGATTTTGGTGGTGGCAAAATGTTATTTCACATTTTTGCCTCGAAAAATATACTGATGATTTTTCTCCATCTCTCAACAAGGGAAAGCTTGATTTTGAAGGTCTTATTAAATATACACGATGTTTCATTGTATGAATTCATAATTTTTCCTCAAAGTAAGCAAAAAATATAAATTATATGTACTGGTGGATTGACTAAATACAAATTAAATACAAAATAATTACAAATTACTATTAATTTAAAAAAAGCAAAGAAAGAAAATCTAAAATATATTTTGGTAAAATTACAATGGTAAAAAAATAAAGACTTGGTGAATGGGCGGGTTACTTTTCAGAGACAAATTGTGAAAGATGGACTTTCAGCTCTTCTTGAGTATAGATAGGACCATTGTACCAACGAGACTCTTTGATTTGCTGAATAGTCATTCTTTCTTCTGGGTCAAACATTGTCATTCCATTAAAGAGGTTTCGGAAATCACGCGAGAAGTCTGAAGGGGTTTTGCTTTGGAATTCACAATGCTTTTTCCAAAACTCAGGATTATTGAAATGAAGCAACTCATACAGGTTGACTTCTTTATAATGCGCATCTTCTGTGTGAGGCCTTATCCCTCGGCAGAAAAGGATGAAAAGCACAATGCCAGCTGAGTAAATATCAGCAGCGGGCCCATTTTTGCACTGTTGATCTCGGAGCTCGGGTGATCGATGAAACCTTGTTCCTTTTGTTATGATAGGCGAGTTTCGGATTGAGCAAGAGAGGTCAAAGTCTGCAATTTTGAGACGGTAATCTTCTCCAATCAGCAAGTTTTCAAGCTTGATGTCAAGGTGCGCAATGCTCTGACAGTGAAGAAATTCAAGGCCATCAATAAGCTGATGGAAATAGGTCCGACAAAGCTTTTCAGTCAAATTGTCCTTGTGATTCAGGATGAAATCAAAAAGGTCGCCATGAGGAGCAAATTCCGTTGCGATATAGGATGCGGTGATAAAATTGTCTTTGCACTTGATGACTTTGTTCTGCTCAAATTTGACGGTTCTTATGATATTTGGATGGCACAAAGAGGCAAATTGGATCTCATTCTGAAAGAAAGCAGCATTCACAGGTTTTTCACCAGAAAAGATTTTCATGGCGTATTTCTTTCTTTTTTTGGGGTCGGCGGCAAGGAAGACGGGAAATTTGCCCTTGCTTAGTTTACTGACCACAACAAGGTTCTGACTTGAGTCTCTTCGATGGCGGGGAGATATTTCTTCCATGGCAATCATCGAGGCTTTGGGAATGATGGCCTGAGGTTCATTAGGAAAGTCAATGATGCATTCTTCGTCGGTCATGTTTTCTTTGAGATGGGAAAGGCTCTTAAGTTAATTGAAAGAATAAATGATTATTAATCTCAGTGATTTTAATATTAAAGCACCGAGTTTCTGATATTAATTTTGTGCAATTAAAACTGTTTATGATTCTCGTGGATCTTTGGATTTCAAACAGGGATTTAGAGGTGTTTTTGGCATCATAGCCAAGTTGAAGTATGCCAAACAGGATTTCAGTCTCGAGACTAGTTGACCCGATAGTCAAATATCCCAGGCGTTTCACCGCTTCATGGACTTTCTATTCTGTGACTTTTAGTTTTTGAGAGGATAAATTAATATTTGATTGCATCACTTATCCTTTTCTGTGGCTATATTTTGATCACAGATTGTGGTTTTAAAATCGTGCCCGAATAATTTTATTAAAATGATTTCATGCAATGATTTATCGAAATACTGGCCTCCAGCAGCCTTTCCCTTGACGAATCGATGAAATTCGATGTATTGGCTTTCGCAAAAGAGTGTTTATTTGATTCAAAAGGTTTGGTTTCTCTCGAAAAACTGTGAAAAAACGAGACTACTGAATTCACACAAGATTTTATTAAAATTAAGTATTAAATTCCGCTAAAAATAATGCGAGGCCAGAATCAATCAAGAAAATTTTGCATTAAAACTGCTTCGGATCATCTGTTTTAAATTTTATTATTTATCTAAAACCTTTTAGCTGGCGATGATCATAAACAGCCTTGCTTGGGAGTTTTTCGAGCCTTCATTGAGAATGGGTTCCTTATCATATGACTCTGACCGACTAAAAATCCAAAAGCTCTGTTATGTAGGATTATTTCGATTAAAGACTTTTGTCTAAAATTTGAAATCCGAATCAAACACACTTTTCCCTTCTATTATTTTTCAAAATTCAAACTCATCAGCAGAATTTCGATGAGCTGTTTGATTCAATCTTTTTAAAAATTAATGACTTCACAACAACTTCTGAGATTTTCTAAATGTTGATAAATATGATGAATCAATAAGAGATTAAAGAGAACCACCAAAAACTTCGCTTGAGTTTTTTAGGAATGAAATAAACAAATTTAAAGTGAAATATGGATTATAATGGACTTTCACTCGGGATAAATTAACTTTTTATTTCTCAACTCAAAGTTTAATTCTTTCACAAAAATAACCTCAAGTTAGTATTTATATTTTTCAGAACTCAAAATCACCATTCGTGACGACTTTCTTGAAAGGAGTGAACTTTGCGAAAGAAATTTGATTTTTTTCTCCTTTCAATTCAGATTTCCCTTTTTGGAAATTGTAAAAAAAAAAACAGGTTGATCCTGACTGGATTTACGAAGTTGCCTCAAAAATCTTTTTTGAATCTTGATTAAAGAGTTAAATTTTTAGGTTATATATTTTGGGAACAAGTTTTTTGAACCTCTAGGACAATCTGAGATGGATTTGGTGACCTCGGGAATGGATTCTTCATTTTTTTGGAAATTTTCTCCTCCCATTGATGATCTGAATTTTTCAAACTCAACTCATCATAAACAAATTTTCAATCACTTGTTAATTTTCGAATGAAAATACTACACCTTTTGATCTTGCCAGAAAATTAAATCATACAAATCCAAAAAGCCGTTCTGCGTTTCACCCATCGAACTAGTCCTCTAATTAATTGAATTTGCAAGAAATATGTGCTTTGAGTAGAATTCAAAAAATTTCTTCATTCAGAAAGAAATTTTAGATCAAAACAAGGTTCAGATTTTAGGATTTCCTCTCAGCAAAAAATGTTAAAAGATATTGATGAAATTTGAATTTTGTTCTTTCTTTCCCAATTTTGCCGTTCCCTTCGTTTTTTGGTGACCTAGCTCTTTGATCCAAATTGATCTTAAATTTTTATTTGCAAAAAAATCTCAAGATTTGCTCAGGGATGTTTGAAAAGTGCGAAACATCAAAAAACTAAGAACAAAACTAAATTCACTAAAAACCGCTCTTCTCTCTCTGAAACTCTGTTTCAAACACTGACATCTTAAGACGATATGAATTTGATGGGAATCACTTGGGTCAATTTTTACAGAGAATTATCCCTGGCTCAGAAAATGGCTTCTTCTTTTGAGGTGTTTTTCAGTGTTTAGAAAAGATTAACAGTATTTTAGCCTGGTTTTTTACGGGCACTTCGTATTTTGGTGTTTCGCGCTTTTAAAACATCCCTTTGTTTCATCCCTCAAGTGTCAATTGAATAGATATTTCATCTCATCATTCAATCTTCTAAGAAATCTTTGTCTAAAAATGAAAAAAAAAATGTTTTTCTGAAAAGTTGTTGAACCAATTCTGAATTCATTTTAGAAAATGTTTTTGGATTCTTTCCCAATCATTTTCAACAAATGAGAATTCACGAAAAATCGAGAAACAGAACAACACGAAGCGCATTTGCAAAAGGAAACTTTTTTTGAAAAAATGAATCGTCTTTTCAAAAAAAAAAGAATTCAAATTTTTATCCAAATAAAACAAAACGATTGCAAAAATCTCTTTTAAGAAAAATGAGATGGAAGAAAATCCTATCTACCAAATTCCAAAAAATATTTTTCTAAAGAATGATGAACATAACAACATATTTCCATAATTGATTTTGTATCCAAATAAAGGATAAAATTTAGATATTAGGG
>Ga0182738_1007936_pt1 | contig 10660 bp, 10 predicted proteins | sample eDN5th30CBELigMG_FD_128876 | JGI IMG/M metagenome (GOLD analysis project Ga0182738, IMG submission 128876) | Enriched Miracle-Growth compost microbial communities from Emeryville, California, USA - eDNA 5th pass 30_C BE-Lig MG (version 2)... ... | reverse complement strand
TTTTCGGAATGAGTTGGAAGATTTGGAAAAAAAAATTTCAAGTGTTTTGGGTTGCCAACATTTTTTTTTAATTTGCTGAATAATGGTAAAGAACACAGATATTTCTGATCTAAAAACCAAGAATTTTGTTTTGAGAACCCTCACCATTTCTTTAAAAATGAAAAAAAAATTTTAATTCAGAAAAATTTTTCCCTAGAAAATCCGCGAAAAAAATTTTGCACACTTTGATTTCTGTAAATCAACAAGTAGATCTTTGAACAGTTTTCAACGATTTTTACGAAATTAAATAGTGATTTTTGCATATTTTTAAGACTGAGAATTGATTGTGGAAAATTGAGAAAAAAATTACATCTAATTTGAGAAAAATGGAAAATCTTCTCTTTGGTAAAAAAAAAAAATTCATCTTTTCAAGGCTCGAAGTCTCCGCATCTTTTGTTATTTTCGATCAATTATTCAAGAACAAGATGACTTCATAATTGAGATTTTATCTTTCTGGTTAAATTATTTTTGGAGGGTTTTTTTGTCAACTGAGAGCTTGAATTTTTCTCCTTCAAAAAAATGCTCCTTGAAGGGAGGATTGCGTTGCTTCTCAACAAAACCTTCCTGCGTCCAGAACATCAATCTCAATTTGAACCTCTTTCTCATATTTTTAAACTCAGATCATGCAACTTCTAAAAATTCAGAAATTTCCTAACAAAGCAAAATCCGATTCAGGATTTGCTGTAAATGTAGATAAAAAGACCATCACTAAGTCAGATAACTAGGAATAATATTTACTGTTAGTTTCTCCATATCTTAATTGGCATTTCAGGCAGCTTCAAACTTCAAATTCCCGCCAAATTCAAACGCTTTCTGAATCTAATTTCAATTTCAAAATCCCTTCTTGAAGAGGAATCCTTCGCCTCGATGATAAATAATATTCTGTCAAAGGCTGTTTCATTTTTTTCAGTTTCAGAATCAGCTCGGATTTGATCCTCTATACAGTACAGTCCTCTTTGTCCCATCCAGACTGAAATTTTAGTCCTAGTTCCCAGTGTTTATAAAAACAAACAGAGAAACAATGTTGGGATATTTCTGACATGAGAAATTCATAGACTATGCTCTTTTCAACAGGTTTTCTAAGATTTGAAAGGAATCTGACAAAGGAAGAGAGTCAAGTTCAAGGAAAGAAGTTTTTTGGACATGGTTGAGGACTAAATTCTGAATAATATTACAAATGTGAATAAAATACAACTGACTGAAGCCTTAAACTATCCCAAAAACTCGATTCAGGAATTTCGCGGTTCCTTTTCCGAATGAGTTAGAATTTGTTTGAGTCATAGTGAAATATTTTTCGCCTTCAAAACGGAAAAGTTACCATATTGAGACATCTTCATACAGGGGAAGGCCTCAAACGGATAAGTAAGAGACCTCTTGAAGGGTGAATGGTGAGAAAAGTTGACTCAAAGAGGACTAATTTGAAATGCGAGAGTTGATGAAAAAAAGCAGTTGTGCTTTATTTGACTTTTGATAAGTTTAAAATTGCAAAATTAAACCTTAATCAAGTTACTTTTATTAGTTTTACTTTTTCGACCTTCTCGAACACCACAGGTTTTCACTGTTTCCAGTATTGTCAGATGAGTCAAAAACACACTATATTATTGTACGTCAACGTTGTTGATCGACTTGTGTTGCTTATTCATAAACATCCTGAGTGGACTTTTGAGCATGAAGATAGTCTCTTTTGTTGTAGGAAAAATTATTTCCCTCCAATCAATTCCTTTTTGAGGACAAGGGAATTCGAGTTTAGGCTAAGAACCAGAAGGCCTTGAAGTGAGAGCCATGGGAACGATATTACAGAGGATTTCATTTTTGAAAAAGGCTTTTATTGTGGATACTTTCGTTTTGATCGAGAGGGGTGAAGTTTTTGCTAAAATTTCATCAAAATGTTCAAAAAAATCATGAAAATAAGTGCAAAAACTGCTAGAACAAGTCTATTGAGGATATATAGGTTGCCAGAAATGGGTTGCAATTGAGCAAGAGTGGGGAAGATTTCTATTGAGGGCCAGGGGGAGGGAGTTTGGGGGAGAGAGAAAGGGGTAAGAAATAATTAAAGAGGCCGTTAGGCAATAAAGTTTAACAGTCTTTTCGCGAAAAAGTTTTAAGTTGCAGAAAAGAATAATAGAAAATCGCAGAAATAAATTTTTATACTCTTCTCTTTCAAAGAGAAATAAATTTCTGGGCTCAATTTCTCGTTGATTGAGATTCCTGTACCTTTGTTAAAGGGAGATAGAGCCTCAGGGCCTGAATTCGACTCTCCCAAGATACGGAAGAAAGATGGAGGAATTGTAAGGTTTAGAATTTATAAAATTACGATTTTGATGTTATTGGAGGATATTTTTAGGATTTTTCGTTTTGATGAGATTCTGTTGTTTTTTCTTTGTCAAAGGGTTTAAAAACGTTTGGTCATTTGATGAATCGAAATCCTCTCTTGAGGCGTACAGAATGGCATAGGACTCAAGGAAGACGGGAAAATCGACGAAGCAAGCCATTGGTAGAGGGAGTTTCAATGAGTACGAAAGAAAAGATAGTAATTGTTTTTCAGTAATAATTCTGCCTGTGAAATTATTTATCAGTCAAATGAAGGTTTCATTTATTAAATCTCTAGAAATTCTCAACAGAACCAGTTGAAGGGTTTAAAAAACGAAATCTTATCATTCCATATCTTTATTCCAGTAGCCATATAAATCTTTAAGCCTTCCCATCCCCTATATATATCCACAGAACCTCTCCTTATTTATAAATATTAAAACAAGTCTCATTCAGATGATCAAGTCTTTACTTTTCCTGGCTCTTATCGCCTTCACCTTGGCCCACGAGCACGTCGAAACAGAATTCAATCCCGACTTTGTCGACTACGATGAACAAATCATCAAGCCCGAAGGCAGATCTCTTGCCACCTACCCCAATATCAGAATCGGCACCGATTTCCAACTCTTTACCGTCGGTAACGATGACTGGAAAGCCTACATCATCAACCAACTTGTTCCTGCTGCCGTTGATTACCTTCAAGGTGCTTTGAAGATCAAATACCCCTTGACTTCCCCCATCACCTCCTCTGCCAAGACCCTCTGCGGCTTCACCACCCCTGATGTCCTCAAGACTGGTGTTAACGCTGATATCATGATCTTCTTGAACAGCAAGAATGGTACCGGATACAGCTGGATCGCTGCCACCACCCTTTGTACCATCTCTACTGGAGTCAAGAGACCCGTTATCGTCAACATCGGTATCAACACTGCCGCTATGAAGATTGCCAACCCCGACACCAATCCTCTTACCCACGATCTCAACCTTAACGTTTTGATCCACGAATTCATCCACGCTTTGGGTATGAACGGACCCCTTTACAATTATTTCTTGGACGCTGATGGCAACCTACTCCAAAACCATGTCAAGACTATCGCCCTCAGCGGTGTAAACCAAACCGTCCTTGACCTTCCTCCCTTGACTGAAAGACTCAGAAACTTTTACGGATGCCCCACTATTCCCGGTCTTTTCATGGAAACTGATGCTGGTGCTCACATTGAAAGAAGATTCTATCAATGGGAAATCATGTCCACTGGTGGTATCATCGGATCCAAGATCTCTGAAGTCACCCTCGGTTTCCTTGAAGGAACTGGCTGGTACGTCCCTGATTACTGCTATGCTGAGCCTTACTTCTTTGGTAAAGGCCAAGGCTGCGCTTTCTTTGCTGATGATATCTCTGGCTTCCAATTCTCTGAATACTGCACAGGAAACGGTATTGGCTGCACTGAAGTCAATAATGGTGGTGGATACTGTGTTTCTGACTCCCTTATTGCTGTCGGCAAGGTCTATACTGCTCAATACGAGTTCAATTGTGAAAACCCCAACGGCATCTACTACACTCCCTTCTCTTCCAAGCAAGTCTACGGTAGAGGAAAGGGTAGCAGATGTTTCTCTGGAAACCTCACCACCTCTTCTTCTGCTTCAGTTGCCACAGCTTCTTACTGCTTGAATGCCACTTGCCAAGGCACTGGATTGAATACTACTATCCAAATGATGTGGGGAACTACTGCCATCACTTGTAAAGCCGCTGGACCCATCACTATTTCTGGATATAAAGGAATTTTGAACTGCCCTGATCCAGTCGATTTCTGCGAGACCGTCGGCAAGCCAACTTGCCCCAGAAACTGTATGGGAAGAGGTACTTGTTCCAATGGCCAATGTATTTGCGACTCTGGATATATCGGCACTGATTGCGGTTTCATCGCTGATGTCACTGCCATCTCATCCTAACTGGGATAGGTTTGGATTGGATTGAGAGAATTTTAGATAATAACAAAACACTGCAATGATGAATACATGATAGTAAGGTCATTTAAATGTCTTTCTTTGGGAAGAATTTGCATACTATTGACTTTATTGTCTTTTTTATTTCATAATTTTATCTTGTTTAATACTTTATGTTTGTTTGTTTGTTTGTTTACCCTTTGAACTTCAAAAAACTTTGGAATCACTTGAGTTTAAAAAAACCCTTCGTGAGAAAAATTATTGGAGGAAAATTAAGGTGAAGATAAAATTAATAAATTTAGCCAAATTATATTGAATAAATTTTTGCAACTAACTGATCTCAATACTTTAAACCATCTTTTTTAGATTGACCTTTTTTGGGTTTAAAGTTACCAGGCTCGAGAAATGGATTCTCTGTGAGACCCTCCCCCTCTTCATTGAAGTTTTCTCACTGCTGAAGAAGAAGAAGATTTTTTAAAGATTAACATCTGTCAGTTGAAGTTTGTGAATATGGTGATGAAACCCAAAGGCACAATGGTGATCAGGAATACCAAGGGCGAAAAAAAATTAATGAACGCTTTGCGGGAAAAAGATTTTATTTTTCGCGGTTAAAATCCGCAACTGAAATCTGAGACAAAATTTAAACCTGCCTGAGCCAAGGAAAAAACTCATTTTGTGGCCTGATTTTAGGTCAATTGAGCTGTGATTTTATGCTGGTATTATAAATAGGCGTTTCTTGAAACCTCTGGTTTGTTTCATAATTTGAATGAAATAAATCAATTTGATTTTGAATTTAGTCCTTCATTTAATTGATAATGATGATTTTCACTGTTTTTCGGTCGCAACGAAGGATTTTGTGGAGGGGATCAGCATTCTTGAGCAGTTTTCGATGAAGCTCGAAAGAATTAATTAGGTTAATAGACTGGATACCTTATTTAATAAATTTCCTCAGGCAAAAAAGGCTTTCCTGGAGGAAAACCTAAAATTAGTTTTCGACACAAACTCTGTTGTTTTTTAATAGTTTCCTGGCGTGACAATCGATCTTTTTGGGAGGTTATAGGGCTTAGTTTTTTGCAGTTTATCTGGGGATTCTTAAAGGGGAAAATTCATAACTGAAATCGACTGTGTGAGAGGAAGGAAAACTTGGATTGCTGATGACTTCACAGAAGTGTTTGAAGATTCTCGAAAATTCTTTGTTGAAATAGAGAAAAAGAGAGCCAAAAACAAACTCCAAGTTAGGTTTGTTTTGTGAAACAGGATCTTGAAATAATCATAAGTTTGACTCAGGACGATGAGATAAACCATGATAAAGAGAGGGAGAGCTCTAGAATTGGCAGAGAAAGGAGAAGATGGTTGGATTGTTATTCTTTTTCACTGAATATAGTTTTATAAATTGAGTCTGCAAAGGCAAAAATTTAGTCCTTTGTTTTTAAATTTAAAGATTTGATTTTTAGGGTCGGGAATTACTTGAAGAAAAATCGCGTTTTCTAACGTTGAAAGTTGCTTCTAACCGATCTTCCATTATCAAAACTCTAGCACCAAACCTTTGTGAACTTTATTCGAGCTCCATGACAAACTATTGAAAAACTTTGCAAATTTCATAAAGATGAGAAATTTTGAATTGACCTTGGAACTCAATTTTTAAAAAGAAGAACCACGGGTGGAAATATTTTTTGTAGATATCGTAGAATCTATGCTTGGGGAAGTAATGAATGTTGCAGGGGGTTGGAATGGAAGGGGCCCAGCTATAGAGAAATTGAGATATAAAAAAGATTCCTTCAAAAAGGAATTTAAAGAAGGGGAGGGAAATAAAAATGGTTTGAAAACTCTTCTTTTCGGATGAATGGTGGATATAGGTATCTATTTTTAAGAGAGATTTGCATGAAAATGAAACAGTGAGAGAATATCCTAGTTTGAAAAATTCAGGTGCGTTATATAAATAAAAGGGTTTTAGTTTATTGTTTAGGACTGTCTTGTGTGTAAAATTTTTATACAACTGATCTGAATTTTATGGAATTCGAAAGGGTTTTTTTGAAATAACATCTTATAGGAAAACTTTTTAATCATTTTGAAAAGTCCTAATTGCTGTCAGAGCTTTTCTTCCAAAGAAAGGAAGGAAATGAGCTCCTGGGAGTGATAAAAAAATGCAGAACGAAGGAAATATTGAGGGATTAGAGGTATAATAATATTGGAAAATCCGGAAGTTCTGGTCGAATATTCAGGAAATAAAACCTGAATAATTTCAGGCAAATTAATTTTTTTATTGAAGTACAACAGTCCGTTAATCTCACATAAAAAATCCTAGAAGAAAGGAGCCAAATTCATCACCTTTATCCTCATAGTATAAAATGGGGGTTTGAGGAGTTATCTTGATGAGTCAGGTTATTATATGAGGTTTTGAAGAGACTTCTGCCACCATTATCAGCTATTTTCCGCCCAGAAGGTTCAGTTATGGAATTAAAATAATTCAACTTATGTCCTAAAGATTTGATTTCGTAATTTGAGTTTTTGTTTCCGATTTTTCTCGAAGACTTAAAGTGAGATTTGACAGTTGTTAATTGAGAATTGGGCGAGCCCACAAACTAACTATGCACGAAGATCAAAAAGATCGTTGAATTTGTGGTTTATTCTGGCTCGGAAAACTTCTTATTTTGATAATATCCCATTAAACATTTTAAGACTGAATAAAAAACGAATAATATGTTGTTTTTTGTTTTTAGTCCTTTTGATGGATATATAAGGCAAACATATCTTTCAATAATCATAATCAAAACTTTTCAAAACTTTCTAAATGGCAAGAACCTTCACAACATCCCTCCTTTGTTTGCTTTTCCTGACTATTGCCTTTGCTCAAAAGTCAGCCCAAGATTTACCTTTAGATGACTTGGATGCAATCACCCAAGCCTTTGTCCCTGAAGTTGCTGATAACCTTGAAGCTGAATTCCTCAAACCTGAAGGAAGAACCCTCTCTGCCTACCCTAACATCAGAATCGGTACCGATTTCGAGCTTCTTACTGCCGGAACTGACGACTGGAGAAATTACATTCAATACCAACTCATTCCCGGTGTTATTGACTATCTCCAAGCTGCTTTGAAGACCAAGTACCCCATGACCACCCCCATCACCTCCACTGCCAAGACCCTCTGTGGTTTCACCACTCCCAGCGTCCTCGCTACTGGTGTTGATGCTGATGTCTTCATCTTTATCAACAGTAAGGATGCTGCTGGTTACTCCTGGATTGCTGCCACTACCCTTTGTACCGTTTCTTCTGGCGTCAGGAGACCAATGATCGTTAATATCGGTATCAACACTGCTGCCGTATCTGTTGCTGATCCCACCACCAACCCTCTTACTCACGATCTCAACCTCAACGTCATCATTCACGAATTCGTCCACGCTTTGGGTATGAACGGGCCTCTTTACAACTACTTTGTTGATGATTATGGTAACTACCTCACCAACCACGTTAAAACCACTACCGTCAACGGCAATACTAGAACTGTCCTCGATCTCCCTCCCCTCACCAACAGACTCAGAAGCTACTATGGTTGCGACACCATTCCCGGTCTCGTCATGGAATACAATGCCGGTGCCCATGTTGCTAGAAGATTCTTCCAATGGGATCTTATGACCACCGCTGGTATTATTGGAACTAGAATCTCTGAAATCACCCTCGGTTTCCTTGAAGGAACTGGCTGGTACTCTGTTGACTACAACTATGCTGAACCTTACTACTTCGGTAAGGGCGCTGGTTGCGATTTTTACTCTGAAACCATCGACTCTGCTAACTTCCCTGATGAGTACTGCACTGGTAACGGTATTGGATGCACTGAAATCGGTAACGGTGGCGGATACTGTGTCAGTGATTCTTTGATTAAGGTCGGAAGAGTCGTCACTGCTCAATACGCCTTCAACTGTGAGAACCCTAGCGGTATCTACTACACTCCCTTCTCTTCCAAGCAAATCTACGGAAGAGGAAAGGGCAGTAAATGCTTCACTGGTAACCTCACTACCTCTTCTTCTACTGTCAGCCAAACCTCTTATTGCGTGAACGCTACCTGCTCTGGCACTGGCCTCAGCACTGTCATCAACTTCTTGTGGGGAACCACCCAATATCAATGCACTGCTGCCGGCCCCCTCACCATCGCTGGCTACAAGGGTCAATTTAACTGCCCTGATCCGATTACTTTCTGCAGCACTGTTGGTCTCACTTATTGCCCCAGAAACTGTATGGGAAGAGGCACTTGTCTCAATGGTCAATGCGTCTGTAAAGCTGGCTATCAAGGTACTGATTGTGGTTTCACCATCGATACAACAACTGCTATCGACTCCTAAGCAGCAGGAGAGTAATGTTGAATAACAAAAAATGTGAATGAAAATCGATCAATCAAAATGTTTAATTTATTCTACTTGAATATTCATCACTGCATACATAATAAAACTTAACTATTGAATTCCTTTCTATGTCTATTTTTTACTCCATCTATCTATCAATCAATCAAAAAAAATTATTCTCATAAATCACCTGAAAGAAACCGAAATGGATTGATTGAATGAAATCTGAGAAAAATCTTGAGAATAAAATCTCTTCTCTTGGCATTAGATTTTTAGCTTCATGAAAAAGAGAGTTTCTCTCAAGTGGATTTTTGAGGCGGAATGATTCACTCAGTTCAAGGAGGCAAATTGAATGGAAAAATGATGAGGAATGAATTCCAAAGAAGAGATTTTATTGATTTTATTAATTTTTCTTTTTGTTGGGTCTTGTAATTTTCAGACCTTTTTCAATTTTTTTTGTGAGAAATTTTGCGATATTTTTCATCCCTTTTTCACAGAAATTTCAAGACCAAGGGATCTGAAAATTCAGAGACCGAAAGTTTTTCTTGAAAAATTCTGAAAAAACATTTTATGCCTGGATCTTGGAAAATTTTATGTTGAAATGCTAAATGTATTCAGAATCATCTCCCACTCTTTGAAAATTTCAAGAAGCAGAATCGATTTTCTCAATCTTGGGGAAATTTTTTTCAGTCTGGGAGAGAAAACTTTCCGAACTCGAATTGTGAAGACAAAAAAAAGTCACCATCTCTCAGAAATGAATTCAAAAGTTTAGAAAGCCCGAAATTCGTTGTTAAAGAAAGTCACATTTTAGAGGGATTCAGTTGATTTTTTTCTCCAAGTCTGTTCTCCTCCTCTTCTTTTGACAGAGGCTTTTCAAAAGATTTTCCTTTCTGTTGTCACAACTTGAAGATTTTTTTTTTGAATTTGTTGAAAATAGAGAAGAACAAATAATTATGATTAAATTCTGAGTTTGGGCAGCTAGAACAATATTTTTCTCTTTTTGAAAGATTTGAACTGTGGATCTGTCGGCCAAGACAAAAACGGACATCCCAAAATTTTCCAAAACAAATTTTTTATTTTCGGGATTCTATTATATCCAGTCAAGTTCACAAAAAAGACTTTTGATCAAAATATTTTTTCTGGAAATTTCTGGAGATGATGCGAGACTTCGAAAAATCTGAGTTTGAAAAAGAAAGGGAGGCAGAAATTTTTTGTTATTTGTCATGTTTTCAAAATATGATGTTCTCTTGACAAACATCTCTTTTGAAATCTGTTTTGTCTCTTTTCTTTTTCCAAACAAAAAATTTCAGGTTTCTTTTGTCTGATAATGCAAATTGTGAATGCTCTCTCTTTGTCAGAAAGAGTTAAAAATTCCGTTAAAAATATTTCAAAAAAACATCAATAAAAATAATTTTTCTTTTCTTTTCTTTTTCTTTCTTCCATGAAAAATAAAAAACTGCCTTTGACCCCTCGAAAATATTTTCTTCCTCATTCGATTTCTCACTGAGGAGAAAATTGAAACAAATTTTGATTTAAAAAAAAAGTGAATTATTTCATTTTTCTGTTCCTTTTGGAAAAAAAACTGTTTATTTTTTATAGAGATCTCGAATAAATTTTTTCCCAATTGAGATTTCCACTTGATCCAATCGGATTTCCTTTGAAAATTTTTTTCGATGCGTTTTCTCTTTCTCTCCAAAAAAATTCATTCGACAATCAAATCTCATTCAACAAAATCTCGATCTTTTGAAAGAAGTCACTTTGATTTCAACTGATTTTTTTTGTTGTCGTTGCATGTTCTGCAGGCAGGCAAAAAACCACTCAATGAATAAAAATGTCATTTTTATTTTTCCTGAAACTCATTTTGAAAAAAATGGGTCAAAATTTTCTCTCTGAATTTGCTCTTTCTTTTCAGCTTGAAAAGAGTGAAAATAAATCTTTGGCCTCTTGAAGAAATCTTTCTCAAACCTCCTAAAATCCATTTGTTGAAAAGTAGCGAATTTGACGTCGAAGCTGTGAAGTTTCACTTCAAAG
>Ga0182738_1007933_pt1 | contig 10665 bp, 7 predicted proteins | sample eDN5th30CBELigMG_FD_128876 | JGI IMG/M metagenome (GOLD analysis project Ga0182738, IMG submission 128876) | Enriched Miracle-Growth compost microbial communities from Emeryville, California, USA - eDNA 5th pass 30_C BE-Lig MG (version 2)... ... | reverse complement strand
GTTTTTGCAAATAATCCTTGGCGCAGCATCGGCATTTCCCTATCCTGCTTGGGAGCCTGCCAGAATGCGCACGCCGTTTGCCAATTGCTGCGGCAAAGCCGTGTAGCTGGCCACCGCGGCATTGGGGGACGCGCGGTCCTGCCGCTGGGGAGCCAGGCGTTGCTGTAGGCAACATCCGGCAAGGCGCAGGCTGGCAAGTCGCACTCGCTTAAGAGCGCAGCGAGTACGGGCGCGTATTCACTTGGATCAGGCGAATGTGTGGCCGTGCGCGCATCACCTGTCCGCGAATTTCAGGGGCATCACTTCAACGTATGTGGCGCGGTTACCCCCTGCGCCATGTGCCGATGTGTCGGCGCGGGGTGCGACCAAAGCGTTGCTTTGTAGACACTCACTGCCCCCCACGTGCAGTGTTACCGTCCTCGTTCCCTCCGGAGGAACTTCAATGCACGCCCGGATTCGTTCAGGTTTTACGCTGGTGGAGCTATTGGTGGTGATCGCCATCATCGGCATCCTGATCGCCATGCTACTGCCGGCCATCCAGGCAGCGCGCGAGTCGGCACGCCGATCCAACTGTGCCAGCAACCTCAAGCAGTTCGCCACCGCGATGCAGGTGTTCGCTGATCGCAACAGCGAGCAATTGCCCCCATCCGCGATCCGCCCCAACGGTATCAACTGGGTCGGTCTGCTATGGCCGATGATGGGGAAGGAAACCAGCTACGAGCAGCTTAATCTGGGCGCGGACCAGGGAAGCGAATCCGCGTCCAAGCCTGGCTCCACGACCGGGCTCGCCAACGCGCTGGTCTGCGCTGGCGATCGTTCGGAAATCTATTGCTGCCCAACGCGTGGTTTCCGGATCAATGGGCAGAACGTGCCGCAGGCCGGCCAGTGCATTGATTACGTTTGCGTGGGGCTCACGCTTACGGGCAATACCATCCCGTCGTCCATCGCCTCGCGAACTGGCGGCCTGACGATCTGGGTGAAAGAGATCGGCGATGCCGGCTACTACGGCGGCCCGATCGTCCCGTCCGCCGTCCAAGCGACGGCCAGTAACGGATTCACGATCCGGTCGCGCGTTACCATCGGCAGCGTGACCGACGGCCTGACGTACACGGCGGTCGTCGGTGAAAAGCACCTGAACGCCAACCGGCTTACCCAGGTGCCGTACGACAACCCGTATAACCCGGTCCATATGGGCGGTGAAAGCTCCAAACAAGGCGGCGGTGCCAAGATCCTCGGCTTGGGGTTGGCCCAATCGGCGAACAACCCCATCGTCGATCCGGCCGGTGTCGCGAACAACGCACGCGAAAGCACCGAAGTCAATTACTACCGCTTTGGCAGTTGGCACCCCGGCATTTGCCAACTTGCCTTTGGCGACACGCGCGTGGTGGCCGTGCAGAATCACGCCGATCAGGAAACGCTCTACCGCATGAGCAACCGGGCGGACGGCCAGCCGTACAGCCTGCCATAGTGCGGGCGGCTTGCCGCTTCACACGAGTCGTAGAACGAGATCGTAAAAACCCCGGTGGGTGCCGCAGAGCGCCCGCCGGGTTTTCTTGTGCGCGGGGCCTGTTGGCCATCGTTCGCCACCAGCTGGCGTCAAAAGATTGGGGAAATCAAAACTATAAAGAACTTGATATTCACATTTCCTAAGTTCTTCTCCACGCCGCTAGTGCACGCGCCCGGCAAGCGTCTCCTTTGCTGGGTTAGCGCTTCAAGCCACCGCCCCAGGTCACAAAGCATCAGCGACCCAACTATCTGCGGCCTAAAGTTGTAAGCCCTTTAATTTCAGATAAATACGTCCAAGGCTGCTTCTGGGCAAAGTAGCACCGCTGGGGTAAGGGGCGGCCTGCGGTGGCCGACGATTTGATGGCGCTCCAAGGCTCCCATGGATGCTGGAGGCGCCAAGGAGAAAAAGATTAAATCCTGCAATAAGAGATTACATTATTGTAACCAAAGACTGGTTATATTAGCCTCGGTTTATGCAACCGGCTCGCCCCCCGAGCGTTTCCTTCGATCCAGTGATTCGCCGCTGCAAAGCGGCACTGGCAACGGTCATTCCCGGTGTCGGGCAGCCCACGCATGACCGCTAAGTGGGGTGGCAGTAGGCGTGAGCGATTCTTGCCGCTGGAACAGGCGGCGACTTCATTCTTCGTTTTCCCCTTAGGAGGCATGAGAATGCGCACTGGTTCTCGTACAGGTTTCACGCTGGTGGAGCTGTTGGTGGTGATCGCCATCATCGGCATTCTGATCGCGATGCTGCTGCCGGCCATTCAGGCGGCGCGGGAGTCGGCCCGTCGTGCGAACTGCTCCGGCAACCTGAAGCAGTATGCCACTGCCATGCAGGTGTACTCCGACCGCAACAGCGAGCAGGTCGTGCCCTCGGCCGTGAACCGCAGCAACGGTTTGAGCTGGATCGTGCTGCTCTATCCGATGCTCGAGAAGGCCAACGAGTACGCCGCCATCAACATCACGCAGTCCGCCGGCGAAGCCAATAACCTGGTGACGCTGCTTGCTGATCGCTCGGATCTGTACCATTGCCCCACGCGCGGGTTCCGCATGAACGCCACGCCAACCTACGGTGCCCAGTCGGTGGACTACGTTTGCGTGGGCGCCACGGTTGACCCTACGGCTGGTTCCCTGCCGCCGGAGCTGATTGCCAGCGGCGTTAACGGCGGGTTGAGCCAGTGGAAAACCACCGTTACCGAGCACATGAACGGCCCGATGCTTCCCTCGGCGGTGGCACCGACCGCGGCCAAGCCGGTGGTGACGTCGCGGGTTTCCATTGGCGGCGTGACCGATGGGATGACCTACACGGCCTTCATCGGCGAAAAACATCTCAACCCCAGCCGGCTCGGCGCACGGGGCTATGACAACCCGTACAACGTGGGGCATATCGCCTCGGGTTATGGTGGCGGCGTGAAGATTGCCAGCCTGGGGCTGGCCAAGTCACCGACCGACGACTTGGTCACGCTCAGTCATGTTGACGGCGACGCCGCGGACGACATGAATTACTACCGCTACGGCAGTTGGCACCCGGGCGTGACGCAGTTTGCCTTTGGCGATACGCGCGTCGTTCCGGTGAAGAACCATGCCGACCGGGCGGCCCTGTACAGCATGAGCCACCGCGGCGACGGCCAGCCGTACAACTTGCCGTAGTGCGGGTGGGTTGCCGCTTCACAAGAGTCGTAGAACGAGATCGTAAGAACCCCGGCAGGTGCCGCAGAGCGCCCGCCGGGGTTTGTTATTGGTGCGCCCGCTCGCGCTCGCGGTCCCCCAGGGAAGCTCGCCACACCTCCATCGGCAAGCCGCACCCCACCGTCGTCGCAGTCGCTAAGCGGCTGGTGGGATAAGTGTTTATGGGTTGATACCCGGCGGCCGCCAGACCCGCCAAGGTGGGGAGGCTAGCGGCGGTTTCTCGATTGTCCTGGCTGGGCAATATGCCTATGATCGTTTGCAAGGACCGTGGCAAACGGCCGCCAGGGTTCTGGCGCTTCTTAACTGCCCTCCGCAGCGGCGTTTTTGCCCCGCTGTCGCGGGGGAGTGGCTACCAGCCGCGGCGCGGATCGGGTTCTTTGGCGACTGATGTCGCGCCTGATGCGTGCCCGGGGTGCAGCTTCGCACCTCGACGTGTTTGGGGGCGGCCGCGGCGGGGCGGCCGTTGTCGCTTCCAAGCGATCAGCTGACCTTCCGTTGAAGACTTACGACGATTAGTCTTTTTGCAGGAGCGGCCGCGGGAGGCAGTTTCACCACATAGATTTACAACCAGCGCTCCGGCAATGAGCCCACGGCTCGAGCCCGGAGGTTAAGGTCCAACAAGGGTTGGCTGGATGAGTGCGGCACACCCCGACGAGCGTCGGGTCGTTATCACCGGAATTGGTGTCATTTGTCCCTTGGGCAACACGCCCGAGGCGTTGTGGGATAACCTCTGCCACGGCCGCAGCGGCGTGCGCCCGATCCAGCTTTTTCCGGCCGATGCCTTTCCGGCTCCCTACGGCGGCGAAGCCCGCGAGTTCACCGGCAGCATCAACGACTTTGGTCCGCTCGACAAAATGAAGAAGCGGACCATCGGCAAGGGCCTCAAGACCGTTTGCCGCGAAGCCCAGATGGGCATTGCGGCGGCCCAACTGGCCATGCAGCACGCCCAGATCGAAGGAAACTACGATCCGGAGCGGACCGGAGCCGTATTTGGCTCCGACTACATGACCACCATGCCGGAAGAGTTCATCGAGTCGTGCCGGCGGTGCATTGGCGAAGACGGCGGGTTTGATTACTCGAAGTGGGCCACGCACGGCATGGCGGGGCTCGATCCGCTGTGGCTGCTCCGCTACTTGCCCAACATGCCGGCCGCGCACCTGTCGATGTACAACGATCTGCGCGGCCCCAACAACTCGCTCACCGAACGCGAGGCCTCGTCCAACCTGGCCCTGGGCGAAGCCTCCCGGATCATTGCCCGCGGTCATGCCGATGGCATGATCGCCGGTGCCACCGGCACCTGGGTGCATCCCATGAAAACGCTGCATGCGCACCTGCAGTTTGAACTGGCCGACGGCGAGACCGAGCCTGAAAAAGCCTGCCGGCCATTTGACCTGCACCGCCGGGGCTCCGTGGTCGGCGAAGGTGCCGCCGCCCTGGTGCTGGAAGAACTGGAGCACGCCAAAAAGCGCGGCGCCACCATCCTGGGCGAAGTGCTCGGCAGCGGCAGTAGCCAGGTTACCGATCGCAACCTGGTCGCTGACCGCCGGGCCGCTCTCCGCAACGTGATGGCCGCCGCCCTCAAAGATGCTAATTTGGAACCTGGTCAACTTGGGCACATTCACGCCCATGGGCTGGGCACCGTTAGCTGCGACCTGGAAGAAGCCCAGGCCATTCGCGACGTGTTTGGCGACGTGGCCGACCGCGTACCAGTGGTGGCCGCCAAGAGCTACTTCGGCAACCTGGGTGCCGGCAGCGGCGCGGTCGAGGCGGTCGCGAGCCTGTTGGCTTTGCAAAACAACGCCCTGTTCCCCATTCTGAACCTGGAAACGCCCGATCCCGAGTGCAAGATCCACGGCGTGCGTGAGTTTGGTACGCCGCCGGGCGACTCGTTCCTCAGCGTGAACGTCAACCTGCAAGGCCAGGCCGCCGGCGTGGTGATCGGCCGGTTCCAGGGTTGACGGGTAGAACGCCTCGATGCTTGAGCAAAGCCCTCGCTACCTGGTGCCCTTCCATCCCAAGAAGGTGCCGCACCATTTTGCCGATATCCTGATCATCGGCGGTGGGCTGGCGGGTTTTCGGGCGGCGCTGGCCATTGATCCTTCGCTTTCGGTGGTGGTCATCACCAAGGAAAGCCTGGGCCAATCGAGCAGCAACTACGCCCAGGGGGGCATCGCCGGCGTGCTCGATCCCGAGGATCGCTTCGAGAACCACATCGAAGATACGCTCCGGGCTGGTGGCGACTTCTGTCACCGCGACGTGGTCGAAATGGTCGTCCGCGAGGCTCCCCGCCGCATCAACGAACTGATCGATTGGGGCGCCGACTTCGACCGCGTGGCCGGCGATCTGGCACTAGGCCGCGAAGGCGGTCATAGCCATCACCGCATTGTGCACGCCATGGGCGATGCCACCGGCCGCGAGATCATGCGGGTGGTGATCCAGCAGGTGCGCGAGCGGCCCAATATCGAGATTTGGAGCGATACCTTCATTCTCGACCTGCTCACGCACGAGGACGCTTGCCGCGGCGCCCTGGCGTGGAACCCCCGGCACGGCAAAACCCTGGTCTGGTCCAAGCAGACCATCCTTTGCACCGGCGGCGTGGGGCAGGTCTTCCGCGAAACCACCAATCCCAGTGTCGCCACGGGTGACGGCCTGGCCATCGCGTGGCGGGCCGGGGCCGTGCTTCGTGACATGGAGTTTATGCAGTTCCATCCCACGGTGCTGTATATCGCCGGCAGCAGTCGCACCCTGATTACCGAGGCCGTCCGCGGCGAAGGAGCCTACCTGCGCGACCGCAACGGGCTGCGGTTTATGCCCGAGTACGATTCCCGGGCCGAATTGGCCCCGCGCGACGTCGTCAGCCAGGCGATCGTGCAGCAGATGGAAAAGACGCAGGCTCCCTGTGTGTACCTGGACATGAGCCATCTGCCGGCCGAGCAGGTCCGGGCTCGTTTTCCCGGTATCGCCCAGGTGTGCGCGGAGTTCAATCTCGATATTGCTCGCGACCGCATTCCGGTGCGGCCCGGTGCCCACTACATGGTGGGCGGCTGTGTCGTGGACCAGGCGGCGCGGACCACGGTGCCCAACCTCTGGGCCGCCGGCGAGGTTACATCCTCGGGCCTGCACGGGGCCAATCGCCTGGCATCGAACAGCCTGCTGGAAGGGCTGGTATTCGGAGCTTACGCGGGCGAAGGTGCCTCGGCGGCCGCGCTGGACATGGCTGACGAGTTCCGCGGCCTGCCGCTCAGCAACGCCCCGCACGATTTTCCGCAAGAGCCGTTGGTGGTGGACGACATCCTTAACTCGCTCAAAAGCCTGATGTGGCGCGATGCGGGCATCCGCCGCGATCGGCCGCACTTGGCCGATGCGGCCCAGACCATCGACGAATGGTGCCGGTATGTGCTGCCGCGGCAGTTTCAGCAGCCGCAAGGTTGGCAGTTGCAGAACATGCTCACGGTGGCCCGGTTGATGGTTGAGGCGGCCCTAGTCCGCGAAGAAAGCCGCGGGGTGCATTACCGCGGCGACTTCCCGAGCCCCGATCCGGCGTGGCGGTGCCACTTGAACTTCCGCCGCGGTTTCGAGATGTGGCGCGAGCCGGTATCCTGAATGGGAGGATGCCGCGGCCGGTTGAGCGCTGCGGCAGCCTGTCACGCAATGCCTCGCTTAACTGGATTGCCATGAGTACGTCGTCCGAAGCCCGTTACCGCATCGTCGACTTTGCCGAGATTCCCGGCGTGGCCTGCCCGTGCGGCACGGCCCGTCGCGCCTTCGCCGAAGTGGAAGACTATCCGGCTACGATCCACGTGACCGAGATTTCGACCGACGCGGTGACGCATTACCACAAGCATCACACCGAGACGTACTACTTCCTGGAGTGCGGCCCGGACGCGAAGATGCAACTGGACGATGAGATTATTCCCGTGCGGCCGGGCATGTGTATCCTCATTCCTCCGGGTGTGCGGCATCGGGCGATCGGCCAGATGAAGATCATCAATATCGTGATCCCCAAGTTCGACCCGGCCGACGAATACTTCGATTGAGCCGCCCCCAGATTGGCAGCTTGGCACTTGCCGCCCGGTGGCAACTTCATGGTGAGCCGCATTGATGAGCGAACCCCCTGCCGAAAACGCGGCCGCCTCGCCCGTCACGCTGACCGATGTTGCCTGCCCTGCCTGCGGCTGTTTGTGCGATGATTTGCGGCTGACGGTCGAAGGCAACCGCATCACGCACCTTGAGCCACACTGCCCCGCTGCCGAGCAGTGGTTCACCGCTGCCGCTGCGACCGAAGCGACTGCGGCTCAGATTGCCGGCCAGGCTGCTACGGTGGATGACGCCCTAGGCCGGGCTGCTGAAATCCTTGCGGGCGCCAAGAACCCGCTGATCTTTGGGCTGGCCCGTTGCAGTACCGACGGCGCTAGGGCTGCCGTGGCTCTAGCCGATCGGCTGGGAGCGACGATTAATACCGCCACCAGCCGCGCCCAAGAGGCAGCGATCCACGCCTTTCAGCAAGTTGGCCAATCCACCTGCACCCTGGGCGAGGTTCGCCATCGGGCCGACCTGGTCATCTACTGGGGCAGCAACCCGCTGGTCACACACCCGCGGCATCTGGAGCGCTACACGCTCTGGCCGCAGGGCGAATTCATTACGGGCCGCGAAGAGCGCACTCTGGCCGTGATCGACATTCGCCCCACCGAAACCAGCCAGCAGGCCGACCAGTTTCTGCAGATTCAGCCTGGCGGTGATTTTGAGCTGCTGTGGGCATTGCGGGCGTTAGTGCGCGGCGTGCAACTCGATGCTTCCGGCAATGGCAATCTTGTGGCGGGCGTGCCCACGGCGGCGGTCGAAGAACTGGCTCAGCGGATGAAGTCCTGCCGGTACGGCATTATCTACTTTGGGCCAGGGCTGACGGCGCACGGCCTGGCCCACCGGACCACTGAAGCCCTGTTCCGATTGGTGGCCGAGTTGAACGACCACACGCGGTTCTATGCCCAGCAGATGCGTGCTCCCGGCAACTTGGGAGCCGCCGCCAACGTGCTCTGCTGGCAGTCCGGATACCCGATGGCGGTGAGCTATTCGCGCGGCTATCCCCGCTACAGCCCTGGCGAGTACAGCGCCGACCAATTGCTCGCCCGGGGCGAAGTCGACGCCTGTTTGCTGGTCGGCAGCGAAAGTACGGCGGCCTTGTCGGCAGCGGCCCAGGCATCGCTGGCCAAGATTCCGGTGATCGCCCTGGACCATGCCCACGTGCTGACAATGCCTGGGCAGTCCGTGTCTGCTCCGGCAGTGCGGTTCACCACGGCCGTGGCTGGCGTACATCAGGCCGGTACGGCGTACCGGATGGACGACGTGCCAGTCCCGCTCAAAGCCATCCTGCCCACCAACTATCTCACCGATGCTGAGGTGCTAACCGCCCTGGCTGAGCACTTGAGCGAAGAAGCAGCCGTAAGCAACGTGCCTGCCGGCTAGATTGATTCCTGAAGCGCCAGCGAAGGAATCAATCCAGCCGTGTTTGCTTACAGGTTCCAGTCCGCTTCGTTGCGGCGCTGGTCCAACTGCGACAGAAAGTTCGAGTAGCACATCCAGGCCACCAGGCCGTTCAAATCGGCCAGCGGCGGCGGCAAGTACTTGGGCGGCGTTAGCATTCCTTCGTCGCGCAATTGGGCCAGGATCGGGATATCTTCCAGTGTGGTCTTGCCGGCGAACAGCAGCGGGATCGTATCCACCTTGCCTTTGCGCACCGCCAGTTGCACAAACTGGTAAACCTGAACAAAGCCCTTGCTGTAGGTCAGGTCCTTGGTGAACGGGCCCATGGTGGGCGCGCTGCCGCGGAATACGCGGGTGGTCAGTTCGTAGGCTTCGGTATCGGGGAAGCCCTGCTCGCGGAAGTAGCCGAATACGTCGAGGAAGGTGGCCCCCTGCTCGGCCAGCTTGACCGCGTGAATGCGGTTGGTCAGCCGGTGGATACGCTTGCGATGCGAGCGGAACGTGAGCAGTTCCATGAACAGGGCGAGCCCTTCCTGCGTGATGGTGGAGGACGGCGGCCCTTTGCTTAAGAAGGTGCAGACTTCCTGCTCGGCCCCGTTGAAGGTGGTCGCCACGTGCACCCAGCCTTCGTGGACTTCCAGCAGCCCCAGGTCGCGCTCGTTGAACATCGAGTCCTTGCGGAGCTTGATGTAATCGGAACCGGCGGCCGCGTCGGCCACGATCCCGTCGCTCACGATCACCCGCACCCGGCGATTGGGGTCGCAAAACATCGTATCGAGCCGCTCTTGCAGCAGTTGCACGGCTTCTTCGCAGGGGATCGTGCGTTCGTCGTCGCGGGCAAGTTGCGAACGGTCGAAGCCCGCCAGCATTTCCGAAAGCAACTCACCCAGGTCGGCAATCGTAGGATCGCCTTCGTGGAACACGTCGCCCGACGCCCCGTACAGTTCTTGCGAGATCAGCGAGAACTCGGGCGTGCCGCGGCGGACCAGCATCCGAACGGCCGTACGGTACTCGCGGCACATCCGCCGCATGATCCGGCCGATGGGGTTGAACTGGCCCAGCCGCCCCTGGATCTGCCGCTCCAGTTCGTAGAACTCGCGCTGCTTGGCCTCGGGGTCGAAGGCCAGCGGGCGTTCGCGGTAATAGTCCTCGTTGACCTCGGGCTGTTCGCAGCACCCGGCCGCGAAGAACTTGGCCCGTACGGTGTCGTCCCACTTGATGGCGTCGAGGATGCGGATGGGCCGCTGCAACTCGACCAACCGGTCCGACAGCTCACGAATGACCTCTTTGCTCCACATGTGGCTGACGACTCCGGGAGGCGAAACCTGGCGGCAGGGGGCGGGGAGAAACCGGCTGGGGGCACTGGGCGGGAAAACACGCGCTGGCGGCACCCTATCGCACCGCTGTAGTGAACTATAGCCGCGGATCGCGGCGCGCGGGAATGCGTATATTCGCGGTTGCGATCGCCCGGTTTATCCGGCCTCGCCGGCGAGTCCTACGCAGCGGGCAGCCAGTGCCGGGTTCCGGAGTTGCGGCCCCTGCGGATGGGAGGGGGTGCAATGCCCCGGCGCAGCGTTTAATCTGGCCGGTGGTTTTTAAGGTCGCCCGGTGGGCAAAGGCCGGGGGCCCCATCTGATGCTGTGCCAACATAACGACGACACAAGGAGAACGGCTTATGGTTCTGGCCCGAATTGACGCGGTCTGCCGGGCGGCCTGGCTGGCTGCCGTGGTAGGTTTGGTCGCGGTGGTTACCCCGTCGCAGGCTGATGACAAGAAACCGGCCGACAAGCCCGTCGCTGCCGCCGACGGCAAGGTTTACGAACTGCGGATTTACACTTGCCATCCCGGCCGGCTGGATGCGCTGAACAAGCGGTTCCGCGATCACACGATGCGGCTATTTGAAAAGCACGGCATCAAGAACGTGATCTACCTCACGCCCGTCGATAAGGAAGACACGCTGGTTTACCTGATCGTGCACGACAGCCCCGC
>Ga0182738_1007930_pt1 | contig 10667 bp, 7 predicted proteins | sample eDN5th30CBELigMG_FD_128876 | JGI IMG/M metagenome (GOLD analysis project Ga0182738, IMG submission 128876) | Enriched Miracle-Growth compost microbial communities from Emeryville, California, USA - eDNA 5th pass 30_C BE-Lig MG (version 2)... ... | reverse complement strand
TTGATAATGAAGGTCACGCCAAGTTGGCCGACTTTGGATGGTAATAAACATCTCAGTAGTGGGTTTTTCATTCAAAATAGGTCAACATTCTTTCATCCAGGGGATAAAAGAGAGACATACTGCGGAACATTGATATATTTAGCTCCAGAGATGATAGAAGAATCAGGTCATGATGTGACTTTAGACTATTGGGGCCTTGGTGTTCTTGTTTTTGAGCTCCTGACTGGAAAAGATCCTTTCACTCCTCCTCCAAATGTTCAAGATAAAAGAAATATGCAAACTCTACTTGAACAAAATATCCTTGTATAATTGTTTTTAGTCCCTTCTCATGATTATGTTTAGAAAGGAAATGTTGAATATCCTAAAGATTTCCCACCATTAGCAAAAGACCTTTCTAGTCGTGCTCTCAAAAAAGATCCCAAGCTGCGTATCACCATTGAAGAACTCCGTGAACATCCTTGGCTTACTGGTATATAGCGACTATTTCTCTTCTCTTATTGGTCTAGCTCTCGCTGGGAAACCAAGTATAAGACCTTCAATCTCTCAAGTCAGCAGTAAAAAACCTTTCGTTATAATCCTGAATAACCCTTCTCAAAAGCAAATGATACAACAATAAAGGGTTACCAAGAAGGTGAGAACCCCTATATTAGTGCATTAAAAGAAGGTATAATAGAGAAATTGAGAATATGTTGTGATGTCTAGGAAATGTGTGGACTAATGAAGAATTAGAACGATATTCTGCAAGACCTGGAGTGGTAAGCCCCAGCTTTTCTTTGTACAAATGACATTATATTATAGATCATCAATCTGGATGAAAAGGAGGAACAAAACGAAGCAAATGAAGGATCAAAAGCTGAAGATTTATTCCAGAGATTCTCAGTGAATTATAGCAAGAAAGATGAAGGAAAGGAGGGTTTGATCGAAGACCTCAACAAGACAATCAAGACTTTAAGGGATCAGAATGGTCAACTTGAAGTCCAATTAAAACTCGTAAAAGAACTTCCAATTAAAAAATTGTGTTCATGTGAATAGAGGGAGGGTGAATTAGCAGAGATAAAGAAGGAAAATGAAAAGATGAAGACAGAGGGAAAAGTGAATATGGAGAGTCCAGAAGGCAAGAGAATAGCGATCCTCGATCAACAAAAGAATAATCTGAAGAAAGAAATTGAAGATATTTGGAAAAAAGTCGAGGGTCAAGAAGCTGAACTCCAGAAAAGAAATAATGAGGTACGCCTTTTGACTGATCTTGCATTTCCTAAACAAAGTGAAATAGATCAAGAAATTGAAGGACGAGTTGGGAAAAACAGATAAAGAGAAGGCAAAGAAAGCAGCACTAAAAAAGGAATTACAAGAAACAAAGGAAGAATTAAAGTTGTCAAAACAAAGAATCGCTGAGTTGGAACAAGAAAAAGTAACAGATTTTCTAATGAAAACCATTCATAAAGAGAATAGGAAGATGAAAGATATAAATATGAAAAGTTATTAAAAGAGAAAGAATTGAAAGCTGCAGAAAATTTCAATAAAAGCGTAGATCGCAAAAAATGGTTTAGAGCCTGATAATATCTCATAGGATCAGCAAACACTCAAGGATTTAGTGGATTTCGCAAAGAAATCAATGGATGATATGCAACAGAAGATCACATATTACAGAGAAAAGAGTGAGAATATCGAAAGATTAAAGGAAGAATTAGATGAGGTAAAACTCTAAATCCCACCTTCCCCTCTAAACCCTTTGGGAATAGAAAAAAGGAATCATAGCGAGATTGGAGACAGATTTACTGGAGCAAGTGAATGAAGTGAAGAGAAGGATAGAATTAAGACATGAAGATGAAAAGAAAGAACTGGAAGACTTGAGAAGATCAGAAGTGGACACAACAGAAAAGAGATACAAAGATTTAATTCGAATCTTAGAGACAGAAAATAATGACTACAAAAAGCTCAAATTTGGTCGAGAAGAGCTCGAAACTCAACTTGAAGGCTACAAACTCGAAGTCAAGGTCTGAAAAAATTTTATGTTGGGGCTCTTTATAATGAGTGAATTAGAGTTTAAAGGCGAATAATGATACATTGAAGGGATTATGCGCGAATCTTCAGACAATTAAAAGCGATAATGAGAGAAAGATTTATCAATTAAATTGTGATTTCCAAGATCTCCAAAGCCGTTATGGTAAAGATGTTATCTCCATCCAACTAGAGTTCTCATAATTCTTTCTGTAGATATGATGAAGAAAACATACTCAAAAGGAAAATAAATAATCACTGCATTGTATTTTTGATGTTAGTTTTTACTTCGATACTACCTTAATTTATGAATTCATAATTAATGCACAGAAAAATCTCTTTCCTCCAAAGTTATTCCAAATTATCATAAATATCCAATAACCTATCATCAATCATCGACTTTTCATACTTCTTCTTCATATTCTCATACGACAACGCAATCAAATCATTCCTTCTTTTTTCTGCAACAAATCTACTCTCCCTGATACACTCCACAGATTTCCTCTTTTCTGTCTCATGTTCTCCTTCCTCTTCCTTCAGAGCAAGTTCAGGTTTCGGTAATGAATCAAACAACACCAACTGCTCACTCTCAAACATCAATAGTCTCATCTTGTCGACTTCTCTGAACTTCTTAAACACCTTAAATATGTCCAATCTTTCTTCTATTCTTCTCACTCCTTCATTCAACAGCCTGAACTTCTCTTTCAATTTCTTCGATTTGTAGAAAAATGACTGTAAGTATTCCATAAATGTAATATTAAGCTTATATGAGCTCTTCAATAACTTCTCTGGGAGCTCTTTTGCCTTTACCTTTATATCTGTTTCTTCCATGACTGATTCTATTTGACTCGTTTCTTCTTCATCTCCAAATGATATCTCATTATCTTGTTTATTTATTGATTTTCTCCTGTCCCTGTCTATTATTGAACTTCTTCTTCCACAAGTCTCACTTCCTCTTCTCATCTCTTTCTTCTCTTGTATCAAAGTCTCAAGCACAATATCAATCTCAATGGAACTTTGTGCTTCATAATGTTCCAAAACTTTATTCGCTGGCTTCACTAAAGCAGGTTTATATTGAAGAAATTGACTTCTATTTGAGTATGAATCAGGCGGTGCACTTCTTCTTGGAGCTGACAAACTATCTCCCCTCTCTCTTTGTCTTGAATCTTCACATTCTACTTTCTTAATATTCGAGTCTAATTTCGCAAGCTTTCGTGGAGATTCTTCAAGTTCTGGACTAAATGGAGGGCTTTTAGTCAACGGAAGTCTTGATGTTGTCAATGATTCTCCTGGGGAATTCAGCACCGTAATTGGAGTACCCTTATCCAATACCTCTATCTTTAAATGTCTCCCTTCTGCTTTCGCCTTCTTCTTTTTATTCTTTTTAGCTTTTGCTTTCACAATCCCACTTTGCTCAGCCCCAGGATCTTTGATATCGAAGAGCTCATTGATAAGACTTTCATTGAATTTTATATTGGAAAAAGGCCTTAGGACAAAGGCGAACCCAATAATAAGAGCAGCGCCTAGACCATTAACTTGAGCAAAAACATCAGAAATTTTCGTGTAAGATCTCTCATAGTGGGTTTTTATCTTGTCAACTCTCACAGCTAAAGTCAGTATCGCGCCTTTATCTGTACGAAAATTCAAATTTTCCACTGTTTTCTCAAAGCTGATATATGTCTCAACCTGCTCATCTTCTGTGAGCCAGCCTACATCGGATTTGACTTCCAGATGTTTCAACCACAGCGTCAACTCTTTATAATACGGATAAGTCAAAGAACTGTAATAACTGTCTCTGTAATTAAGATTTGGCGTGGAGTAATTCTTTGGATCTATCGCAGTATTTGTAAAATACACCGCAAAAAATCCACCTCCCAAATAATACTGTATCTCTTCCGGGGTCCCACAAGTTCCTCCAGACGTTCCATTGTCACAAGCTCGAATGTTTGAGGCAATATATTGAAAGATTGGAGATTCAAAAACTCCCTGTACTGTTAACTCTTCAAGCCCAGATTGCTTTTCTTTAAGGCAGTATAATTCGTTCAATTCAATGTCCAAAAACTTCGAGCCAAGACGGCCAAAATGCTGAGGAGTACATGGTTCACTTTCTAAAGGGACAGATGACCAGACTTCAAGGAGAGATCCATCAGATTGTCGTTCCCTTTTAAGCTGATTGAGTGCGATATCAACTGTGTAAATACTTTCATTAATATAGTGGAAATAAGTTTCAGGATTTTGAAGGCCAAAAGCAAAGGCAAAAGTGTCAGGTCCAATGATCATTTCTGCAGGGTTTTCATGAAAAGATTCTGAAGTAATAGTTTTTGGGTTTTTCTTCTGGAACATATCTTGACTCAAGAGATATAAAGCCCAGACAAAAAAGCCAAAAACTAAGAAAGAAAAGATGGCTCCAATAAAAGACTTGGATTTTTCTTTGCCATTATAATTCAGAGAAACTGGTTTTCCAAAGAGATCGACTCTGTTGACAAAAAGGTCGATTCCGGCTTCGTAAATAAACATTGAGGTTTTTGTAAAAGTAGTTTTTTACTGATTTTGTTATTAAATATAAACTTGCTGGCTTTTGCTCGATTTCTTATAGTTTTTAGTCAGTTAAACTTTTTAATAGCATATTTTTGTCGATTTTAACTTTGTTTAAATTGACCATTAATGTTAAACTGCTGAGGCTATCACTAAACTAGCCCCTAGCATAGTCCCTCGAGGCCTCAAAACCTGATAAAGGGCCCTTTTATTAACAGTAAATTCAAGAGTTACCGGCCACTTATTTTCTTATCTCACTTGCAATTTCACTGGTTTTTATTGAAAATTCATGTCCTAAATCATAAAATTAATGAATTGAACAATCCTGCTCGCTTCTTTGCTAGCTCCTGAAAAAACTTGATGATTGGGAACCTGTTTCTGAAGAATTTGATACTGGTCCCATGGTTTTAGACGGAAATAGTCGCTGAGAGTATGTTGGAAGAGAAACTTTAAGAACAGGGTTTAGCCTGTCATTTTATTAAAAAACTAATTAAAAACTCTTTTGGTTTTAAATATATCACTAGACTTTAGACCATCACAAAATAGTCCTCTTATGATAAATTTATTTGGAAATTTCCAACCATATTCCGTTCAAAGTAAAACCTTTGGACTTGGAACACTACTTCTGAAACTAGCTTGATATCTTGATCCCAAATAAGCCAAATAAGCAGGATAAACTATTTTGGAACTTTGAAGAGCTGAGTTTGAGACTGGTTTTTATCAAGTCTTTCTATTGTAACAAATAAGAAGGCAAAAATTATGAATGATATCACAATCAAGGTTTGCTCTTGATTTTAATAAAAAATTAATAATTAGTCCGGACTTGATGATGAAAGAAACAACTTTGAGGGCTAATAGCACAAAAAAAACTGCATAAGCTCATTGAATTCGTTCTGAGGAAATCAGAAGAACTCAGATAACAAAAATCCAAACAGAAATAAACACTTTAAACTCTTTCCAATTTGGCTCTTCGAAAATTATTTTTCGAGTTTTTTTAGCATTCAATGTGATCTTGAAATTTCAACCAAAATTCATTTTCTGAGCTTTGATCATCTTGGATATTGAGATATTGATTGAGAATTAATGTGCCTTATCTTGAGATAAATAATAAATACTCTATATTTGAATATTTTTCATACGTAATCTTGTCTTGATTAGTGGACATGTCTACACGATTAAGAATAATAATAATAATTAATATGCCTAAATAAATTATAAAACAATATTATTCACAATTTTTGAAAAGATTCTCGTAAAAATGAAAATTATAATATCTAAAGGCGAGATGCAATGATTCCTATCAATTTTCCTTCAAGAAGAGGAAATCAGAGGGAAAATTCAAAAAAAGAAATCCTTCAAAATTTTTTGTTTGAAATCAGATTTTCATGTTATTGGCAAACAGTCCTCTGAGGAATTGAAATGAAATTGAGATCAGATAACGATGATTTTCTCAATATAAGCCTCAAAATTAGAACTCTGATGATTTTCCAGAAAGAAAATTGAAACTTTCTCCTCCTAACATTGATTACGAAGCCTGAAGGCTGACCCAATAAATCATTTAAAGAAATTTAAACGGTGAATAAATCTCCCTCCTTTTCCTGATGTCGAGATTTTTTTATATTGAAAATAAAAACTCCCAATCGGCTCTTTACCCTCAGTGCATAGCAAAACAGAATTTTGTTCATTTCTCTCATAATTTTTTGAGTAAAAACTTTTATTTTAAAAAATATAAAGTAGACAAAAAATAAATCACAAATAGTCTTCTCAATAAAATTTCTTCAGTCTCTCACTGGCTGAAAACCAAAACAGAAAACTCACAAGGAAAAAATTTCATCAAAACTCACTTCCAAAAAAATCATTCTTATTCGAGATTATCATAAATATCCAATAACCTATCATCAATCATAGATTTCTCGTACTTCTTCTTCATATTCTCATACGACAACGCAATCAGATCATTCTTCCTCTTCTCATTAATAAATCTGCTCTCTCTAATATGCTCCACAGACTTCTTCTTCTCGATCTCTTCATCCACTTCACCTTCCTTCAAAGCAAGCTCTGGCTTTGGCAAAGAGTCAAACAACACCAATTGCTCACTTTCAAACATCAACAATCTCATCTTATCCACTTCCCTAAACTTCTTAAACACGTTGAATATGTCCAATCTTTCTTCTATTCTTCTCACTCCTTCATTCAATAACCTGAACTTCTCTTTCAACTCCTTCGATTTATAGAAATATGATTGCAGATACTCCATGAATGTGATATTCAGCTGATATGATCTCTTGTTCAACTTCTCTGGCAGTTCTTTTGCCTTAGCCTTCAGATCTTCGTCACCTATCACAGAATCATCTCTTTCTTCCTTGAAAGTTCCAGTTTTATATAACCCAGCTCTTTCCATAAACGAAGCTTTCTTTTTCACCATCGGTGAATCACCCCTCTTTGCCACAATTTCGTTCTTCGTCTGAATCAAATTCTCCAAGACAACATCAATCTCTCCTTGGCTTTGATCATCATAATGTTCCAGAATCTTATTCGTTGGCTTGACTAAAGCAGGCTTATATTGAAGTAATTGACTTCTATATGTGCCTGAATCAGCCATTCCTTTACTACCCTTTCTTCCTACCAGTGATATATCATCAGCTCTTATCGTATCTGCTATTCTGAATGTTGATTGATCATCTCCTCTATTTGTCTCATATTGAACTGGCTTGGGGTCCAATATTATTGATGATGGCCTAAAATGAATTATTAATAAAATTCTTTCAAGGAAAATCTCTCTTACAATTTCACATTATTTTCTTTTTGAGGCTTAGCTTCCATTTCTTCTGCAAACTGAGGTTCTCTCGTCGGGCTTTGAGTGAGTGGTATTTTCGATATATTGAAAGAGTCGCAAGGGGAATTGAACATCGAATTCATTGGACTTTTATCCGTGAGCACATCAATCTTTAAATGGCTCCCTTCTTCTTTCTTCTGATTCTTTGGCTCTTCTGCCTTTGAATTTTTTCTGCTTATTGTCTTCTTTTTACTATTGTCACCTTTACTGTTTGATCTCTTCACCTTCTTGTTCTTCTTCTCACCCTTACCACCCTTATCCTTTTTATCCATACCATGAGGAGTTTTGATGTCAAATAATTCATTAATAAGACTTTCATTGAATTTGATGTCGGAATAAGGTCTCAAAAAGAAAGCAAAGGCGATGATAACAGCAGATCCCAAACCATTAACTTGAGCAAAGACATCGGAGATTTTTGTATAAGATCTTTCGTAATGAGTTTTAATCTTGTCAACTCTGACTACAAAATTCAAAACTGCTCCCATATCCTGTCTAAACATCAAATTCTCCACATTCCTTTCAAACTTGATAAAACTTTCAATCTTTTCGTCTTCTGTTAACCAGCCCACATCAGACTTGACCTCTAAATGAGCCAAGTATAAAGTCAGCTCTTTATAATAAGGAGCTGTTAATGATGAATAATAACTGTCTCTATATTTGATGTTAGGATTATTGTAATCCTTTGGATCTATCGCAGTATTCGTAAAATACGTCGCAAAGAATCCTCCTCCCAAATAATAATGCAGCTCTTCTGGGGTCCCACAAGTTCCTCCGGATGTCGTATTGTCGCAAGCCTTTATTGATGCCTGGATATATTGAAACACGGGGGACTCAAAAACGCCTTGTACCACAATCTCGTCCAATGCAGGTTGATTCTTTTTAATACAGTATAATTCATTGAGTTCAATATCAGCAAATTTAGCTCCCATTTCACCAAAATGAGCAGTGGTGCAGGTCTCATATTCCAATGGGACTGAGGACCACGACTCCAAGAGAGAACCATCAGGCTGGCGTTCTCTGCTTAGTTGTTGGCGGGTGAGCTCGACAGTATAAATACTTTCATTAATGTAGTGGAAATATGTCACAGGATCTTGAAGACCAAAGGCAAAAGCGAAGGAGTCAGGGGTGATGATCATTTCTGCAGGATTTTCATGGAAGGATTCTGATGTGATTGTCTTGGGATTTCGCTTCTTAAACATGTCTTGACTGAAGATGTACATGGCCCAAATAAAGAAGACAAGGACAATGCCAGAGAAGAGAGCTCCAATAAATGACTTGGATTTGTCTCTCCCATTAAAGTTTAGTGACACGGGCTTGCCAAAAAGGTCAACCCGGTTGACAAGGAGGTCGATGGTGGCGGTGTAAACAAACATCTTTTTCTTTAAAAATATTATTAAAAAAGTTAGGGTGAGGTCATATATAAATAGGAAGAGGCGGCTTAAAGCTGTGTTTATTAGTTTAAAATTTCCCGGCCAATTAGTTTAATCGATAATCTTCATTATATTTCTGGTGCTTTCCTTCCGTCAAATTTTAGATTATCACTGGATGAAAGTCACAACTTCTATTTTTGTTTTTTATTTAAAAACGTTGCAATTCAAAATGCTTGTTGCTTTCTATCTCAGAGACTCCTTTACCCTTATTCTGCCTTTAAACTCTTCCAGAAACGGCTGTCAAAACAATTTTCTTCTACTCCTCTTATCATGACAGAATGAACCTCCTACGCTATTCTACCATTTCATGAGATCTATTCTGCAACATGATAAACTCAGTTTTTCCAAGAATAACTGAGCAATTTTTACCGCGTTTTTTTTTTTCTCTTTAGATTTTATCTCCCATGACTTCAATAGCCATCTCTCTCGTCACTCCTTCTTAGCCTATCCAGACCTATTCCTGAGCACTTTCTCTCTTCTTTGGCCATTTTTCCTCATGTAAGCCAAGGAAATTCGAATTTTTCATGGTACTATCTTGTAGCGAGTTTAAAAGAGTTTTTCAGCTTTTAAAATTTTTTAATTAAGTTTCAGATTATCACTTCGAAAGAATGGATTATATAAAAAATTTACTATCTTTTTGTCTTCTATATCTTTCTTCTCCATACTTATCAAAATTCCTCATCTCTCCCAGTTCAGAGGTCATCACTCTCCAAAAAGACATATTTTTACCCCTCTATTCCTCAAAAAACCTCACAAAAAAAATGATCTAAATGCTCGCTTTCTTTCAACTTCCTCCATCATATTGAATCCCATAAGATCCCTCTGGTCATCTTCAACCTCTCTTACCCCAGCACTTTCCTCGGAAATTACGCTTACTCTGTCTGGAAAAATAACAGGGAGCGAATCCTCTTGATTTGATGGCTAATTTTTCACATCTCACAAAACCCCTTTAAACCACTCTCTTCTTTCATAGAACAATCTCTCTGCAGATCAATTTGTCATACCCTCATCTCGAGTTCACTACAAGGCTCTGAAATAGCTCAATAAAGACAAACCCCATTTTGAATCTGGGTTAAACCAATAAAAACTATGGAGTTTATTAATCGAATAATCGTATTGGCCCGCTCATTTTAAAATTCTCTAAAAAAACTTTTTTTGAATTCATGTAAAATGTTTTTTCAACTCAAACGAATATTTGAGAAAATTCCATACAAGCTCTTTTCCAATGAAAAAATTTTTCTGGTCAAATAAAGAAGACTTTCTTGCGACAAAATAACTCAACAAAAAACTATGTTTCAAGAAAAGAAAGGAATCTCTCAAAAGGACTTTGGGGCCTTCTTTCTGTAATTATAAACTTTCCTTTTAACAATTAAAACACCAGGGGCTTGACTTCCACAAATAAAAACCTTTGTTTGCCAAAACAAGAGAGATATTTAATAAATTTAACCTGGGAGAAGAACCTCCCCCATTTTGCGATTCTTAAAGAGGAAACAAAATTAGAAATAGAACATTTTATGGACGCATCAAAACACCAGAGAAAATTTATCTTCAGACCCATTTAAATTTTTCTCTTGAGAATGTTCGTGACAAAAAAAAGTTTAATAATTTTCTCATTAAATAAATGCAACTCATCACTGTTTAGATAACAAAACGAGAAAAACTCAGACTCAAAAAAGAATTTTCATCGAAAAAAATCAATCCATCAAATTTCTCAAGCTAAATGCTCTTATTCTAGATTATCATAAATATCCAATAATCTATCATCAATCATAGACTTCTCATATTTCTTCTTCATATTCTCATACGACAGAGCAATCAGGTCATTCTTCCTCTTCTCATTGATAAACCTGCTCTCTCTAATATGC
>Ga0182738_1007929_pt1 | contig 10667 bp, 1 predicted proteins | sample eDN5th30CBELigMG_FD_128876 | JGI IMG/M metagenome (GOLD analysis project Ga0182738, IMG submission 128876) | Enriched Miracle-Growth compost microbial communities from Emeryville, California, USA - eDNA 5th pass 30_C BE-Lig MG (version 2)... ... | reverse complement strand
AGCTCTTGATTCTTTTCAGCGCTCGAGGAAGCGAGACGAAAGAAGTCCTTTTTGAGGGAACGAAAATCCAAGTCAACAAAACTTTTGCTCTTTTTATCACTCTGAACCCCGGCTATGCTGGAAGAACAGAACTTCCTGATAACCTCAAATCTCTGTTCAGGCCAGTTGCTATGATGGTTCCTGATTACACTCTCATTGCGGAAATCATGCTCTACTCATTCGGCTTCCAAACCGCCAGAAACCTCGCCAAAAAAATGACTGCAATCTTCAGATTGTCATCCGAACAGTTATCCTCTCAAGACCATTACGACTACGGCATGAGAGCAGTCAGGTCTGTCATCAACGCCGCCGGACTACTCAAAGAAGCAAATCCAACCATGAACGAGGAGAAACTCTTGTTGAAGGCAATCTGGGACGTTAATATCCCCAAGTTCCTCAAAGACGACATTCCACTGTTCGAGGATATTTCCAAAGACCTGTTTCCCAATGTTGAAAAGCCAGATTATTCCCATGAAGAGTTGTTAACAGGAATTTCAAAAGCTTGCGAAAAGCATAATCTCCAAAAACAGAAAAATTTTGTTCACAAAACTCTTCAATTGTATGATACAATCCAGGTTAGATCAGGGCTGATGCTGGTAGGGCCAACAGGAGGAGGTAAAACCAGCAGCTATAGAGTCCTTGAAGAAGCCATGTGTATTCTGAGTCAAGCAGAAAACCCCAATTTCGTCCCAGTCCACACTTACATACTGAACCCCAAATCAATTAAAATTGAGCAGCTTTATGGCTGGATTAATGAGCAGACAAAGGAATGGACTGATGGTATCCTTGCTGCTATTGTCCGACAAACAGTCAAAGACACTCTTGGAGAAAAACATTGGGTAGTCTTTGATGGACCAGTTGATGCTCAATGGATCGAATCAATGAATACGGTCCTTGACGACAACAAAAAGTTGTGTCTGAATTCAGGCGAAATCCTCGCCTTGAACGCCCACACAACCATGATATTTGAGGTCGAGGATTTAGCTGTCGCTTCGCCAGCTACAGTTTCCCGCTGTGGTATGGTCTTTATGGAGCCTGACGCTTTGGGTATCTGGCCATTAATCGAGTCTTGGATTCACAAATTCACTGAAAGGATCAAACTCAAAGATTTATTCCTCAGTCAATTTGACAACCTCTTTAGACACTTTGCTGAACCTTGTCTCAATTTTGTGAAAAAGAGTCTGAAACAGATCGTCGAAACTTCAATAAACAGCTTGGTTGAAAGTCTTCTCAAGCTTATGGATTCTTGTATTGAAGACGCTAGAGTCCAAGAGCCATCAATCGTGTCTGAGCACGACATTGATGTTTACAAAAACACTATTGATCATCTCTTTATGTTTAGCCTCGTCTGGTCCATTGGCTGCACTGTGGATCTCGAAGGAAGAAAAGCTTTTGACGGTTTTCTGAGAAAGCTTCTCTTGGTAGAAAATTCAATTGTTAACTTTCCTTCAAAAGCAAGCGTTTTTGACTACAATTACAATTTCCACAATCAAAGTTTTGAAAGCTGGTCTGAGACGAACAAGACTTTATCAATTCCTCCAAGATTCCTGTTTTCTGATGTTGTGGTTCCAACTAGCGATTCAAACAGAATGATTCATCTCATGAAAATTCTTCTCCATCAAGATTGCCACACCTTGTGTCCAGGACCGACTGGCGTCGGCAAATCCCTCAATATTCAAACTCTGCTCCAACACAGATTAAACGAGAGTTTCCAGCATATTTCACTCACATTTTCGGCACAGACAGATGTCAGTCAAGTGCAAGAAGCCATTGATAGTAAACTGGAGAAAAGGAGAAGAGGATATTTCGGGCCTCCTCTCGGGAGAAAATTCGTTGTTTTTGTGGATGATTTGAATATGCCAAAAAAGGAAAAGTATGGTGCGCAACCACCCCTTGAACTCCTAAGACAATATTTGGACCATAAAAGTTGGTATGATGTTAAAAAGCTTGAGCGCAAAATCCTCGAAGATGTTATTTTGATTGCTGCCATGGGCCCTCCAGGAGGCGGAAGAAATTTCATGACCAACCGACTAACAAGACATTTCAATATCCTGGCATACCCAGAAATTGAAAGGAGCTCGATGCATTTGATATTTAAAACACTTTTGAGACATTTCCTCAAAGATTTTAACGATTCCATCAAGTCTTTGCAGGAACCCTTGATTGAAACAGTCTTGTCAGTCTATCAAACTGTCAAAGTCCAGCTCAGACCAACACCCTCAAAATCCTTCTACACTTTTAACCTAAGAGATGTTTCACGAGTCTTTCAAGGAATCTGCTCAGCTTCCCCCAGCACATGCATCAATCTGATTGATCTTGTCAGATTGTGGTATCATGAAAACCAAAGAGTCTTTTCAGATCGTCTCACAACCCCAGATGACCGCACGTTTTTCCAAGATCTTTTGAAATCCCAGTTTCCCAAATTCAATACCACCGAAGAAGAAATCCTCACTATGGATCGAATCATCTTCACTAATTTGATTTCCTACAATCAGGATTCTGATGAAAAAGTTGCCACCTCCCGGTCATATATTCAGGTTCGCGATTATCAGCAGTTTATTCAAGCTGTTGATTTTTACCTTAATGAATATAACTCTGAGGCTCGTGGTGCTCATCAAATGAACCTCATTTTGTTTTTGGATGCGTGTGAGCATGTCGCGAGAATATGTCGTATTTTGAGCCAGCCCAGAGGGAATGTGCTCATTTTGGGCGTTGGAGGCTCTGGAAGACAGTCTCTCACTAAGCTCAGCAATTATATTGTCGGCTATAAACTATGCAAACTTGAAATTGCCAGAGGCTACAACGCCAATTCCTGGAGAGAAGATCTGAAAAGGTGCATCATGATTGCTGGCATCGAAAACAAGCCAGTCACTTTCTTGGTTATTGACACACAAATCGTGGATGAAAGAATGCTGGAGGATCTCAATACTGTCTTGAATACTGGCGATGTCATCAACCTCTACAAGCAAGAAGACCTCAACACGATTTTCACCACATGCAGAAATGACTGCATCAACAATGGCATTACGCCTACGAAAATAAACATGTTTTCACAATATCTCTCTCGCGTCCAAAGAAATATTCACTTTGCAATAACGATGACTCCCTTTGGAGAAGTTTTTAGAAAAAGAATTCGAATGTTCCCCTCACTCGTAAACTGCACTACAATTGATTGGTTCTCTGAATGGCCTGAAGATGCCCTCATGAATGTTGGTAGAAGGATTATAGAACCTGTGGAGAATGAACTCGACATTGCTGAGCTTTCCCCTCAACTCGTTCAAATGTTAACAAGCATCCATAAAACTGTAGAGACAGCTTCTATAAAGTTCGTCTCCGAAAGAAGAGGATATAATTATGTGACCCCAACATCTTATTTAGAACAACTAAACCTGTTTAAAACTATCTACAAAATACGACAAACTGACATCAAAATGCAGCACTCCCGACTTTCCCATGGCTTGGAAAAACTTACAGAAGCCAACGAAGAAGTCATCCGCATGGAAGTTGAATTGAGAGAACTGCAGCCCAAACTGGAGCAAGCCCAGCTTGAGCTCACTGAAATGATGTCAAAAATTCTCTATGACAAACAAGAAGCAGATGAGAGACAGAAGAGTGTTGCTGAAGATGAAATTGAAGCCAGAAGATCCCAGGAAGAAGCTGCTGCGCTTCAAGGAGAAGCTCTCGAGGCAGTGGCAGAAGCCCAAAAGACCCTTGATTTAACCATGCAGGACGTCAAATCCCTCGAACAAAAGCATTTGGATGAAATCAAAGCTTTCAAAAACCCTCCTGAAGCCGTCTTTTGGACCCTCGCTGGTGTCTGTGTCATGCTGGGAGAAAAGGTCCCCTTGAAAGCCGTTCCTGGTTCAACAACTGGAGAGAAGAGAGAAGATTACTTTGATTATGCCAAAAAGGAGTTACTCATCAATCCGAGAGATTTCCTGAAAAGGCTCTTGGATTTCGCCTATTCCGAGCAGAAGAACAATATTCCACCCGAAAGAATCAAACTCTTTGAGGCGAAAATTAAACCCGAGCCAGCTTTCCAAGAAGAAAAAGTCAAAATGGCAAACGTTGCCACCAAGTATCTTTGGGGATGGGTCACTGCAATGTACAAGTATTATCTCAAGTACATGAGCACAAAGCATCTCAGAGAGCGTCTGAAAAATACTGAAAAAGACCTCGCAGAAAAAACTGGAGAGCTCAATATTCGCAAAAAGGAGCTTGATCAAATCAATATGACGATTATTCTCCTCGAAAGCAGGTACGGAGAAGGACTTGAAAATAAAAAGCAGCTGATGAAGCGAAAAAAAGAATGTGAACTCAGACTCCAAAGTGCCAACCAACTAATTGGCGGACTGGCGGAAGAAAAGACTCGGTGGCTCAATGAAACAGTCGAAATTGAAGCGCAGCTTGGAAATTTACCAGGTGACATCGTCCTTGCCGCTGGCATGATCAATTATGCTGGGCCCTTTACCGCCGACTATAGAAATCAATTTGAAAACTCCTGGACTGAGCTTCTTGATGAGGTTGGGCTTTTCCACACTCGAGAACCCAAAATGAAAAATATCCTCGGAGTTCCAACGACAATCCAAGCTTGGTATGCTAACGGTTTGCCAAAAGACGATAATTCCGTTGAAAATGCCATTATTATAGAAAACACAAAACGGTGGCCACTCATGATAGACCCGCAAAATCAAGCCAACAAATTCATTAAAAGCCTTGGAGAATCTCAAGTTGGCAGCACTAAATTCGATGTGATCAAAGCTTCTGATGCCGATGTTTTGAGGGTTCTTGAACTTGCGATTCAGGCAGGAAAATGGGTTCTGCTCGAAAATGTCGACAATGAACTCGATATCTCTTTAGAACCAATCCTCAGTCAACAAATCTTTAAGCAAGCAGGATCTCAGTTCATCTATATTGGAAACAAAATCATTTCATACAACCCAGAATTTAAACTCTTTATCACTACCACACTTTCTCAGCCTCGTTTCACGCCCGAAACCTTTGTGAAGCTCAGCGTTATAAACTTTGCAATTACCCCTCGGGGCTTGGAAGAACAAATGCTCGCCAAAATTGTCAGCATTGAAGATCTTCAATTGGAAAAGAACAAAATCCAGATTATGGAGGAAAACAAAAAAGCAAGAGTTGAATTGCTAGCAATTCAAGACACCATTCTCAAAAGCCTTATTGAAACCCAAGGAAATATCCTTGATGATGAGACTCTTATCAGCTCTCTCGAAGGCTCTAAAAAGCTCTCAGAGGACATTTCCAGAAGAGTTCAGGCCTCCAAAGCAGCTGAAGAGCAGATTGATTCCAAAAGAGAGTTTTATAGACCTCTGGCTTTCCGCGCTGCTACCTTGTTCTTCTGCATCAACGACCTCTCCAAGGTTGATCCCATGTACCAATATTCACTACAGTGGTTTATCCGAGTTTTTACACAAACCCTCGAAAATAGTCCTGCAGTCGGCGAGATCGAACAACGAACCAAAGAATTAAATGATAAGTTTATGACGATACTCTATGAAAATATTTGCAGATCGCTCTTTGGAAAGCACAAGCTGTTATTTTCGTTCCTTCTGACCGTAAGAATTCTTCAAAGCCAGAACTTGCTTGACCCAAAACAGTGGCTCTTCTTCTTAACTGGATACACTGGCAGCGTCACGGTCCCGCCTTGTCCTTGCAGCTGGATTCCTATCAACTCATGGCCAGAGATCTACAGACAAATCAGGGGACTCAGCTCTCTCTCAAACTTTCTTGGCTTTGAAACACAATTCTTCAAAGAAATAGACAGATTCAAAAACTTCTACACGTCCTCTGATCCTGAAAGTGAGCTTCTCCCTGAACCCTGGCAAGACAGTCTAAATTCCTTTGAAAGAATTCTCGTCATAAAAACCCTCAGACCCGACAAAGTCATTCCATCCATCCAAAACTGGATCTCTCAAAGACTTGGCTCCAAATTCACAGAGCCTCCTCTCCTCAACCTCCACGACTGCTACCTCGAATCAGAACCAAACACACCCATCGTATTTATCCTCTCGCCAGGCTCTGACCCACTTGCAAACTTCCTCAAATTTGCCGAGGAAATGGGCTTCAGAAACCGGTGCGAAAAAATCTCTCTCGGGCAAGGACAAGGCCCAAAGGCGGAAAAGATGATCAGAGAATGCTCCTCCCAAAAGGGAGGCTGGGTCTTGTTGCAAAATTGCCATCTCGCTGCATCATGGATGCCAACTCTCCAAAAAATTGTTGATGCATTCGGCGATCAGACCAAGTATGACTTTAGACTTTGGCTCACAAGTCTCCCAACCCCTCATTTCCCTGTGCAAGTTCTTCAAAGCAGTATCAAGCTCACATTCGAAAACCCGATCGACCTCAAGTCCAACCTCCTCAAAACTTACAAAAACATGGATGAAAAAGATCTTGAAGAATCAGAAAAACCCAGAATCTACAAAAAACTCCTCTTTGGCCTTGCCATGTTCCATGCTGTCGTCTTGGAACGCAAAAAATTTGGACCAATTGGTTGGAATATCCCGTACGAGTTTACGGATGACGATTTCTTGGTTTGCAAGCGCCAACTCAAAACCTTCTTGAGCGAATATAAAGAAGTCCCTTATAAGGTCCTGAATTACCTCGGTGCTGAAATCAATTACGGAGGACGTGTGACTGATGAGAAAGACGTCATATTGATAAAAACGATCCTCAAAACTTACATAACTCGAGAGGCCATTATTGAAACTTACAAATATTCAGAATCAGGTTTATACTACTCCCCAAAAGCTGGCGACGTGTTTGACTATTTTGACTACATCAAAGGCTTGCCTTCAGAAACAAAGCCTGAAGTTTTTGGCCTTCATGAAAATGCTGAAATTATCACCGCAGAGGAGAGCACCAGAGTCTTTCTTTCAGCCATCCTCATGACTCAGCCCAAGTCTTTTGCTCAAGATACCAAGTCCTCTGAAGAAGTCATCACCAATCTCATTTCAACGCTTGAAGACAAAATCCCACCTCCTTTTGACTTTGAAACCATCTACCAGCAGTATCCCACCAACTACATCGAATCTATGAATACCGTCCTTATTCAGGAAATCATCCGCTACAACAGATTACTTGAAGTCATCTCTCCTTCCTTGGTGAACCTGAGAAAGGCCTTAAAGGGCGAGCTCCTGATGTCCGAAGAGTTGGAAGAGATGCTCGAAAGTCTCCATCAAAACCAAGTCCCTGAAATCTGGAAAGCAAAAAGCTTCCTGTCTCTTAAATCTCTCACTGCTTGGATCGATGATCTCAATCAAAGAATCAGATTCTTCAATATCTGGATTCAAAGAGGAACTCCTCAAGCCTTTTGGGTCTCAGGTATATTTTAGAATAAAGTTTTGAATCATTAACTTCTCTTTTTAGGATTTTTCTTCCCACAAGCGTTCTTTACTGGAGTGCTACAAAACTATGCAAGAAAATACAAGGTTGCAATTGATAGACTGTCGTTTAGTTTCAAAATGCTACAATCTGAAGATCCTGAGAGCGTTAGTGAAAAGCCTTTGGATGGCTGCTATATTTATGGTTTATTCCTGGAAGGGGCCCGCTGGGACTTTGATCGTCAACTCCTCAGCAAGTCGCTTCCCCAGCAGCTTTACACAACCATGCCTTTGATCTGGCTCTTACCCATCCAGGACAAACTCCCCTCCAAACAACTCATGTATCACTGTCCCATCTACAAAGTGTTATCACGAGCAGGAACCTTAAGCACAACTGGTCATTCCACCAACTTTGTCACATCAATGGACCTTCCAACCATCGAATCAGAAGATGTTTGGGTTAAAGCTGGTGTTGCTGCTTTCCTCTCTTTGCGATACTAATTCTGTTATTGTAATTTTATTTGAGAAATTTTATACTTTATAACTAAACAATTTATAAACTGATGATTGTTATTATTACTAATTTGTTATATTTCACTCATTTTTAAGGCAGACATTTGAAAACCTTGTGTCGATTCTCTTTTTTATTCAAAGAGACTCCCTTCCTTTTTGCAAAAAAAATTCTTCCAAAGCTGCGAATTTGAATTTGAACAAAAATTATATTTATTTTTCAGTCCTCATGGTTTCAAATTCATCTTCTCGAGAGAAACAAAATTTATTGTTGAATGATTTGGTTGAGAGGAGAATCAATGAAATAAATTTTTATCTCCAAGCAATCTTCAGAAAATAAATGTCAAGGAAAATTTCAGAAAATCCTCACTCATTCTTCACAAAAAAAATCATTCAAAATCATTAAAATTTGAAAGGCCTATTTTGGGCCAAGAAATAGCTTTTTGATTGAATTACAAACTGCATAATTTTTAGTATTGATTTTCCATAGCTTAACCCCGCATTTGCAGAGTCGGATGACTTTGATCCCAAAAACACTTTTCACCTTCTTATACATTGAAATCGCTTTGAAAACATGTTTATGATGCTCAATTTTGTTTGGCTTTACCTTTTGTCAAATTTACAATTTCAAAATTCAAAATTGAGAGATCTCATGTTGGGATGCGACTTTCTGCTGAAAGTGAGATTTCTATTTCTGTTTCTCGTTTTTATTTTCTCTCTTGTTCTTTAATATTTTGGAGTTTTCAATATTTAAAAACAAAATCTTTTCCTGAGTCAATGATTTTTTTCACCTCGACAAACATTTTTCAGGACAAATTTTCAGAGATGATTTCTCACAACGAAATCTTAAAACTGTCGAGATTTTATCTCAAGAAAAAAAAAAATGCAAGAATTCTGAATCAGAAAGAATAAAATTTTCAAGATATTTTGTTCATTCTTTCATCAATTTGATTTCCTCAAAGATTCTTCGAGACCCGATTGTCCAAGATAGTCATTTTTTTCTGGTAATGTTCTTTTTTCCATTTTTCATTGAACAAGTTCTTCAAATTTTATTTAATCGCTTTGGGCATTGTTATTCCAAAAGGATTTAACGCTTATTTTGCGACTCAAAGCCATTTTTGGAAAAATTTTATTGATTTTTCTTGAATTTTCCAGTCAAGGACTATTCTTGAAGAAAAAACTTTTTTTTTTGGGGTTCGTTTTTTTTCATTCAATAATCAACTCCTGACATCATCTTCAGTTATTTTGAAGTTTTTTAATAACTGAGTCCTATATCCATTTTAAAAATAGCTTTGCCATTGAAAAGGTGAAAAGTAAAGATATCTTTCTTTCCTCGCTCTCAGAAAAAGTCTCGTTGATTGGATTTTTCCAAAAATATTTGAATTGATGAAATTTTTTGAGATTTGCAAAAAAAAGGATTAGAAAAATTTGAGAATAAAGAAGATTTGAGAATTCTAAGACCATCAAAGTTAACATTTTTTGAAAATAAAAAGAACGATTTTTCTATTTTTTTTATGAGTCTGCACAAAATTAAATGCTTTTTATTTTTTAGTTTTCTATTTGCTCAAAATTTTCTAGAGAAAGATCCAAAAACTCTGAAAGAAAAGGGTGTGGGGTTTTTTTTTTGAAAAGTTTTTTGCAATCGCTTTCTGCAACAATAATCTACAGGAAAAGCATTATCTGCGAGAACTCCTGGGAATAATGATCTTTTGAAGTCCACAAAAGAACAAAATTTTCATGTTGATCAAATTGAGAAAGAAGACTTTGAGGTTGGGAAAAAATCATTATCGACAGAAATGAAAAAGACTCCCGAAGATTCACAAAATTTCGGAAGAAAACAACTCACTTTTTTTTCTGGTTTATTTTTTGCTTTGCATGAATTAAAAAAAAAATGTTTGAGATTTGCTCCTTGGAAAATAAAAAAAGCCACATTCTTTCCACATTCTTATTTCTCATTTGTGATGATTTATGAAAGAAAATCTGAATTCTGATGGGCAATTTTTTGTTTGTGAAAAATAGAATCGAGGAAGGAATTCTTGAAAAAAAAAAAATCCTGAAATTTTTCGATCTTTTCTTTCCTTGTCATGACAAAAATATTCAGACTTGAGACCGTGATTTATTTTTAACTTTGGAGAGAAATGGTATCCTTGCAAGATTTATTTCTTTGGCACAAAAAAAAAACAACTTGGTATCAAAATCACAATTTTTCGTTTTGCAGATCTCAAAAAAAAAAACTGCTTTTGCGATGCGAATAAAGTGCGCATTTTTCACTTTTCAATTTCAACTGAATTTTCTCCGATCTGAAATTAGCGTTTCTTTGAATCCTCCAAAACCCCAAAAAGAACAAATTAAAGAATTTTTCATTTCTTTGGACAAATTTAATAAAATGAGACTTAATCCTGACTGATATTAGAAAGCGCAGACTTCAAATGCCAATCTCAAGAACTGTGTTAAATGAGATTATTGACTTTTAAAGTCAGATCTCGCAGAGAAGAATTGTATTTGAAACAAAAGAATCATACTAAATGGATTAATTGTAATTACTAATGATAATAGGGAGTTAAAATAATATATAGAGCTGAATAATATTTAAACATAGTACTATATCGTGATAAATTCATCAAAAAAGATGAGAGAATGATACAACAAATTAATTATACACAATTTAATTCCTAAATTGAGAAGCAGATAGTTTTTTAGCTAAGGCGGTATTGTATACATCGGTTATTAGTTCACAAAACTCTTTAGAAATCTTCTTCATCGCCAGCTTCCTTT
>Ga0182738_1007927_pt1 | contig 10668 bp, 11 predicted proteins | sample eDN5th30CBELigMG_FD_128876 | JGI IMG/M metagenome (GOLD analysis project Ga0182738, IMG submission 128876) | Enriched Miracle-Growth compost microbial communities from Emeryville, California, USA - eDNA 5th pass 30_C BE-Lig MG (version 2)... ... | reverse complement strand
GATGGCTCGATCGCCCGCCGCCCGCCGAGCCCACGCCGCCGCGCCCCCTCACCCCGTCGCGGCCCGAGGAGGAGGACCCGCCGGTGATGAGCCCGGCCCGGCTCGGCGCCGGCCGCGAGGCCCGCTTCAGCCGCGGGCGGGTGATGCACCGCCTGCTGGAGCTGTTGCCGGAACTGCCCGCCGATGAGCGGCAGGCCGCCGGCGCGCAGTTCCTGGCGCAGCAGCGCCCGGCTCTCGCGCCCAAAACGCAGGCCGAATATCTGGCGGAGGTGCTGGCCATCATCGCTCACCCGGATTACGCGGTGTTCTTCGGCCCGCACTCGGCCGCCGAAATCCCCATCGTCGGCGTGGCGGAGGGCCGCCCCGTCGCCGGGCAGGTGGACCGGCTGGCGGTGACGGCGGATGCCGTTCACATCATCGATTACAAGACCAACCGCCCGGCGCCCATGAGCCTCGATGCCGTGCCCGCCGCCTACCGGCGGCAGATGGCGGCCTACCGCGCCATCCTCTCGAAGCTCTATCCGGAGAAGAAAATCGTCTGCGCGCTGCTGTGGACGGAAGGGCCGAGATTGCTGCGGCTCGATCAGGATTGAGTGAATCGGTTAACAAGGTGTTCTTGACGCGATAGGGGGCACACCCTACTTTCATGAGGGATTGAGACCTGTCTGGCCCAATTCGAGGTCAACTGAGGGAGAATTTATATGTCAAGTACCGCGGTTACGGACGCGAGCTTTGAAGAGGATGTGCTGGGCTCGAAGCGTCCGGTCCTGGTGGATTTCTGGGCGGAATGGTGCGGCCCCTGTAAGCAGGTCGGTCCCGCTCTCGAGGAAATCGCCGCCGAGATGGGTGAGAATCTCACCGTCGCCAAGATCAACATCGACGAGAATCCGTCCACGCCCACCAAATACGGCGTGCGCGGCATCCCGACCCTGATGCTCTTCCGCGACGGCGAAGTGGCCGCCACCAAGGTGGGTGCCCTGCCCAAAAGCAAGATCGTCGAATGGATCAACGCCTCCATCGAAGATTGATCCCAAACCATGCGGTTTGCAAAAAAGGGATGCTCCGGCATCCCTTTTTTGTTGGGCGAGCGCCGGTATTGGAGCCGTCATGTTACTCCGCCGCGTCGCTGCGCTTCGGCAATACCCAGTCGGGGCGGGGCCAGTGGCAGGTGTAGCCGCCCGGGAACCGCTCCAGATAGTCTTGGTGCTCGGGCTCGGCTTCCCAGAACGGGCCGGCGGGGGCGAGTTCGGTCACCACCTTGCCGGGCCAGAGGCCGGAGGCGTTGACGTCGGCGATGGTGTCTTCGGCCACGGCCTTCTGATCTTCGCTGGTGTAGAAGATGGCGGAGCGGTAACTGGTGCCGCGGTCGTTGCCCTGGCGGTTCGGTGTCGTCGGGTCGTGGATCTGGAAGAAGAATTCCAGCAGGTCGCGGAAGCCGATGACTTGCGGGTCGAAGACGATCTCGATGGCCTCGGCATGGGTGCCGTGGTTGCGGTAGGTGGCGTTGGGCACGTCGCCGCCCGCATAGCCCACGCGGCTGGAGAGGACGCCCGGCTTGCGACGGATGAGCTGCTGCATGCCCCAGAAACAGCCGCCCGCCAGGACGGCGCGCTCATTGGTCATGCCTGTTCTCCCTCCGTCTCGAAGAGGTGGCGGTAGGCGCCGTAGCCTTCGCTCTCCAGGGCGGCCAAGGGCACGAAGCGCAGGGCCGCCGAATTGATGCAGTAGCGCAGCCCCCCGGCCTCGCGCGGGCCATCGGGGAAGACGTGGCCCAGATGGCTGTCGCCATTGGCCGAGCGCACCTCAACACGGGTCATGCCGTGGCTGCTGTCGGTATGCTCCACCACATGCCCGGGCTCCACCGGCCGGGTGAAGCTCGGCCAGCCGGTGCCGCTCTCGAACTTGTGGACGGAGGCGAACAGCGGCTCGCCCGAGACCAGGTCCACATAAAGCCCCGGTTCCTTGCTGTTCCAGTAGGCGTTGGCGAAGGGGCGCTCCGTGCCGTTCTCCTGCGTGACCCGATACTGCTCGGGCGTGAGGCAGGAGACGGCGTCGGGGGTCTTCTTGTAGGTGCTCATGTCTGTCCCCATTCTGAATGGATGCCTTCAGGATATGGGGCGCGGGGCAGCCGGCGCAAGGGCGCGTGCCGCTCCGCGGACGAACGCCTCAGTAGCTGACGTCGCTATAGAAGATGTGGCGGCCGACTTCCGTGGTTTTCTGCAGGCTGGCGGCCCAGGTGGGCTGCACATAGATGGCGTGGTAATGGGTGGCGCTGCCGACGGCGGCGCGCTCGCGGTCCTCGGCGGCCAGCGCTGCCACCATCTGCGCCGTGAACCAGGCGCTGGTGTGGCGCGGCGTGTCGGTGCGCCCGTCGCAGGCGAAGGAGAACTGGCAGCGGTGCTTCCAGCTCTCGTTCTGGAACACCACGTCGCACACGCTGTCGGGATAGCGCGGATCGTCCACGCGGTTGAGCACCACCTCGGCCACCGCGAACTGGCCGTTCAGGGGCTCGCCCCGTGCCTCGAAATAGACGGCCTGCGCCAGGCAGGTCATCTGCGCCGGATAGGAGGCGGCCAGCGCCGTCAGCTCCGAGCGGCGGACATGCACATATTGCGGCGTCCAGTCGGGGGAGATGGGCGCGACGCTCTCGTCGGAGAAGATGGTATCCACACGTTCGGGGATGGTTTCGGGCGCGGAGCCCATCAGCAGGGGAACGAACAGAAGCTGCAAAAGCAGCAATCGATACGTCTTCATTTTTCCGGCACCTCCGGCGCTCCGGAACTCGGGAGCGTTTTTCGCGTCCGCCGGGTCTGGCCCGGAAAGGGACGTGTGGTTGTCATCCGTAAAACTGAAGCTCTGCCGGATATCCCCACGTATGCGGACAGTGCCCGTTTGCACAAAACTGAACTGTCTCTCCAGTTACAAACTCTGGATTAGCAAGTCTCGTGCCACCATCGGGTTTCTGAGCAATGGCAAGGGTTTGGATAATTAAAACTTTATGAGCGGTCAAGAATTTGTAAACCACACCGACAACTTTGCTGTGGATAATTGCCGGCGGATTAATCATTTCAGTGTGTTAAGTTACTGATTTTTCTTATGGTTAATGGCCGTGACTGGCCAATATTAACCAGAAAGGCGGCCCGGATTCACTCCGGACCGCCTTCCGATTCGCTATTCCTGATACGGAAAAGCAGGATGTCTCAGGCCGATTTCGGGGCCATCACCATGGTCATCTGCCGGCCTTCCAGCTTGGGGGCCTGCTCCACCTTGGCGATCTCCTCCATCTCCTCGCGGACACGGTCCAGGACCTTCATGCCGAGATCCTGATGCGCCATCTCGCGTCCGCGGAAGCGGAGCGTTACCTTGACCTTGTCGCCATCCTCGAAGAAGCGGCGCATGTTGCGGACCTTTACCTGATAGTCATGGTCCTCGATGCCGGGCCGCATCTTGATTTCCTTGACGTCGATGACCTTCTGCTTCTTGCGGTTTTCCGAGGCCTTCTTCTGTTCCTGGTAGCGGAACTTGCCGTAGTCCAGAACCTTGGCGACCGGCGGGTCCGCCGTGGGCGAAATCTCGACGAGATCGAGCCCCGCGGCATAAGCCTGCTCCAGCGCTTCCTCGGTCTTGACGACGCCGACATTGTCGCCGTTGGCGTTGATGAAACGGACTTCGGGGACGGTGATGTCCTCATTCACGCGCGGTCCCTCCCGGGATGGTGGCGCGTTCACAGGTCTTCTTGCGATCTAGGTAACTCCTCTTGTTTCAACAAAAAATCGGCTCACACCCTGAGCAGATCAGGAGGTGTCGATTCCTCATGTAGTTTATCCAGCGTCTCGTCCAGCGCAAGGAATTCCTGCGCCGCGCCGCCCAGCCGGCGCAGCGCCACCGTGTCTTCCTCCGCCTCGCGGCGGCCGACCACGAGGATCACCGGAACCTTGGCATGGGAGTGCTCGCGCACCTTGTAATTGATCTTCTCGTTGCGCGTGTCGATTTCAACCCTGACACCGCGATTTCGCAGCAGGCCGGCCACTTTTTCGGCGTAAGTGTCGGCATCGGAGGTGATGGTCGCGACCACCGCCTGCACGGGCGCCAGCCAGAGCGGCAGCTTGCCGGCGTAATGCTCGATCAGTATGCCGATGAAGCGCTCGTAGGAGCCGAAGACGGCCCGGTGCAGCATGATGGGGCGGTGCCGCTCGCCGTCCTCGCCCACATAGGTCGCATCCAGGCGCTCGGGCAGCACGCGGTCGGACTGGATGGTGCCCACCTGCCAGGTGCGGCCGATGGCGTCGGTCAGGTGCCATTCCAGCTTGGGGGCGTAGAAGGCGCCCTCGCCGGGCAGTTCCTCCCAGCCATAATCCGGCGTGGCGAGGCCCGCCGCCTCAACCGCCTGGCGCAGTTCGGCCTCGGCCTTGTCCCACATCTCCTCGGAGCCGAAGCGCTTTTCGGGGCGCAGCGCCAGCTTGATGGCATAGGTGAAGCCGAAATCCCTGTAGATGCGGTCGGCCAGCTCGCAGAAGGCTTTCACCTCGTCGACCACCTGGTCCTCGCGGCAGAAGATGTGGGCGTCGTCCTGGGTGAACTGGCGCACGCGCATCAGCCCGTGCAGCGCGCCGTGCGGTTCGTTGCGGTGGCAGCAGCCGTTCTCGTAGATGCGCAGCGGCAGGTCGCGGTAGCTCTTGATGCCCTGCTTGAAGATCAGCACATGCGCCGGGCAGTTCATGGGCTTCAGCGCCATCCAGGCGGCATCGTCGGAGACCAGCGGCCCCTCGTCCTCGGTGTTGGGCACCTCGTCGGGGATGACGAACATGTTCTCGCGGTATTTGCCCCAGTGGCCCGACTGCTCCCATTGCCTGGCGTCCATCACCTGCGGGGTCTTCACCTCGCGGTACCCGGCGCCGTCGATGGCGCGGCGCATATAGGCTTCCAGCTCCCGCCAGATGATATAGCCGTTGGGATGCCAGAAGACGCTGCCATGCGCCTCCTGCTGCAAATGGAAGAGGTCCATCTCGTTGGCCAGCTTCCTGTGATCGCGCTTCTCCGCTTCCTCGATGCGGGTGAGATGCTCGGCGAGCTGTTTCCTGTCCAGCCAGCCGGTGCCGTAGATGCGGCTCAGCATGGCGTTGCGCTGGTCGCCGCGCCAGTAGGCGCCGGAGACGCGGGTGAGCTTGAAGGCCTTGGGGTCCAGCTTGCCGGTGGAGGGCAGATGCGGCCCGCGGCACATGTCCAGCCAGTCGTCACCCGACCAGTAGACGGTCAGCTCCTCGCCCTCGGGCAGCTCCGCCGCCCATTCGGCCTTGAAGCGCTCGCCCTGTTGTTTCCAGCGGCTGATGAGCTGCTCGCGGCTCCACACCTCGCGCCGCAGCGGCTTGTCCGCCTCGATGATCTCGCGCATCTTCGCTTCGATGGCCGGCAGGTCGTCCTCGGTGAAGGCCCGGTCCTGCGGGGCGAAATCGTAATAGAAGCCGTCCTCGGTCGCCGGGCCGAAGGTGATCTGGGTGCCGGGGAAGAGGGCCTGCACGGCCTCGGCCAGCACATGCGCGTAATCGTGCCGCACCAGCTCCAGCGCGTCCCTCTGGTCGCGGGTGGTGATGAGCGCCAGCTCCGTGTCATGGTCGATGAGCGTGGAAAGGTCCCTCACCTCGCCGTCGATGCGCGCCGCCATGGCGGCCTTGGCGAGACCGGGGCCGATGTCGGAAGCCACCGTCGCAGCCGTCACCGGGGCGTCATAGGTTCTGACGCTCCCATCCGGCAATGCGATGCTGATCGGCCCGGCCATGGCTTGGGGCCGGAGTTCCTGGGCTTCCTCGGACATTTCGGTTCCTCTTGATTCCATCGGCGGGCCGTCCCGCCGCAGACGGCAGGGTGAGCGGCCCCGCCATGGCGTGCAAGGTATTATTTTGGCCGGTCCTGTCAAGCGGGCGCTGGGTTTGCGGCCATCGGATGGTTCTTCTCGCGGCCGGCCGTTGCTATGCTCCATGGATCACCATTGCAGAAGGAGCTCCCATGTCCGCACCGCCGCCCCAGATGCTCGAACGTACCGATGGTCCGGCGCTGGCCTATCGGCATGCGGCGGGAGAGGGGCCGACGGTGGTGTTCCTCCCCGGCTTCAAGTCTGATATGGAGGGCAGCAAGGCCCTGGCCCTCCATGCCCATTGCCGCATGACCGGCCAGGCCCTGCTGCGCCTGGACTATTCGGGGCACGGCGCCTCGCAGGGCCAGTTCGAGGAAGGCGGCATCGGCCAGTGGAAGACGGATGCGCTGGCGATCATCGACGCGGTGACGCAAGGGCCGCTCATCCTCGTCGGCTCGTCCATGGGCGGGTGGATCGCGCTCCTGGCGGCGCTGGCGCGGCCGGAACGTGTCAAGGCCCTCATCGGCATCGCCGCCGCGCCGGATTTCACGGAAGACCTGATGTGGCGGAGCTATTCCGACGATATCCGCCGCGAGATCATGGAAACGGGCGTCTATATGGAGCCATCGGATTATGGCGAGCCTCTGCCCATCACCCGCCGGCTCATCGAGGACGGGCGCCGCCACCTGCTGCTGGAGCGGCCCATCGCGCTCACCTGTCCCGTCCATCTCATCCAGGGCATGCGCGACCCGGACGTGCCCTGGGGCACCGCCATGCGTATCCTCGAAAAGCTCCAATCGGACGATGTGGAGCTCACCCTGGTCAAGGCCGGCGACCACCGCCTGTCCGAACCGCATGACCTGGCCCGCCTCACCGCCGCTCTCGACCGCATGACGGAGCGCGTGCGAGTCTGACTATGGCCGGCGCAGGCCGCTCGGGGACGGCGGCGGCGGGGGCACGGGAGCGGCATGGAGAAGGCTCTCCAGGCCCTCGCGATAGGTGGGGTAGATCAGGCGGACGCCCAGCTCGTCCTTGATGCGGTCGTTCCGCACCCGTTTGTTGTCGGCATAGAAGCTGCGGGCCATGGGCGACAGCTCGGCGGCCTCGAACGGGATTTCCGGCGGCGGCGGCAGGTGGAGCAGGTCCGCCGCGTAGATCAGCACCTCCTGCGGCGGAGCTGCCAGATCGTCGCAGACATTGTAGATGCGCCCCGGGTTGGGCTGGCTCATGGAGGCTTTCAGCACCTGGGCGATGTCGTCCACATGGATGCGGGAGAACACCTGCCCCTCCTTCACGATGCGCCGCGCCCGCCCGGCGCGCACACTCTCGATCTGGTTGCGCCCGGGGCCGTATATGCCCGCCAGGCGGAAGATATGGACGGGCAGCCGGCCGGCGCTGAAATGGGTGAGCCAGCGGCGCTCGGCCACGGCCCGCCGCTCGCCCCGCGCGGTCGAGGGCCGCACCGCCGTCTCCTCGTCCACCCAGCCGCCCTGATGGTCGCCGTAGACGGCGGTGGTGGAGAGATAGCCCAGCCAGGCCAGGCCCTGCTCCACGCCGATATCCATGCTGTGGTAACGGATCACCGGGTCCCCGTCCTCGCCGGGCGGAATGGAGACCAGGATATGCGTGGCATCCGCCAGACACTGCCGCCCGGCCTGGTCCATGGGCTCATCACCGGTGAAGATGACGGGCTCGATGCCCTGGGCGGCCATGCCTTCGGCCTTCTCCGGGCTGCGCGTGGTGGCGATGATGCGCCAGTCGGCGGGGGGGAGGGCGCGCGCCAGGGCCTGGGCGGTGAGCCCGAAGCCGAAGCAGAAGAGTGTGTTGCGCGCCCTCCGTCCCATCATTCCGCCTTGTCGTCGGTGATCAGCACCACCGTGGCCTGGAGCTGGATGCGGTCCTGCACCTGGATGTTGCTCTGCGCCTTCTCCATGGCCAGCGGCGCGCGGGCATAGGCCACGGCGTCCTGCTGGATCATGGGACCGATGGGCTGGCTGGTGAAGTTGATGACGCCGATATGATAGGGGCTGTCGGGGAAGGCCTGGTTCACCTGCTTCAGTTCGGCCTGGGCGCTCTTGTAGAGGTTGGCGCGGAGCCGGGCGCGGGTGGCCTCCACCTCGGCCAGGGTCGGCGTGAAGTTGATGGCGTTGATGGTGATCTGCATGCCCGGCTGGCTGGTCTTCTCGGCCGCCTGGCGCATGCCGTCGAGCTGGGTGTCGGCGATGCGCGCCTGGGCCTGCACATACCAGCTATCCAGCCCGCTGCGGTCGGCATTGCGGTTGAAGGTGGTGATGCGCCAGTCGGCCTTGGGGGCCAGGGTTTGCAGGGTCTTCAATATGTCGGCGCGCACGCCGGCGGCCTGCTCCTGGCGCATGGTCGCGTTCACCGCCACGACCACTTCCGCCGTCTCGGTTTCCACCCAGCCCTCGGTGGCCAGCTCCAGGACGATGCGGTCCTTGAAATCGCCGTCGGCCAGGGCCGGCCGGCCGAGAGCAGCCAGCGCCGCCGCGGTGATGACAATGGTGCCGAGACTTTTGAGGTTTGCCATGTCTTTTCCTCTCTTCTGGGCCAATTTGCCGCAGGCCTTGTGCCTAACCCGCCCTGCTGGCCCTTGTTTCCGGATTCCCACTAATCCCTTGGAAATACAGTGTCGCCGAGAATCAGGGTGGAAATGTGGCAAGCCCGGCCCCGGGGGACCCGTCCATAAAAAACCCCATGGCAAGAGAAGGCCGACTTCTGTATGTATACCGACAACCGACGCACAGACCAATCTAGGGGAAACAAATGCCCGTAACGCCCAGAAGAAACCACAGCCCCAGCCTATGGGAGCTCATTCCGAGCGGCCGCACGCTGATGGGCCCTGGCCCGTCTGATGTGCATCCCCGGGTGCTGGCGGCGCTCTCCAAGCCGACTGTGGGCCATCTGGACCCCGGCTTCCAACATCTGATGGAAGCCATCAAATCCAGCCTGCGCTATGTGTTCCAGACCGAAAACGCGCTGACCTTTCCGGTGTCCGCTCCCGGCTCCGCCGGCATGGAGACCTGCTTCACCAACATCGTTGAGCCGGGTGACAAGATCATCATCGCCCAGAACGGCGCCTTCGGTGGCCGCATGCGCCAGAACGTGGTGCGCTTCGGCGGCGTGCCGGTCGAGGTGCAGTCCGAATGGGGCCATGCCATCGACCCCAACGCCGTCGAGGACGCGCTGAAGGCCAACCCGGACGCCAAGGCCCTGGCCTTCGTGCATGCGGAAACCTCCACCGGTGTGCTGAGCGATGCCGCCGCCATCTGCGCCCTGGCCCGCAAATATGGCGTCCTCTCGATCGTGGATACCGTAACCGGCCTGGGCGGCGTGCCCGTGCTGGTGGATGAATGGGGGGCCGATGCCGTTTATTCCGGCACCCAGAAATGCCTGAGCTGCCCGCCGGGCCTCTCGCCCGTCACCTTCTCCGACCGTGTGGCCGAGGTGGTGAAGGCGCGCAAGACGCCGGTGGCGAGCTGGTTCCTCGACCTCAGCCTGGTCATGACCTACTGGTCGGGCGAAGGCGGGCGCACCTATCACCACACGGCGCCGGTCAATGCCCTCTACGGCCTTTACGAAGCCCTGCTCATCATCGAGGAGGAGGGGCTGGAGGCCTGCTGGGCGCGTCACAAGAACATGCACCGGGCGCTGGTCGCCGGCGTGGATGCCATGGGCCTCACCATGCCCGTCGCCCCGGCCGACCGGCTGCCGCAGCTCAACATCATCCAGATTCCCGAGGGCGTCAGCGACGGCGAGGTGCGCAAAGCCCTCCTGCAGCGCCACAATCTGGAAATCGGCGCGGGCCTGTCCGCCTTCGCCGGCAAGGCCTGGCGCATCGGCCTCATGGGCCAGTCGGCCACGCCGAGCCATGTGCTGAAGTTCCTGACCGCCTTGGAGGACGTGCTGACCCTGCAGGGCGGCAAGATCTCCCATGGCGTGGCGGTGCCGGCGGCCATCTCGGTCTTCAACGAGCTCGATATCGGCGCCTGACCCGCCCGCCTTCCCCGCACTTTCCGGAATCCGGCATGGCCAGGCGGCGCGCCTGCGCTATGTCGGTTCTGTTGGAGACGGAGCTCCGGCGAACCTGCCGGGGCCGTCCTTGTGCTCCCGACCAAGGAGGTTCCGATGAAAGTGAGTGAAGCCATGCATGAGGGCGTGGAATGGTGCGCGCCCGATACGGCCATCCGGGATATCGCCGTCCTGATGCGTGAGAAGGATGTCGGCGCCGTGCCCATCGGCGAGAACGACCGTCTCATCGGCATGGTGACCGATCGCGACATCGTCACGCGCGGCGTGGCCCGGGGCTATGACCTGGAGAAGCTCATCGCCCGCGACGTGATGACCGAAGGCATCATCTACTGCCGGGCCGACGAGGAGGTAGACAATGTCATCCACTTCATGGAGGAGAAGAAGATCCGCCGCCTGCCCGTCATCAGCAGCGAGAAGCGCATGGTCGGCATCCTCAGCCTGGGCGACCTTTCCCATGCCGCCGGCTCCGACCGTTCCGGCGAACTGATCCAGGCGGTCAGCGCGCATCACTGAGCGGACGGCCCGCAGAATCATTCCTGACGCCGGTCACATGGCGTTGAGCGGCCGGTGCTTTCCCTTGCGACGGGTGGCGTGACTTCCTATAAGCTGTCTCCTGTCATCCGGTTGCCCGTTTTCCGGTGCTGCCGGGGTCCCGTCCAGCCCGTCGCGAGTCCTTATGGCCGAACCCGTCATCCAAGTCGAAGGTCTGAGCAAGCGCTTCGGCGAGGTGGTGGCCGTGGGCGGCGTCAGCTTCTCCATCGCCCCCG
>Ga0182738_1007926_pt1 | contig 10670 bp, 9 predicted proteins | sample eDN5th30CBELigMG_FD_128876 | JGI IMG/M metagenome (GOLD analysis project Ga0182738, IMG submission 128876) | Enriched Miracle-Growth compost microbial communities from Emeryville, California, USA - eDNA 5th pass 30_C BE-Lig MG (version 2)... ... | reverse complement strand
TACCAGCAGCGTCTCGCCAGCCCCGGCCACGCGTTCGGCCCCGACACGCCCTGGCAACACGAGATGGAAGACGCGTTCGAATACGTCGAGACGCCCGATCAGGCCCGGGCCATCGACGACGTGAAGGCCGACATGGAAGCGCCCACGCCGATGGACCGTCTGGTGTGCGGCGACGTCGGCTTCGGCAAGACCGAGGTCGCCCTGCGCGCCGCGTTCAAGGCGCTGCAGGACGGCAAGCAGGTCGCCGTGTTGGTGCCCACGACCCTGTTGGCCCAGCAGCACTACGCGACCTTCGCCGACCGCTTCGCCGGGTATCCGATCCGGGTCGAGGTGCTCAGCCGCTTTCTCACCGCCTCCCAGGCGAAAGAGGTCGTCGCCGGGCTCGCCTCGGGTGAGGTCGACTGTGTGATCGGCACGCACCGGCTGCTCGCCGACGGGGTGCGCTTCAAGAATCTGGGCCTCCTGGTGATCGACGAGGAACAACGCTTCGGAGTGAGCCACAAAGAGGCCATCAAGAAACTGCAGGTCGGCGTCGACACGCTCACGCTCAGTGCCACGCCGATCCCGCGCACCCTCGAGATGAGCCTCACCGGCATCAGAGACCTGTCGCTGCTCAACACGCCGCCGGCGGACCGTCGACCGATCCTCACCTACGTCGGCTCCTACGACGAACGGGCCGTCGCCGAGGCGATCCGTCGCGAACTGCTACGCGAGGGCCAGGTGTTCTTCGTCCACAACCGGGTGCGCGACATCGACCTGGTCGCGGCGCGCCTCCACGAACTCGTGCCCGAGGCCCGCATAGCCGTCGCGCACGGCCAGATGGACGAGGGCTCGCTCGAACAGGTCGTGCTGGACTTCTGGGACGAGCACTACGACGTGCTGGTGTGCACCACGATCATCGAATCGGGCATCGACATGCCCACCGTCAACACCCTCGTCGTCGACGGCGCCGACCGGCTGGGCCTCGGCCAACTCCACCAGCTCCGTGGCCGGGTCGGCCGGGCGGGCATGCGTGCGTACGCGTACCTGTTCACCCCACCCGACCGGGTGCTCACCGAAGCCGCGTATGAGCGACTCAAGACGATCGGCGAAGCCACCGAGCTGGGCTCGGGATTCCGCATCGCGATGCGCGACCTGGAGATCCGCGGTGCCGGCAACCTGTTGGGCACCGGCCAGTCCGGGCACGTCGCCGCCGTCGGTTACGACCTGTACTGCCAGATGGTCAACGAGGCGGTCGCGGGCCTACGCGGCGAGACCCCGCCGACGCCACTCGAGATCAAGCTCGACCTGCCCGTCGACGCGCACCTGCCCGACGACTACGTGCCCCGCGAGGATCTGCGACTCGAGGCCTACCGACGCCTGTCGGACGTGACCGCCGACGCCGACGTCGACGCGATCCGCGCCGAGTGGGAGGACCGCTACGGTCCGATCCCCGAGGTCGCCGAGACCCTGCTGTCGGTCGCCACCCTGCGCGCCGAGTGTGTCCGCTTGGGCATCACCGACGTGTCGGTCACGAAAGGGTCCGGCTTCGGCGGGCCGGCCTGGGTGGCCAAGGCGGCGCCGGTGACGCTGCGGACCAGCGCCCAGATGCGCCTGAAACGGCTGGTGAAGGGAGCGAGCTGGACCGAGTCGGCGAAGCTGGTGACCCTGCCGCTGCCCCGCACGACCGACCTGGCCCGAACCGTTGCCACGACGCTGCGTGAGCTGCTGCCACCGGAACCGGCGAAGTCGTGACGCCTCAGCGCGGAAGGTACGCTTCGATCCTTGTGACTGGCCATTCGAAGACAACCCCGACCGCGTCGACCCGGGGCCGTGGTCGCCGCCCGTTCCGTGGCGTCGCGGCGCTGGCCGCGCTGGCGGTCCTCGCCCTGGTGGCGTCGAGTTGCAGTTCCGGACCGGCCTGGATCGCGCGGGTCGACGGCAAGGCGATCGACAGTCCGAACTTCTGGAAGGGCGTGCCGCTGTATGCGAGCCTCGCGAACGGCGGCCAGGCGCCCGTGCCCGAGAACGACAAGGGAATCTCGCCGACGAGCGACGCCGCCACCTACGCGATGTTCCTGATCCAGCTCCACGGCCTGAAGCAACTGAACGCCGACGAGGGCGTCGAGGTCAGCGAGGCGGACCTCACCCAGACCCGCCAGAGTCTGGTGAGTTCCCAACAGGCGACCCTGTTCAAGGACCTGCCCTCGTGGTTCCTCGACCAGATCGTCGTGGCGCAGGCCAACTACCAGGCGTTGATCGACCACTACGGCAAGAGCGTGAACATGAGCGCCCAGATCCAGCAGTACTACGCCGAACACAAGGATCAGTTCCAACAGATCTGCATGGACGTGATCAGCGGCGAAGAGGCCGAGTTGCTGGCGGCGCGCCAGCGCATCGAGGAAGGCACCGACTTCGCCACCGTGGCCAAGGCGGTTGCCGCTGCACAGCCGGCCGATGCGAAAGGTCAGGCCGCGAAAGCGTTGGGCGACCAAGCCGACGGCGACGTCGGGTGCGTCCCGATCTCGAACATCTCCGGCCTCTTCGCCGACCCCTCCGAGGTCACGGCCCTGACCAGCGCCGCGCCGAACGCCCTCATCGGACCGGTCCCGGTCGCCGGGGGCACGTTCATGCTGTTCCGCGTGCGCTCCACCGAGACCCAGCCACTCGCCGAGGCGCGTACCGCGATCGAACAGGCCATCGGCCAGCCCGGACAGGAAAAGGCCCAGTCCGCCCTGAACGACTTCCTACGCACGGCCGACATCGAACTCAACCCCCGCATCGGCACCTGGAAGAAGGGCGTCGGCTACCAGCCTCCGGCCGGTGCCGAGAAGGCTCCCGGCGCCACCACCGTGCCCACCGGGCTGGTCGGTGCCGGCGGCTGAGTCGACACCCGGTCGGCTCGACCGACCGGTCGACGACGACGCCCCCCGGGCGGCCGGCGCGGCGCTCGACGCACTCGCCGAGGTGATGGCGACCCTGCGGTCCGCGTGCCCGTGGGATCGGCGACAGACCCACGGGTCGCTCCGCCGCCACCTGCTCGAGGAGTGCCACGAAGCACTCGAGGCGCTCGACCGCATCGCGTCGCCCGACGCCTCGGGTGGTGACGCTGCGCACTTCGCCGATCTGTGCGAAGAGCTCGGCGACGTGCTGTTCCAGGTGGTCTTCCACGCCCATCTGGCGGCCGAGGAATCGCGCTTCGATCTGGCCGACGTGATCGACGGCGTCCGCACGAAGCTCGTCGCGCGTCACCCGGCGATCTTCACCGACGATGCGGCCTCGGATGCGGGCGAAGCGCTGCACACCGAGGCGCGCGGCGCGGCCTGGGAGCGGGCCAAGGTCGCCGAGAAGGCGCGGGCCAGTGTGATGGACGGCATGCCGCCGACGCTGCCGGCATTGGCCTATGCGAGCAAGGTCGTCACCAAGGCCCACGCCGTCGCCCCGGCGTTGGTCGCGCCAGTGAGCTCGACGACCGGTCCGCCGACCGACGAGGCCGCGTTGGGGCGGGAACTGTTGGCGATCGTGCAGACGGCACGGGCGGCCGAGCTTGATCCCGAGGTCGCGCTGCGCACTGCCGCTCGTGCGCTCGAGGAGGCGGTCCGCGGGGCCGAACGCCGAACCGACCCTGGCGGTTGAGCCGTTCAGGCGGTGCGCGCGAGGGTGTCGGTCGAACTCGCCCGGGCCGCGGCGAGCGCGTCGTCGAAGTCGTCGAAGCCCGCCATCGCATGAGCTCCGGCGAGGACCGCTCCGGAGCGGGCCGCCGACGTCGCGGCCTCCGCGGCGAGAGCGATCATCCCGACGAACCCGGCGATCCAGGGGAGCTCGTTGACGATCACCGACACGTGGTCGCCGATGAGATTGTTCGTGGTCGTCCAGGCGGCAGGAGCAAGTTGCTCGCGGATCGCGCGGGTCGAACGGACCCACGCGACGGTGCCGGGTGTGCGCTCGGCTGCTTCCAGCGCGTTCAGCCACGCGCGCCGGCGCACGGACTGGTCGTCGGCGAGGGCGGATTCCACCAGGGAGCGGACCGCCGCATCGCGGGCCAGTCTCGTCGCCTTGGCGAGTGCAGCGGCTCTGGCCTGGTCGTCGTGGTTCGCAGCGGGCCGGCGGTGCGTGGAACCGTCGAGTTGCGCCGTGAGTCGCCGCCAGTTCCGGTCCCAGATGCGGGCGCCGGCCGCTTGCAGCGACGCCGACCACGCGAAGCGGCAGAAACCGTCGGGATCGTCGGTCACCCAGTACACGAAGTGGCGTTCGCTGTGGCGCTCGCCCACGATCTCCCTGGTCGCGTCGATCAGCGTCGAGGCGATGTGGGTCTGTCGGGTCGCGCGTCCGATCAGCGGCGCCAGCGACACCTCGGTCCGTTGCGACGCGGTGGACGATCGTGCGCCGAGGGCCGCGATGATCTGGACCCGCTCGGCGTTGTCCCGGCCGGCGAGCGCCGCTTCGGTCGCGTGCACGGCTGCCACGTCGGCGGTGAGGATGCCCCGCCCGAGCGAGCGCACCGCGGCGAGCTGATTCGCCGAATCTTCCAGCGGGCCGAGTGCGATCAGCTCGCGGGCGCCGTCACGTGCGCCCAGGCACTCCAGTGCCCGGGCCGCGACGCCACGCACCAGCGAATCGAGCGGGGGAACGTCCCCGGTCGGGCTCGACGGCGGCTCACCCGTCGGGAGGTTGCTGGTCGTTCTCAACGGGTCCTCCGGCTACCGGTCGGGCGGGATGCTCCCACGATGGCGTCAACGATAGTCCTTTCGACCCAGTCCCGCATCGGGAATCTGCCCGGTCCCGCCGACCGGATGGTTCTCGGCGTCCCCGGGCGCACGCGGGTCGCGGTGTAGCGTTTCGTGCTGCGGCACCCGATGTAGGGCGTGTCGCTCCGCGTGACACGACAGACACCACGCCGGCGCACGTCGGCGACGACCCGGTCAAGGAGACACCCACCCATCATGAGCGGCATCGACAGCACGATCGGCCGGGAAGTGCTCGATTCGCGGGGCAACCCGACCGTCGAGGTCGAGGTCTTCCTGGCCTCCGGAGCGCACGGCCGTGCGATCGTGCCGTCGGGGGCCTCCACCGGCGAGTACGAGGCCGCCGAGTTGCGCGACGGCGGCGAGCGGTTCGGTGGCAAAGGAGTGCTCGATGCGGTCGAGCACGTCAACGTCGAGATCGCCGATGCCGTGACCGACTTCGAGGCGCTCGACCAGCGCGGCCTCGACGCGTTGCTGTGCGACCTCGACGGCACGCCCAACAAGGAACGTCTCGGCGCGAACGCCCTGCTGGGCGTGTCGCTGGCGGCTGCGAAGGCCGCTGCCGAGGAATCGGACCTGCCCCTGTTCCGCTACGTGGGCGGCACGAACGCGTCGGTCCTGCCGGTGCCCATGATGAACGTGCTGAACGGAGGCGCCCACGCCGACAACAACGTCGATTTGCAGGAGTTCATGGTGATGCCGATCGGCGCGGCGTCGTTCGCCGAAGGCCTGCGCTGGGGGGTCGAGACCTATCACACGCTCAAGGCGGTGCTCTTCGACCGGGGGCTGTCGACCGCGGTCGGCGACGAAGGCGGCTTCGCTCCCGACCTGGCATCCAACGAGGAAGCCGTGAAGGTGCTCGTCGAGGCGATCGAACGCGCCGGGTTCGAACCCGGGCGTGACCTGGCGATCGCCCTCGACCCGGCGAGCAGCGAGTTCTTCTCCGACGGTCGCTACGTGCTGGCCGGCGAGGGCCGCACCCTCGATGTCGACGAGATGGCCGACTATTACGCGGATCTGGTCGAGCGCTATCCGATCGTGTCGATCGAAGACGGTGTGGCCGAGGACGACTGGGACGGTTGGGCGGCGTTGACCGCGAAGTTGGGACAGAAGATCCAACTGGTCGGCGACGACCTGTTCGTCACCAACACCGAGCGGCTCGGCCGAGGCATCGATGCCGGCGTCGCGAACTCGATCCTGGTGAAGGTCAACCAGATCGGCACCCTGACCGAAGCGCTCGACGCGGTCGAGCTCGCGCAACGCTCCGGCTACACCGCGGTCATGTCGCACCGTTCCGGTGAGACCGAGGACGTGACGATCGCCGATCTCGCCGTGGCGACCAACTGTGGCCAGATCAAGACCGGCGCCCCGGCCCGCAGCGACCGGGTCGCGAAGTACAACCAGTTGTTGCGGATCGAAGAGCTCCTCGACGACGCCGCCGTCTACCGTGGCGCCGCCGCACTCCGGGGAGCCGCGTCGAGATGACCGAGCCCCGCAAGCGCCGTCGTGGTGCCACGATGCTTCTTGCGGGTCTGGGCGCGGTCGTGGTGTTGACCCTGGTGTTCCTCGGGCCCGGTTCGTTCCGGGTGTGGTCCTCGCAGCGAGCCCAGACCCACGCGCTGAGCGAGAAGATCGAGGCATTGGACCAGGCGAATGCGCGTCTGGAGACCCGCGCCGCACAACTGAAGGATCCCGATTCGATCAAGCAGCTCGCCCGTCGTGACTACGGCATGGTGCCCAAGGGTGCCAAGGCGTTCGCCATCCTGCCCGCACCCGAACCCGACACGCGCCCCGCGGGCACGTGGCCGTTCGTGACCCTCGCGCCGACCGGCTCGGGCTCGACCGGCTCGGCGCCGACGACGGCGCCCGCGGACCACTGAACGCGCCACGCCCGGCGATGGCCGAACCGGACGACCGAACGCTCGTCGCCGAACTGTTGGGACGCGCGCCCCAGGGCGCGTTCGAGGTCGTGGTCCGTCACCGTGACGGGTCGCCGCTGGTCATCGAGAACGCCCCGCTTCTCGACGACGGCACGCCGATGCCGACCCGCTGGTGGCTGGTCGGCGAACCCGAACGCACATGGATCGGCCGGCTCGAATCGGCGGGTGGTGTCGACGGGGCCGAAGCTGCGGTCGATCGGGCCGCCCTCGACGCGGCCCACGACCGCTATGCCGCCGCCCGCGAGGCCCTTCTGCCCCCCGACCATCACGGACCCCGTCCTTCGGGCGGGGTCGGAGGCACTCGCCGCGGGGTGAAATGCCTGCACGCGCACTATGCCTGGTGGCTCGCGGGCGGCGACGACCCGGTGGGCGCCTGGGTCGCCGACCGCCTCTCCGAGCAAGGCCTCCGGGCCGACGTGGCGACCGGTCCGGTCGCGGCGATCGACTGTGGGACGAACTCCACCCGCCTGCTCGTGGCCGAGCGCGGACCCGACGGGACGCTGGTGACCCGGACGCGTCGCATGGCCATCACCCGGCTCGGCCAGGGCGTGGACGCCACCGGGCGACTCGACCCCGAAGCGATCGCTCGGACATTGGCGGTGCTCACCGACTACCGGTCCGACCTGGATGCGCTCCGGGTCGGCGCCGTGCGCGCGACGGCCACGTCCGCGGCGCGGGACGCGTCGAACCGCGACGACTTCTTCGCACCGGCCAGGGCGGTGCTCGGCGCCGACCTCGAACTGTTGTCGGGCAGCGAAGAGGCGGCACTGTCGTTCGCCGGCGCGACGGCCGAGTTGGCCGACCGGCCGGGTCGTTACCTCGTCGTCGACATCGGCGGGGGATCCACCGAGTTCGCGACCGGGACCGTCCATGCCGACGGTCGCATCGAGGTGGCCGGCGCCACCTCGGTCGATCTCGGCTGCGTGCGGATCACCGAACGGTTCCTGCACACCGATCCGCCGACACCGGCCGAGCTGGCCACAGCACGGGCCCATTGTGACGAAATCGTCGCCGAGGCACTCGACCGGGTCCCCGGCGCCCGATCGGCGGACCGCCTCGTGGGCCTCGCCGGGACCGTGTCGACATTGGCTGCCGTCGACCTGGGCCTGGCCGAGTACGACCGTGCCCAGGTGCACCATCATGTGCTCGCCGTCGATCGGATCCGGCGACTGAGCGACGAGCTGTTCGCGCTGCCCGCCGAGGCCCGCCGATCCGTGCCGGGGATGGAACCCGGCCGGATCGAGGTCATCGCCGGCGGCCTGGTCGCCCTCGCATCGGTGTGCGCGGCCGGCGGGCACGACTCGATGCTCGTGTCCGAGGCCGACATCCTCGACGGACTCGCCGCGTCGCTGCTCGACTGACGTGCTGGGTCCGACGGCCTCCGATCGACCGCCGCGCCTGGTTAGCATGCGGGCCAGTGATCCGTCGAAGCACGCGAGACCATCTGCACCACTCGGGGCCGGTCGCGCCACCGGTGTTCGGGCGGCGCGTGATGTTGCGGACGTTGACGGTCGCCGATTTTCCTTCCTGGCGGGCGGTGCGCCTGGCGAGTGCACACTGGCTGGAGCCGTGGGAGCCGAAGAAGAACCAGCACGCGCCCGATCCGATCAACGACCGTGACGCGTTCGCGATGCGTTGCAGTGCGCGCCAACGCGAACGACAGTTGGGCAACGGCTACGGCTTCGGGATCTTCGTCGACGGCGACTTCGTCGGCGAGATCAACCTCAACTCGATCCAGCGGGGCGCCTTCCAGAGCGGCTACGTCGGCTACTGGATCGCCCACGCGGCCGCGGGCAACGGCTACATGCCCGAGGCGGTGGTCGCACTGCTGCGGTACGCGTTCGACGAGCTGTACCTGCACCGACTACAGATCTCGATCATTCCCCGCAATGCGCGGTCGCGTCGGGTCATGGACAAACTCGGCCTCCGTGACGAGGGCATCGCCGAGCGGTACCTCGAGATCAACGGTGTGTGGGAGGACCACGTCCGCTACGCGATCACGTCCGAGGAATGGGACGAACGCCGCGAGGAACTCGAAGCCGCCTGGCTCTGAAGCTGCCGCCGCCGAGCCGGTGGAGGGGTCAGCCCCCGCCGAGACGGTCCGCCACGTCGGCACGGGTGATCGACCAGATCTGGTCGTCGAACTCCCGGGCGACCGCCGCGTCGAGTGAGCCGAGTGTCCGCGTCTCGGCCATGGTGGCCTTGACCCGCTCGAGGAGATCCCGGTCGCCTTCCGCGGCACGGCCGGCGAGTTCCCGCGCCCGGTCCTCGAGCGCATCGGACGCGACGATCTCGAAGATCAGCCCGCAACGCCAAGCCGCTTTCGCGTCGAGCGCCTGACCGAAGAGCACCGCGGCCGCGGCGCTCTGGGTCGACACGAGCCGTTGGAGGAGCCAGGTGTGCCCGCCACCCGGGTGCAGGCCGAGCTGGACGAAACGCGGATCGAACAGCGCGTCGGGGCCGCCCAGGCGCAGGTCACAGGCGAGCGCGAGGTTCATGCCGGCGCCGACGGCGGGGCCGTCGACCGCCGCGATCGTGGGCAGCGGACAGCGGGCGACGCGCAGGAAGCCCTCGTAGACCGCGCCGAGGATCTGTTTCGCGTCGTCGGCTCCGGCGGCGGCTTCGGCCAATCGTCGCCGGTCGGCGCCGGCGCAGAATGCCGGTCCGGCCGCGCGCAGTACCACGGCGCGCACGCCGCGGGCCGCCTGGATCGCGTCGAAGGTCGCGCTCAGTTCGGCGACCATCTCGGTCGTGAGTGCATTGCGACGGTCCGGGTCGTTCAGTTGGACGACCGCGATGTGACCCGAGAGATCGAGCTCGACGAGAGACACGACCTCAGCCCACGCTCGTCGGGTTGCCGTCGCGGATCACCGCGGGGGAGTGGCGGAAGAACTGCTCGACGTCGCGCTCGTAGCGGTAGACCCGGCCGGTCTCGCCGAAGGTGGCCCGCAGCCGCATCGCCTCGCTGAACGCCCGCACCGCTCCGGCGGAGGTGTAGTCGTAGACGAACCCGGTCTCCTTGAGCCGGGAGTTGTCGACCCCGCGCCCGTAGCGGAGCAGCGCCAGCAGTTCGTCGGGCAGGTCGACACCCAGGCGTCGCAGCGGTGCTGCGGCGAGACCGGTGCCGTACGGCGGCATCGGAACCGTGCGCTTGCCACACAGGTGCGCGATCTCGCTCCAGGGCAGCAGCCCGTCACCGGTCACGTTGAAGATGCCGGGGATGTGCCGGTCGAGGACGTGGACGATCGCGCGGATCACGTCGTCTTCGTGCACCAACTGGAATTTCGGATCGAAACCGAGCACCGCGGGAACCATCGGCAGCTGCAGCGCCTTGGTGAGCGGCGTGACGATCGTCGGTCCGATCACGTTCGAGAAGCGCAACAAGGTGACGGTGACGTGCGGGTTGTCGACGGCGAAGTTGCGGACGTAGGACTCGACTTCGGCGATGTTGCGTTCGACCCGGGTCTTCGGGGCGGCCGACCGGCGACTCGACTCGGTGAACCACGCCGGGTCGTGCGGGTCCGAGCCATAGGCCAGCGCCGACGACTTCACCACCACGTTGCGGACCGTGCTCGCGGCGGCGGCCGCCGCCGCGAACAGATTCATCGTGCCGATGACGTTGATCTCGTGCATGCGTCGCGACGGCATCTGGGTGGAGTCGACGACCAGGAACGTGTGGACGATCGTGTCGATGTGCGCCGCTTTCACGATGCGCGCCAGGATCGAGTAGTCCTCGTCGCAGCGCACGTACTCGGTGCGCTCCAGCGGGATCTTCGGGCTGGACCGGTCGAGGCCGACGATGACGTCGACGTCGTCTTCGGCTTCGAGTTGCTGCGCGACGCGTCCTCCCCAGAACGTGCCCAACCCGGTGACCAGGATCCGTCGTCCCATCAGCGTCGTTCCCTCCACTGGTGCCCGGTCCACTGGTGCACGATCATCCGAACCAGACCGATCGTCGGGTGCGCAGCATGTCGTAGAGCGCGGTCTGGATCGTGTCGCGGATCGC
>Ga0182738_1007924_pt1 | contig 10671 bp, 3 predicted proteins | sample eDN5th30CBELigMG_FD_128876 | JGI IMG/M metagenome (GOLD analysis project Ga0182738, IMG submission 128876) | Enriched Miracle-Growth compost microbial communities from Emeryville, California, USA - eDNA 5th pass 30_C BE-Lig MG (version 2)... ... | reverse complement strand
CGAAGAAGATGATGAAGAGACTGGAAGCTCAAATAATAACGAAGAAGATGAACAAGCTGGAGGTTCAAATAACAACGAAGAAGATGAAGAGACTGGAAGCTCAGATAATAACGAAGAAGATGAAGATACTGGAGGTTCAAATAATAATGAAGATGATGAACAAGCTGGAAGCTCAAATAATAACAATGAAGAGAGTTTCAGTGAGGAGACTACTACTGGAGGCTCTGGGTCAGGTGGGAACTCGACGACTACCACTCCTGGGAAGAGTGTTCAGAATTCTACTGACCCAGATTATAGAGGTTCAGGAGCCTCAACATCATCTACCTCTCAAACTTTGATTTCTGAATCCACCAGTTCGCCTTGGATTGAAATTGTTTATATCTTGTTCTATGGAATTGCCCTCATTATCAGCTTCATCTATTTGAAAAAATACGCCAAAAACCTTGTCGCAGTCAAACCATATCTCTACGAGCATGACGTTGCTTGTCCAAAGAAAGGAGACCATAATTTGCTCTCCACCTTTATCAACTATAGCGCTGTTCTGTTCTTTAAAAATAAAAATCTCAGCTTGAGAGAAAAATCTGTTCGTGGCTTCCATTTAGCGATCCTTCTAAACGTCAAGCTTTATACTGCTGCTTTGATTGCTAAATTACTGAGCCAAACTGAGACTATTACCTCTGAAACTGTGAGCAGCAAATTCGCAATCATTATCACTATTGAAATTATCATGTCTATTGTGATTGAATACATCTATTCAATCCTTTTCAGAATTTTGTCTGGCGCTTTCAGGTGGTTTTTGGCCCTTATAACCATTACATCTGTTGCGCTAGTTGTTGTAGTCGAAAGAATTTCTTTAAGCAAGCTTGAAAATCTTGCTGGAGTCCTTCTTTTATGCTTTTTCTTAGCATCTGCTATTATTCAATGGATTTGGATTGACTGTCTCTTAGCTGTTGCAACTTTTCACTCATTTATCATGAGGATACTCAGGAGATTTAATCTTTTCCGGGTTAGTGGTAGTGGTAAGGTGCAGGCAGCTTCTATAGCACCAGTTCCAAGTCTTACAAATGTGACCAATGTGAGTAATACTGTGAACTCTACAAACAGAAATTTGGTTGGAAACAGAATTTTCAAGAGATTAGACCTTGATACTGTGAAAGATGAAAATCCTAACAATAATGTTCTTGAACCTGGACTAACTCATATTGTTAATGGTAATGAAGTTCAAGACTTTTATATCAAACAAGAGTAAAAACATGGTTTTGTTCTTTTAATTAACTTGTTAATAAATTCAATTCAAAATTCTCTTCTTTTAATCGTCCAAGAGTATGATATTATAATAAATTCATGATGTTTATATTTTATAATCTAATATTTTTTGTCAATTCATATCGAGTTTTTTCTTGTCTCATACAATTCAATACAATTCAGTACAATTCAGTACAATTCAGTCAGTATAATTCTTATTTTTATATCTCTATAATCTACTCAATATTAAAAGAAAATATTCTCCTGTATCTTTTGTCATCTTGAAAAATTCTAATTTTCGATGCTTTTCAGAGTCTAAGACAATTTTTGAGTGATACAACAGAAAGATGTGTTGAAAAATATTTTGAGTTAGTAGTGTTTTGAGCTTCGTTCAAGTGATTCCATAGGCTTCATATTTCATTAAAAGATAACTTTCCCATCTTCATCTTTCTGTCCAACTCAGTCAAAATACGTCTCGAAAAGGTTTTTTACTTGGGAACAAGAGAAAAAAGTGTATTTTTATTTTTTTTATAGATTCTGGCAATTTTATTTTATTTTATCAAAAAAGGCGCCTTTCAAAAAAATTTACAAAAACACTTCTGGACTGATTTGAAACAACAATAAATGCAAAATGAATCTTTGTGAAAAAACCTTCCACTTCAGCACTTTTGTGCTGGATTTGCTTTTGCTAGAAGAAATGGGGGAGGAAAAATAGGGTTTAGAAAAAGGGAGTCCGACTTGTATGGATGTGTACGAACAAAAAATACAGAAAATATGGATTTTCAGTCAAAAAGGTCAGTCTTTTCCGTATGTTTTTTTTCTTCCCCTCTTTTTCCAGAATAAAAGTGAAAATAATGGATTGAGGGTGTGAGTTTCATGCTTTGTGGCCAAATATTAAAAAACTTCAGCTGATTTTCTCTGGAATTCTGATTCTTATTACTTTGAATTTTCATGGTTTTCAGCATAATTCTTCTTTTTTTACAACTTCTTGACCAAGACTCTCAAAGGCATGTCCTTTTTCTTTTCTAAAGTCTTTGACGATTAAAATGTCATCAAATGAGGTAAAATTAGATTTTTACATTAAAGATTTGAATTTCCATCAGATGAAGAGGAAAGTGTCAATGCATATTATGATTTTCCAGACATAAAAAACTCCGAATGAAGACAAAGAGATCAGTAATCATTAAAAAAAATATTTTCAGAAAGTTTTGGGAGTTGAGAATATTTTAGGAAATTTTTGATTTGAGAAATTTTTTTGTTTTCTAAATTTTTTTCCTAATCTTTTTTTTTTCGAAAGTTGTAGGAAATTTTTTGTTCTCGAGAAAATCTCAGGCATTTTTTTTTTTGGCTTAAGGCAAAATACGGACGAAATCTGGGCAAGACCGAGGTACTGTAAAAATATGGACAATTCTGAACCCTTCTCAGAATCAAAGGGTTGATTCCAAAGAACTCCAAAATCAGAGACTTTCGACTTTCTGCAAAAAAGAAATTTTTTGTGAGATTCAAAATGATCTCCAAAGTTCTTGGAATCAAAAAAATATTCTGTGATCGATAATTCTCGAGAATGTTTTTCCCTTTCATAAAAAAAGTTTTTGAAAAATTGAAAAAAAAATTTAACAAAAATTTTTCATTCTTGGAAACACCCATTTCCTTGACAAAAAAATTGTTTTCTCACTTTTTCCCATAACCTTTGTGAAAAAATATTTCCTTGTATTTTTCAAAAAAAAACGTCTCTTGGCTTTATTCAGCTCAGCAAAAAAAAGAAAACTCAATAAAACTGCTATTTGAAGCCAGAGGAAAACAAAAAGGGAACTCTACTTCCTCTAAGTCACTGAGAATAAGATGAAGATCAGGATGGATAATAGTTGATTCTCCAAAGCCTTCTTTTCACTTTTCCTGATGTCTTCGATAAAATCTCTGACTAAAACAACTTTTATCTAATATTTTCTCGACTTTGAGCTTCAATTTGTGTCATACAATTCAAGCGAATTTATTTTTATTGAAAACAGCCCCTTTAAACTTGAGAAATCTCATCAAATCACTTAAAAGAAGGACTTCTTCAAAAATTCTTTCCAGACTAAACCTGCCAAAAAAAGTGAGAATGATGCTGATATCAAAGCAAAGGTCTCAACTTGGAAAGAAAGAGATGAAGGTGCCAAGATTTTCGAGCTCTTTGAAAAAACTTTGACTTTGAATCATCAAAAACTCTGAAATAGTCCCCCGAAAAATATTGAGAGAATTTTTTTGATGAATCATATATTGTTCTAGAATGATGCATTTTATTGATTTTTTCCTGCTTGTGTTGAAAAATCGAAATTCTATTTATGATTCTAAAGGATTTTGAGACCAAGTGACTTCATCCTGTGAACTCGATTTCGAACTAAAATCCTTTAACTTTGAGATCAGTCAAATGATGAAGATTCTCAGGGAAAAATGCATTTATGACGATTTTCCTTCATATCTTGGTCTTTGTTTGAGATCATCCAAACATCGCTTTAAGTAATTCAGTCTTTTTAACCGAATAAAACCCACAAAATTCTAGAAAGATTGAACTATGGTAAACATTTCTAACTGAATTCATTTGATTTCAAAACATAGTTAACAATTCATCTTTTATTTCATGATTTATTTCTTTCCTCGTTAACTATTGAAATGAAGACTTGGCTTTCTTTGAGAATTCTCAAGTTGAAGAGATTATCATTAAAATCTAAGCTGAAAGCAATCTTCTTCAACTCTTGAATTCGAATTAATTCAAAAATAAGCCTTATTTGACTCCATATTTTCTAAAGAAAACAACTATCAAAGAGTTCAGTTCATTTGCCTATTTCAAGGCTTTTTTGAACAAATTTGTAGAAATAACCATTTCTTGCCTCATTCTTGTCTAAAATAGCAATCAAATCCATCTGACAATTTTCAACCTCAAATTGATAAAATCTAGAAAATTTACAAATTGACTGGATCGTTAAGTTCAATTTAATTAAGGAGGTTAGTCGGAGAATTCCTTACTTCAAAACGCCTTGGTGCTTTTCATCTCTTTATTCTCAATTCCAGAACTCTCAAGCAATCATCTAGAACAGCTTTCCAGCCTCTTAGTCAACCTCTTTCAATCATAAAGCCAAGAGGAGGGAAAAATTTTTGGATTGCTTAATTTAGCTTTTTGGTTGTTCAATTAAAAATAAATATTTTAACAGATTCAGCAATTAATCTTGAATATAACATTTTATGAAGCGTACCTCTCTCTCTAGCTTCTTGTCAAGATATAGACTTGCCTACAAAGACCCTGTTGAAGAAAAAGAATATGCAAGACTTCAAATTCCTCTCATTAAAGATTTCTTCCAAGTAACTTCTCTTTGATCTTCTTAATTCTCATTACTTTTCACAAGTCATTATTGATATGTTTATCAATATTTTATGTTCCTTTGGTGATTCGCTATTACCAAAAACACGCATCACCTCAAAAGTATATTGGGATTGGTATTGGAGTTCTTGCTATCATTACACTTATTTTGAGAAACAAACTTACCAGATTTATGCAATATATTGCTGTTGCTTTTATTTCTGTGCTTGTTCTCATGAGCATCTGTACTATGAAGAAACTTGTGGTGACTCCTCCACAAATCGAAACCTTTTTCATGGGCTACACCATTTCTTTGATGCATAGAATGATTGATTATCGAGTCATCAAATTCGAATATGTCTTTTTATTCAATGTCATCTCTCTTGCTCTCAAATTCTCTCTCATCGGAACTCCACCAGTCGCTCTACTGATAATTATGCTCTGCTTGGAAGTTTTCCCAGTGTTTTTGAGCTTCAAAACTCATCAAGCAGATCGAGTATTATTCGATTCATTATACAAATCCAAGAACCAGCTTCTCAAATTCAAAAACTTTTTGATTGAACATTTACAAAGTCAAATAATCATCTTTTCTCAAGATTACTCCCTTTTTCATTTCACCAATTGTGCCTTCAAAAAAGCTTTCAATTCCGAGGATATCGCCCAAATCAAAGCCTCCCTAGGAAGACTAATTATCGAACCTGAAGAAATTGATAAAAATAGTCATATTTTCAATGTGATTGGATATAAAAAGAAAAAACCTCCCACTCTCTCAAATCTTCTTTGTTTGCTCTCAAAAAAACCTGATATTCTCAAGGAATTTAAAGAAGGAGTTGTTTTGCAAGCTTTTGAAGTTGATGATAAAAAGCCCACTAATGAAGTTCTAGTCAGCAGAAAATCTTTTAAAAAATCAACTTCTGAAATTTTTCACCCCATGAATAAGGAACACTCAGAGCACTATTTAACTGAAATTCTAAGCCCTAGACTAGCAAAACCCCTTGTTTTTAATGAAGAAAACTCCAACGCCGATTTCAAGGATCCAGATGCGAGCATTGATGGAGATTCAAAACAAAGAATTTTCAAAATCCGGTTATTTTCTCTTGCTTGGGATGAAGATGAAGCAATTGCTCTTATTCTGGATGACATTACGCACGAAAGGACCATTGTTGAACTCAAAGTCGCAGATAAAAATAAAGATCTAGTCATAGCTATGGTCTCTCATGAACTCAGAACTCCCCTCAACGGGATGCTTGGCCTCATTGACATCATTATCAAAATGCTCACACAATCAGACATCTTCCCTTATCTTGAAGCCTGCAGAAATAGTAGTCTTCTCCTTCTCAATCTTGTAAATTCTATCCTTGATTTTTCACAAATCAATAACAACAAACTCAATCTTATCTTTACTAAATTTTCTCTTGCCAGTCTCCTCGAAAGGATCAAACCCTTGTTTGACCATTTTTGCCGCCTCAAAAATCTCTATCTAGAAATCAAAATTGCTCCTGATGTTCCAAAGGATATCACTACCGATCAGGAAAGACTCAGCCAGATTCTAATTAATTTACTTGGAAATGCTTTCAAATTCACTTTTACTGGAGGTGTGAAAATCTTTGTCAGTTTAGAAAGCAATGTGCCCTGTAGAGTCAAATTTGCTGTCCAAGATACTGGAATTGGAATCACCAAAACTGATCAAGAAAAACTTTTCAAACTGTTTGGTCGGATCAAACAACAAAATAGAAAGGTAAACAGTCATGGTGTTGGTCTCGGCCTCACAATCTCAAATACCCTGGCCAAATTGCTCGATTCTTATAAGCACACAGATATTCAAGTTGAAAGTGAAGTTGATAAAGGAAGCACTTTTTCCTTTATCGTTCAAGATTTCCAAACAAATGAAGCTGATAACGATGATGCTGATGATTTCGATATAGGGGAATCTCAGTCTCAAAAGTGTGACTCTCTACTCAATACTTCAGATATTTTGGAAGAAAGAAGAAGGTCTCTTCCGATTGGAGAAAAAATTGCCAGCTATTCTACTTATAAAAAGGAACTCGAATCTCAAACTCAATCATCTTTGGTCCCTCAAAAGTCTGAACTCCCCCTCCTACCTCAAATTATTTGGTGTTTAGTTGTTGATGATAATCCATTTAATCTTATGGTGGCCAAAAACCTTCTTGAAGGAAAACAATATAAAGTCAAAACCGCCCTTAACGGAAAGGAAGCTATCAAAAAAGTTCAAGAACACCAGCTTAGCAAGGAAACTTTTCGAGTAATACTTATGGATTGCCAAATGCCAGTTATGGACGGCTACGAAGCAACAAGAATTCTCAGAAAAATGATGGCAGATTCTGAAATTTTCCCATGCCCAATTCTAGCTCTTACTGCGAATAATAGAGATGAAGTTCATGAAGGATTGTGTAAACAAGCAGGGATGCATGGTCAAATTAGCAAGCCGCTACAAATCAACGAACTTGAGCAAACTCTCAAAGAAATTGAAATAAAAAAGAAAAAACCAGAGTTTCACACTTCTAAAACTCAGCCTATTCTGAGATAAGTTAGATAGTATTTATCGTCTATTTTTCATTTAATATCAATAAAGATATAAACTGATATGTAATAGATAAATAGTTGTTGCAAAGAGTAAATTTGTTAGTTTTATTTTAAAATAATCCAAATCCTTCAGAGTTTTGGATAGCTTTCAGTAATTTGTCCCTAAGCTTTTCTTTTGATGAATATTCTGGAATCAACAAATGATTAAAACAAGTATGTGCTGATGGAAGTCTAGTAAATTGTTAGTAAATCTTCTCTCTTTTAAAGTACGTTTCAGAATCAGGACCGTGTCTAGCAATGACAAATATCATTGATCCTAAACCTTTAATTGGAGCTCTATCACTTCCAGTGCAAAAAGCAAGGAAACTTCTTTTCTGTTCTTCATTAAATGAATGCACAATTTCCCAGAATGATTTTATAATTGGAGTATCCTTAGTGTATCCGCCTTCATATGCTGTTCCTTTCTCCAATGCTTCAAAATCTAAGTGTGAAGATCCGCAAATCAAAGTCAAAAGCTCTTCTCCTGTAAATAGCTGAAAGGGAATTAAGAAATATATTCTTTTAAAGGGGCACTTACTCTGATTGCATCACCAGTGACGACTTTATAAAATCCTTTATAAAAAGGCCTGAATTGAGTTTCAATTGATTTATTGAAGTACCAGTCAAGATATAAACTGATATATTCGTTCTTATTCTCTTGAGTCACATTAATATTTGATCCGCCAGGTTTTAATTCATGAACTTTTTCTTCACCATAAAAATCGTAAGTGACTTGGAATTGAGCAAATAAATCTTCTTCCAAGTTTCCTTGATATTCTTGAATATGTTTCAAACTCTTATACACTTCTGGATCCATCTCTTTCAAGTCCTAAGAGAAATAGATAAATTTAAATTCCTCCAGTCAATTGTATTACTTTGAGAGTTAAAGGTTCGTCCAAGAGTTTTTTATAGACGACAATTGGGAATTTGACATCTAAATTCACTGCATTATAGATTGAGAGACCAAGGAGCATTCCAGCCAATTCAAAGTTTAATGGAGCCTCAATTGAAGTCATATTAAACCAAAGAACTCTATCATCTGCTTTGGTGGTAAACATTCCATAATCAGGAGTCAATAATTGTCTTGTAATCAATTGGAAAAATTCTTTCTTAACACCTCCTTCATCAACACCTTGTTCTCCTTCAAACTTCACCTAAGTGTTTGTTAATACATTGGCACTCATCCTATTTCATTACTTTCATTTGTTGTTTGAAGTTGATGTTAGTTTTTGAGATTTGATTCAGAGTATCTTCCAGAACATGTTCTCTTCTGACGACTAATTTGAAGTACATATTCTGCAAAGCCATAATCAGTTCTAAAGATGGCACAAGAGAGCCTGGTCTTAAATATCCTCTCAAACTTTCATTGCGAACTTTATTCATTTCATTAATGGATTCAACTTCCAAAATTATGGACTTGAAATCACACTCCAAAATCCATGGATAGTCAATATAAGTAAACTCATTTCTATTTTCCATCTTGTTTTCCATCCATACAGCAAATTCTTCTCGAGGGTCAATTTCTTGACTGATGGTTTCCACATAAAAGTCTTCATAGCTTACTAACTCAGAAATCTTGTTGGCTTCAAAGAGGATTTTGGTGAATTGCATCAGATTCTTGAGATAGCCAGTGTCATGACTATTCGTGATCACTTGGATTGAAATGATATTTGAGAAGTTTTCCACAATCCTTGAAAAACGTTCCTTTGTGTAGTTCGACAACCAATTGATCAAGGCTTGCTTAAACTTTGAAGAAAGGTTCAAACCAATCTTTAAAATGCTCAAAAATGCTGATTGGAAAGGGAAGTCGAATATTTCTGGAATCTCCAGTAAAATAGGCAAAAACCTTATTTGCCCAACTTCGACTATACGATTCTCCTTCATCTCAGTATTAAAACTGTCAAGTGTATTGGTCTAACGTAATATTAATAATTCATTATCATTCACCACCATACCAAGCTCTTGTTCAAGACTGCTTTTAGAGAATCTTTTTCAGATGTTTGGTCTTGTCCAATTTTAGAAAGCAAGGCAAAAAATTTATCAACTGAGGCAAAATCTATTCTTGCGTCCTTTTCTGAAATTATCCCCTTGAAATCACCATTTGGAAGGAAACTGATATTGACACTCTCATAAGAGCCAAAAACCTCAGTTACCCTCTTAAACAGCACGCTCAAGTAATTGGTATCACTAGCCGCTTCATTCACAAGAGTATCAACTTCTCCTGGCTGGAGTGATTTGGGAACTATCCTGTCATCACAAAGAGGAGTCTCTGTGGTTGTATTCTTTAAAGCAATACCTGCGGTTGCATTGCCTGGTTGTAAATCACCAAAACTCTTTTGAAATTCTAGAATATTTAGAAATAAACTCTTTGTTGGCTAAAACCTGGATTATTCTTGCAAAGCTTGCAAAAACAGACTTCTCTCCCACAGCCTTCAAGCAAGATCTTGTATATGCGAGCAAATCTCTGCTTAACTTGCTCCTTTACATTAGTTGAAGAATTGTTCATCGTTTAATATATATTAATCAAATTGAAAAATATTTAATTTGAACTTTTGTCTTTATTCTGCTTTAAATAATATCTCTATCTTGATTATTTATAAATATTTCCGCCGTCGTCGTGTTATAACTATTTATATTGATTCAATCACCTGAATAATTCAAATCCAAACGAATAATTTCAGAGCAATGAGTCTAACTAACTCTCTCAGAAGGAACTTTATTCATCTTGAACTTTGATAGATCTTAATTTGGAGAGTCATTAGAACTTTTAATTCGGAGGTTGGTCTTAAAAAGAAGAATGACTTCATTAAATTTTCACAACTTTTTAAGGAAGTTTTTATGATTTCACTTGATATTTTGTAGCAGCCAAATTTCATTTTTAGGTTTAGACTTGTTCATCCTTTTAATTAAATTGACTTTTGCACAATTAGAAAATAATTGATGTTTTGATTCGTTCTCTTTTTAAAAAGTTCAAATGAAAAATTGATTGAACTCCAGAGGAGCTTTATATTGTGCGATTTCCAAGGCATTGAAGTTGTCTTTGAATTTCTTGAAAACCTTTTCTCAAGTTAAAATGAGAGCTAGAAGAGCAAGAATTTTAGAAATTGAAAATTGTTGAAACCTGACAAGACACTTTGAAAAAGAAATTTAAATTACTTTTTGAAAAACTTTTTTACTTGAATTTTTCAAGATTTTTTTTATTTGCAATTTTTTGTTTAAAAATAAATATTTTGATTAAATTAACTAAATTTTTTTGAAAGTCTCATGATTATTAATTGAATGAACAGTCTTTTAAAACACAATTCCCCAAATATTTTTTTATTTGAAATACTTCCTTTTTTAAACAAAAATTCCTTTCTCTTTATGGTTCTCTCTTACTCCAAAATCATGTTGAAAGCTCTTGGATTTTTAAATTTACTTCATTAACACAAGTAGGGTCAACAATTTTTTTTTATTTTCATGTTTATAAAATTTTATCCTTTTTAATCATTTGAATCACTCCCAAT
>Ga0182738_1007922_pt1 | contig 10673 bp, 6 predicted proteins | sample eDN5th30CBELigMG_FD_128876 | JGI IMG/M metagenome (GOLD analysis project Ga0182738, IMG submission 128876) | Enriched Miracle-Growth compost microbial communities from Emeryville, California, USA - eDNA 5th pass 30_C BE-Lig MG (version 2)... ... | reverse complement strand
CGGGCTGGCCCGTCCAGTCCCAGGCGCCGAGGTCGGGGAGAAGGTCGTACCGGGTCAGGTCGAAGTGGAGTGGAGTGACCGTGATGTAGCCGTCGCACAGGCTCGTTACGTCGGTTTCAGGCCCTTCGAGATGATAGGGGGGGCGGTAGGTCATCCAGTAATAGGTACGTCCGCGCGGATCTTGCCTGCGCTCAAAACCTTCGCCGTACCGGCCGACTCCCATGGGGACCACGCGGATGCCCTTGGGCTCGCCTCGAGAATGCGAGGGGAGATTGACGTTGAAGAGCGAGCCGTTCGGGGGCTTGTGGGCCAGGATGCGCTCAATCGTGCGGACCGCCTGCTTCGCCGCGTGGGGGTAGTCGAAGTGCTCGGCCAGCTCGAGCGAGACGGCGATACTCGTGATCTTGAAGAACGCCCCTTCGATGGCCGCGGCCACCGTGCCGGAGTAAAGGACGTTGATCCCCGCGTTCGAGCCCGCGTTAATGCCCGAGACGATCAGGTCGGGCGGCCGCTCCATGAGCTCGCAGATCGCCAGCTTCACGCTGTCGGCGGGACTCCCTTCAACCATCCAGCCCAGCGTGGAGCCGTCGTCGTCTTCCACTTGCTTGACGACCAGGGGGGAGAGGAGCGTGATCGAGTGCCCCACGCCACTTTGTTCCACAGCCGGTGCGATGACCGTGACCTCGCCCAGCTTTTGCAACTCCTTCCGCAAGGCCCGAAGCCCTGGCGCAAAGATGCCGTCGTCGTTGGTTAGCAAGATTTGCACGGGTGACTCACCAGAATAAAATCATAAAAAAGGAGAAGAGACGGCGGATTGCACGAGCCGAATCCCGGTCCGAATCCCTTCGCGTTCGGCAGGTCTCGACCTGGATCGTAACGGGCCAGATGGACCAGCGTCAACCAACCTCGAAACCCTTCTTCGTCCCTTTATAATGAGAGGGAAGCCAGTCGTTTCAGACAAAAAGGTCCGGCTCGCCTCCGCCCCCCCCCCCGAGTCGCGCACAAGCGGCCAGCAACGAATCCGAAGGCTGGAGACTCAGTCAGATCTTCCGAATCCGCCGAAAACGCGGTAGAACCGGATTGCCCCTTCTTGGAACAATGCCGTAAGATAATGGATGGATTCAACGTATCGTCCAATCAAAGGGCAGAAGCGGGCGGGCCTGGCCAACCGATAAGTGAGCCCGGTACACGACTCATGTTGAGGTTTCGCAGCCGCTGAGCCACAAGGCGTTCAGGCTCGGGCGACCTTGGGAGATGAGAACCGTGGGGATCCAAGCCGCAGTCCAGGAAGAATTGATCGACCTCGCTTCCAAAATCCAGGCGGTCGAGCTTGGGACGGATGAAAACGAGGTAGAGATTCCCGAGGCCGAGCCCCGAGAGTCGCGGGTTCGCGCGCTGTTGCGCAGCCTCGACGAGCGGTTCCCCATGCTCTCGAACTGGGTGGGAGGCCGGCTCGACATCGAGGTTCCGGCCTTGTTCGTCAGCCTGGGAGCTCACGCCCTCATCCTGCTGGTGCTGGGCATGATTGGCCTGGCCGTGCAGCAGGAAGTCCGGCGCGAGTTTCAGAGCCTGATCGAAACCCATACCGAGCTGGGCGAGCTCGACGCGAAAATCGACTTCCAGGATCTGGACATGGCGGACAAACCCCTGACCAACGAGACGGTCGGGGGAACCTTCGCCCCTAACCTGGCCCCAACCACGGTCTCGGCCCCCCCAGGGATCAGCGCCGATCCCGCCACCGCCTCCGCCAATGGGGGCGCTCCGCTCGAGCTGACCGCGCTCGAGATCAGCCAGGCCAACCGGATCGCCGTCCCGACCGCCTCCATGCTTGGGCAAACCGTTTCGGTGAAGGGGAATGGGGCGGAATATGCCGACGGCGTCGATGGCGCCGTGGATCGTGTGGCCCAGGAAATTCTTGGTAAGTTGGAGAAAGGGCGGACCCTGGTGGTCTGGGCGTTCGACGCCTCGGCCAGCCTGGCGGTGGAACGAGAGAAGCTAAGCAAGCAGGTCGAAACGATTTACGGGCACATTGCCGAGCTGGACCGGGATCACCTTAGCAACGAGGGGCTCCTGACCTCGGTGGTGGCTTTCGGCAAGGAGCGGGAGGCCATGACGGCCAGCCCCACGAACAGCCGGGAAGAGATCGTCAGCGCGATCCGGTCGGTCTCGCTCGATACCACCGGAATTGAGTCCACCTTTGGCACGGTCGCCGAGATCGCCAGGCGTTGGGGACGGTTCAAGGACTCCAAGGGACACCCCTACCAGTTGATGATCATCGTCGTGACCGACGAGGTTGGCGATGACGAATCACGCCTGGAAGAGGCGATTGCCATGGCGAACCGGAACAAAGCTCCCGTCTATGTGCTTGGCTCGCAAGCTCTATTCGGCCGGGCCATGGGAGCCATGGACTACTTCGACCCGAAGTCCAAGCAGCGGTTCCGTAACCTGCCGGTGCGACAGGGGCCCGAAAGCGTGGCGCTGGAACAGATCAAGCTTCCGTTCTGGTACGGCGGATACCAGTACGACATGCTCAATTCCGGATTCGGACCTTACGCCCTTTGCCGGCTCGCCCGCGCGACGGGGGGTATCTTCTTCCTGACCCGACTTGGGCCTGAGACTCGGATGGGGTTCGACCCGGTCAGGATGCTGGAATACAAACCCGACCTGGTCAGCCGAGAACAGTACGAAGGGGCGTTGGCCAAGCATCCGGTGCGTCAGGCTGTGATCGAGGCGGCTCTCATCACCCAGCAACGCATGGGGCCGCAGCCCTCGCTCACGTTCCCTCCGGCCGATACCCCCGAGTTCAAGACGGTCATGGCCGACAATCAGACGAAGGCCGCCCTGACGGCCAACGCGGTGGACGAAGCCCTCGGTCCCATCACCCAGGCGGCCAAGCAGCGAGACCGGGAAACGTCCAGGCGCTGGCAGGCTCACTACGACCTGATTCGGGGCCGTCTGCTCGCAATGAAAATTCGGAGCTACGAATATAACTGGGCGTGTGCAACAATGAAGAAGGACATGCCCAAGTTCAAGAACGAGCGGTCGAACGCCTGGAAACTCGTTCCCAACGACGAGATTCAGTATAGCGACAAGGCCGCGGAGGCCGCCAAGCAGGCCAAGGAGCTGCTCAATCGCGTGGTTGACGAACACCCGGGAACCCCCTGGGCCGTGCTGGCACAGCGCGAGATGAAAGACGCGTTTGGCTTCAAGTGGGTTGAAACGTATGTCAAGCCCCCCCAACCTCGAGGAATGGACGCCGCGGCGAAGAAGAAGCGAAACGAGCCGATGAAGAAAATGACCCGGCCTGTTGAGCCTCCCAAGCTTTGATTTTGATCGCGGACTTTGACTTGGTGTGTTCGTCTCCTTTTTTCCCGACTGGTTGCGCTGGCACGAGCCGATGGACGATTCGATGAGCTGACGGTTGTCTCCCGGTCTCTCGCTCGCGGCCATTGAGGACGACGTGTTATGAGTACCCACGTTCCGGCCTCTTCGTCGAGCGATGGCATTTACCACCTGGCGGATCCCGAACAGGGGTCCATCAGCCCCGCGCATCCCGTGCCGGGAGGGGGGCATGGCCAGGCGGGGGAAGCTTCGCCCCATCCAACGCCCCCTGCCGCCGGAAACGGAAACGACCCTCACCCTCAGAACACCAGTAGCGCTTCCAGCCCGCCAACGACCGAAGGGCAGGCCACGCCCGAATCAGAATCTCCCCCGTCCGCCCAGGATCAGAGCCAGGGCCAGGCGCAGGCTCAGGAGAACGCGAAGGAGCCGGCCGCCGCCGCGCCCAAGCCGAAAAAGAAGAAGAAACGCAGGCGATCGCGCTATAACGCCCCCTCCTGGGTGGTCTCGGTATTAATGCATGTGGGGATCCTTCTGTTCTTGGGGCTCGCCACGTTTGAGACCGAAGTCCGCCAGGCCGTCGCCAACATCAACTCCGCCCTGGTCTCCGGAAAAGGGTCGGAAGAGGAGGCGCTTCATGTGCTGGCGACTCCCGCCGAACAGCGCGGCGAGCAGGCGGTCGGGAGCATGGGTTCTCCCACGGCCGGCGACCTGGGCGGTGGAGGCGGGTTTTCCGGGATCGGGACCGGCCCCCCTTCCGCGACCCCCGTGGTTCGAGGGGTGGGGCAGGGGATCGGGGAAGGGAATAGTCTGCCCGGCGTCAAGGTGGTGGCCAATATCTCCGGCCTGAGCATGCTGCCGAGCACCTCGAGCCTTGGAGTCGACCTCGGCGGCACGGGGATGATCAGCGGAGATATCACCTTCGAGGCCAAGGAAGTTGGAGAGGCACTCGACCAACTCGCCCGAGAGATCCTCCGCCACCTCACGCAGCATAAGCTCACCGTGATCTGGCTCTTCGACGAGTCGGAGAGCATGAAGGACGACCAGCGCGGGATCAAGGAGCGGTTCGACCAGGTCGCCACCGCCTTGAAGATCAACGTGGAGCCCAGCAAGAACAAGAAGAAGCAAGAGCTTCCTCCACTGGCGCACGCGATCGTTGGGTTTGGAAAGGATCTCCACTTCAACCTCGAGAAACCGACCAGCGATATCGATCAGATCGGACGGGCGATCGACCGGCTGCGGGTGGACGACACCGGCGTGGAGAACACCAACCAGACGATCATGGACGTGATCGGCCACTACTCCGGCCTGATCAAGAAAGACCGCAAGCTACTCATCGTGCTGGTGACCGACGAGTCCGGAGACGACGGAGACAAGATCGAAGAGGCCAGGCAGGCCGCGATGAGCATGCGCGTGCCGATTTACGTCCTCGGTCGGCAGTCCCTCTTCGGCGATAGCCGCGCCCGGATCCGATACGTGGACCCCGTCACCAAGGACGTCTACTGGCCCGCCATTCGCCGAGGCCCGGAGACCGCCGACATTGAACTCCTTCAGTGGGATGGCCTGCACGACCGACGCGACGAGCAGCCTTCCGGCTTCGCCCCCTACGAGCTCGCCCGCCTGGCCAAGGACACCGGCGGTATCTACTTCCTGCTCCCCACCGAAGAAAGCATGCGGGTCCGTCAGCGAGAAAAGCTCTACTCCATGAAGACGCTCAAGGAGTACGTGCCGGAATACGACAACCGCGTGGCCTACACTCAGCGGCGGACCAAGTCGGAATTCCGGCGCACCCTGTACGCCATCATCCAGGAGACCAAGGGCTATCCCTTCCGGTATCACTTCCCCATCAATCCGCAGGAGCTCATCCCCGCGTGCCAGGCCGCCCACCAGGTCGCGACCGAACGGTTGAACGTGCTCTTGAAGATTGAAGAACGACTCCATGCACTCAAGCCCTTGCGCGATCGCGAGCCACTCAAACGCTGGCAGGCCCACTACGACCTCATGCTTGCCCAGATCGTGGCCTATCAGGTCAAGGCCTACGAATACCGCGCCGTGATCGACGAGATGGGCTCTTCGCCTCCGAAGCCGAAAACCATGCCGAGCGAAGAGCTGCAAGTCGATTGGGTGATCGAGCACTCCAAGGACCGCAAGGCTCCGAAGGAAAAGACCGACAAGAAGTATGCCCAGGCGCAAGAACTCTTGAAGAAGGTCGTCGCCATGCACCCGAACACCCCCTGGGCCGACCTGGCGAATGACGAGTTGAGGCGGGGGCTGGGCTGTCATCGCATTGAGTGGCACCGTAGTCCGCAATACGACGAACGCGCCAAACTTGTGCCTAAGTATTGATCCCACGGTGGAGCAGCGGGCAAGGCATGACTCCAGGGCGTAAGGCGCAAAGGCCAGCCCTTCCGCCTGGAGTCACGCGGCCCCGGTCTTCCGATCCAGATAGCGCTCGACCAGCCGTCTCAGGTGGCTGATGTCGTTCTCCTTGACCTCCACCCCGAGATGGGGGTCGACGATGTGCTGGGCCTCGGACGCCTTGATGCCCAGCACATCCATGATGGGCGGGTCGCTACCGTTGTCGGTCACGAGGAAGAACGCGGTGACCGGGCTGGTCTGCCCTTCGCGGTCGAGCCGCCAGATGCATTGCTGGTGAATGCCCGGCGACCAGTCGAGCTCGCCGAAGATGCCCGTGCAGCAGCGGTGCTGAAGCCCGTCGACTCCCGCCCCGCTCCGGAGCGACATGATCAGCAGGTCCGTCTTGCCGCTCAGGAACCGGGCCTTCGCCGCTTCCTTCCGGCGCGCGGTTTCGCTTCCCGTATACATCGCGGGCTTGAGGTCGGCCAACTCCCGGTTCCAGATCTCGTAGACTTCGCGATGCCAGCCCCAGAGGACGACGGCCTCGCCCGCCTCGACCATCAACCGCGCGAAGGCGGCCGCGGTCTTGGCCTTGGCCACGCCGGTGGTCTGCCTCATCATGATATCGAGCTCACGGGCGGCGCTGCCGCGTTCAACGAAACTGGCGGTGGTCGCCTTGATGGCGAGCGCCCGCGCCAGGTCCTCGACGGCCGACACGGTTTTCTCGTCGTAGTTGATGTGCTCGACGATCCGCGAAACCTTGGGAAGCTGCTGGCCCACGTCCCCTTTGAGCCGCCGGAGCATGGCGTACTGCTCGCGCAGGTAGGTGCCGAGGGCCTTCGGGTCGGCGATTCGGAACTTCCCATTGCCGATCGCGTGGCACCATTCGCGTTCGAACTCCGGCCATTGGCCGAGGGCCGAATCATCAATGAACTGCATGATGTGCCACATCTCGTCGCCGTAGTTATAAATCGGCGTGGCTGTCAGGCCGAGGTGGTAAGTCGTGTGCGCCGAGAGGATCTTGCACGCCGCCCCCTTGGCGGTCGCGCTCCCGGTCCGAAGCGACTGCGGCTCGTCGTAAGTGACCGACTTGAAATACCCGGTCGCGAAGAAATCGGACCACCCGCCAACCTGGCTGACGCGGTAGACGTAAACGTCGGCGAGGGGAAGCTCGTAGGGACGCCCCTTGTTGATCAGGTGGACGCGCAGGTGGGTGAACGCCTCGATTTTCTCCTTCCACTGGCGCTGCATGTGGGCGTCGCAAACGACCGCGGCGGGAAGCGCGGCCGGCTCGGTGACCAGGAACCCCGCGGCGGTATAGGTCTTCCCCAGACCTCCTTCATCGCCCAGCAAGAGCCGTTTACGCCGCCTGAGCACCTCAATGGCCTGCCACTGGTAGGGCCGGAGCTGCTGACCTTCGCGGAGCTGGGCGCTCCCGTCCGGCGCGTAGTCCGGCATCAAGATCCGCTCCATCTCTCCCTGTTGCCGCAAAAACGAGGCGTGGCCTTGCGCAAGCATCTTTCGATCAAGGGTGGAAATCTTCAGCGGATAGCGCCGCATGAACCAATGGAGGTCGGTGTCGGTGACGAGGTTGTGCGGAAGGAAATAGGGGGGGACGGCGGCTTTGGGAATGCTGGGAAAGAGTTGCTTGAGCCGGATGGAGACATGCGGCTCCGCGCGTTGGATGATCCACTGAGTTTGGTCGGATGAGAGCGCGATGCTCCCGTACGTCCTCGTCATAGCCACGCCTCGCCCAGCTTCACGAAATAGGCGTCCTTCCCCTCGATCCGAGGAGGGAGCCCCATACTCAGGTTCGAGGCGAGCAGGAGGCTTTCGACCCTTGGGTGAAGGGCGTAGCGGCAGAGCTGCCTGTAGACCTCTTTCTTCCTGGCTCCGCGCAACTTCAGTTCGATCCCGATGCCCTCCACCATGAAATCCACGATATCCGACTCCGTCAGGCGGACTTCACGCTCGAAGGCGATGCCGGCCCCCGTCAAGATTTGCTCCACATCCGCCTGGGCCCGTTTCTCGTTGGAGAGGTCAATCTTCGCATTGCGGAGAAGATTCACAAGGGTGAAGATCATGGTCCTTCTCTCTCCGCCCGCCCTTCCCTCGGCGGGCACCTTGCGTAGGCTTGCCACGGCAGCTTCAAGGCGGCAGTTGAGGCGCATCTTGCGCCGTTGAGTTTCAAAGCCCCATATTTGGAAGGGTAGCAGTCAATGACCCGAAAAATTGGAGTTGGACGGTCGGGTCGTCGATCTCCGGCTTCAAGTCGGGATGAATCCGATCCTTGTCCCCCTCCCAGTAGTCTTTTCGGTTCTTGCTGACGAAAGCAACGGCTTCGACGAATCCTGTCGCTCGGAGCCGCCGGGCAAGTTCCAGATAATGCTCAAAATTGATCGAGTCCTTGATGTGCCCATCATGGGATGGACGCCTCTTGTCCATGACGCGGTCGAGTGCGAGGGACGAGAGGGCCGGGTCCAGGTCCAACCGAGTCGCTTGTGCCAGGAGGGCCGTTGAGAGCGAGACCAGATCGTCCACGAGCGGTTTGGAAGCCAGAGGATCGTAGACCGCCAGGGCCGTGCCTACGAGTCCAGCCGCGTTGTAGGATGAACCGACGATTTTGTCGATCTTCGCGAGGAACTCGTGGGCCTTCTTCCGAATGCCGTCGATGTTCTGATTCCACTCCGTGTGGACCAGATCCGTGACGACCACCAGCGCCCGATCCGGGTTGACGGCGAGAGTGGTGAGGAGATGGCGGACCGGCTTAATGCACGCGACACTTCTCGGCGTCCCCGGCTTCTCCCAGTCGAGGCACTGGACGACTTCGAGAATGTCGCAAGTGTCCAGGCAGATCACCGGTTTCGGGGCAGCCACGAGACTGGCAACGACATCCGCGATCGACGGCATTATTCGAGCCGCTCGTCGTCGTAGGCGCTGAGGAGGCGGCGACCCGATTCGAATTCGCGGACCAGTGCCCGGCGCTCTTCCTCCGTGAATCCGTCGTCGGCGAGCCAGGCCTCCAACTGGTCCAAATCGACCACGGCGTTGTCGAGGTGGGTTTGACCGATGAAGCCCGCCCATTGCTGCAAGTCGAGCTCGTGAGAGTCGCCCTTGTTGGCGGCGCGTGCGAAAGCGCGGAGCTGTGCCATCGCCTCCGTGGAAAGCAACTCTTCCAGGTTCGGCACGGCACTCACGCTGCGATCGACCACGCGCACGCCCAGGGCCTGCGCAAGCGGCTTGACGAACGTCTCCCGGAAGTCTGAGACCACCCGGTTGCGCTGGTCGAGATCAAACTGCCCGTGTCCCTCCAGGGGCACGACTTCGGACAGGTGCAGCTCTTCCCCCATCCCCGATCCTCGCCCTTGCATGAGAACCGCGGCGCGTCGCTCGACGGCCGGGACCAGCTTCGAGAAGCAATACGCGACCGCTTGAGGGGGCAGTGTCCGCTGGAAGCGTTCCTCGACATCAGTGCGGCGATCCCAACCGCCGTGGACCCCTGAATCGATTCGTTTACGCAACCGCTGCATTTCTCCAGGGTTGCCGCGGACGATCAGCACTTCACGAGTTGGCGATCGGAGTCTTCTCCGTCCCTTGCTTTGCAAGTCGTCGGCGACCCGGTCCAGGATGGCCTGCACCCGATCCACGTCTGCGTTAAGGCCAAGGTTGATCACGGCAAGCGCGGGGGCACCATCCAACATGACCGCATCCTGGTCGACCCGGAAACCGATCCCCTCGGTCCGCATGGCGTCGATGACGGGTCCAAGTTGTTGGGAGACGACCACGACGTACGGCCCCGCGGTGCCGTCGGTGGATACGGTGAGCGGGGCATCGGCGGCGGAGGTGGCCATATTTCCGCTCCTTCGAGAACAGGTATGTCCCAATGGGGAGGGCCTAACGGGCTACCGATCTTAATTTTGATACGGGCAAAACCCCGTTCCGTGTTAGTCACGCTTGCCGAGCTTCAAGCGAGACTCCATGCCCCCTACGATCTAAGCCTACGAAATCGTTGCGTATTCGGCCAGCCAACCTGGTTGTACGAACCGCCGTGATAGGTGAGAACCACCTTGATATAACGACTCGTACGTTTTGCTTCGCCCGTGGCTTCAGCCCAGAATGGTGCGTCCGCGCGGACTTGACGCACCCTACGAATTTGTTATTCGAGATTGAATTGCTCTAGGATACGAAGCTCGGGCGTTCCTTGAGCACTGCGCGCACCCCGTCCAGATCCCTCAGCCGCAGTTCGAGCGTCTCCAGGGCGAGATTCTTGGGGAGGCATTGCGAGAACTTGAGGCCGTCGATCGCCCGGTCGTCGATCGTCGGGCGAAATGTGGCTGGATCGAGCTCGCGTAGGTTCTCGATGGCGCGCTCGATCTCGGAGGCCGAGATTCCCGACTCGAAGGTCAAGGTGTAATCGTCGTGATCGACCTTGATCGCCAGGGCGGCCGCGAGCTCTCCGGCGAGCGTGCCATTCGCTCGAGCGCCGGCGAAGGTCCACCACTCCGGCCCGGTCTCGAGTCCGGCCAGGACGACCGACCCGTCGGGCTTCAGCCAGGCGTATTCCACCCGAACCTCGGCGATCCGCTCCTTTGCCCGCCTCGACCAGGTTTCGGGCACGTCCTCTGATACCAGCACGCGCTTGATGGCCTGGCACAGCGCCAATCCGAGCCCCTGTCCATCTCCTCTCCAGCGCGAACGTCCTCGTGCGTCGGTCGGCTCCACATAGGCCTTCCGGCGCGGCCAGTCGATATGGTTGACCTGCCAGGGGCGACCACCAAGCAAGAGGATGCGCGGTCCTTCCTTCTTGTCGAAGAAGGTCGTCTCGTCGACGGAGCCCAGCTCGCGCCTGCCGTGGAGAATTGTGAAGAGGGGGGGCGAGAGGAACACCGAGAACAGCTCGAGGAAGTGGCGCCGGCCGAACTCCTCCTCCCCCTTGCGGCCGATGCCCAGGATGCCTTGTTCGCTCCAGAGGATCT
>Ga0182738_1007921_pt1 | contig 10677 bp, 9 predicted proteins | sample eDN5th30CBELigMG_FD_128876 | JGI IMG/M metagenome (GOLD analysis project Ga0182738, IMG submission 128876) | Enriched Miracle-Growth compost microbial communities from Emeryville, California, USA - eDNA 5th pass 30_C BE-Lig MG (version 2)... ... | reverse complement strand
TTGCGTTCTGAACTTCGTCAGCCTGCATCGACGAATTCTAGGAATTCGCCTGCTTCGGCTTCCTTGTCAGAACACAAATCGCTCGATCTCGCCTGACAAAGCACCTTTCCGGAGAGACTCTAAATCGTATTCACCCCGTACAGGTCCGCGTTCCGTCAGGCGGCGAGTTGCGTTTCATCAGACGAAACGTGCTACGCGGGCACAAGCCAGAGCAACTTGATCTATCACAAGAAAGGGGAGAAAAACATCCCAAAATCATGGGGAAGTCTGGATCGCCCAAAGTCTGAGGTGTTCCAGTCGGTGAGCGCCTAATTCTGCCGGTGGAACGTCATCCAATAAAACGAACGAGCTGGGGGAGTAGTCAAATTTCCGGACTTCCCGAACGGCGTGTTGCCCGCTTTGCAGCTCCGCATCCTCCTGGCGGGCATGAGGTCCGGTGATCAGATAGGCGGGCACACGTGCATCGATCTTCCCCGAGGTGAGCATCCCCAGGTTTGATGCAGGCTGGGTGATGAACTGGAGATCAACATCCTCCCGGGCGGCCAGATGATAATAGAGTCCAGGTTCCGCCAGAACGTAAACCACGCAGTCCAGGGCATCCACCTGCGAGCGGGCATGCGTTTCCAAATCCGCTTTCAAGGCGGGAATGATCTGCACAGCCGCCCTCTCTAATCCCCGGCGATCTTCCTGAAACCTCATCGGGACAACACCCACACACAAAATTGCTGCTGCCAGTGGCAATGTGAACGCCAGCCCGGCTTCGATCTTTGAGTGTTTCCGTTGCCCGGATGCGGTCACCAGAGGAAGTCCAATACCAAGCTCCCTGACCGCCAGCGCGACTCCCATGGCGGCAGCGATGCTCATCCCGATCATCCACGGAAGAATCAGTCGAGGGTACGGCCGGTACATTGGTGTTGCGAGAGTCAAACCCGCAATCCAGGCCAGTAAGATCCAAAGTCCAAGAGGCACTGTCTGACGAGAGACGACCTCCTTCGACCGCTGCTTCCAGCACGTCACCGTCAACAGGACCAACGCCAATAATGCCGCCAGGCACAGAGGAATCATCAATCCAGTGATGCCCACCAGCACCGGCAACAATCCAAGTCCGATCACCCCCCCCCATTTTGGTATTGAACCATTCGCGCGCAAGATCGTGGAGTTCGATGAAGTCCGAATTGCCATCCCAGCCAGGAGACCACCTGTCAACAGCCCCAGGCTGGACGGCCATCCGGAGTAATACCGGTCCACCTCCAGATGCCGCAGCATGGAATTTCCCCATCCTGCCAACCCCACCAGATAACCTTTGTGATTGGCCGCCACTGCGGCATACCCTCCGCGCGGTTGTAATTCCGCCAGATAAGGAGTCCACAACAGAATGGCGATCCCCGCGATCAGGCCCCACTGCAAGATCAGCTTCAGACCAGGACGAAGGCGCAGAGCAGGTTCCTGCCCGCGCTTCTTCCGGGACGAACGACGGGGGGAGTCCCTTTTGTCCGGAGCCAGCCACGACGCCCGGCCAGCTCGAGTGAACAGCAATCCCCCAGCCAGACCCGCTCCCAGAATCGCCAGGGGAAGCCAACCATTGTATTTGGTCCACCAGCCCAGGGCGGTCAACAGGCCCGCTGCGATTCCCCACGTCCAGCGACCAGTTCGAAACGATTTCGCCCCTGCCCCCACCGCCAGCGTGATCCACAGGCAGACCGGAATGTCGGTGAGTGCGGCCCGACTGTATTCAATAAAGATATCGCTGAATGCCATCACTGCCGCTGCGACGAGCCCGGCCGGAGAGGCCAGATTCGCAAGTGAAGACTCTTCTTCAGCACGTTTGCTTTCCTCGAGCAGATCGGGAACGGTGAGCAATTCACGAGTGGTCCAGAACACCGCTGCCACCAGTGCCGTTCCCAGAAAGAGATTCACCCACATTACAGCCTGGGGATTGGCACCACTCAAAATCAACACCCATTCGAAAATCGCGGGGAGCAACGGCGGAGCATAGAACTGGCGATCGGGATAGCGAAAATCAATGTGGTCGGAAAACAGGTTCGACGCATAGACCCCCTCGTCAAAGTGTTCAACAGCCATCATTCGAGACGACGAAGCGCGCAGCAGTCCGGCTGCCAGCAAAAGCCCAATCAGTGCGATGGATGAAAATTGAGGTGTCCGCATGTAATGAGTGTCCAGGGTCCGCAGGCAGGCGTCCAGAGAACGCTGATCCACTTGGGAAAATGATAGGAATTCCGGCAGACAAAAACGTTCCACGTGGAACAATATCGAATGGAGAAGTGTTGATGCCGCTGCCCCTTTGGAAAAGCCATGCCTGAAATTTATGTCAGCACCGATGTCGAAACGGATGGACCAATTCCCGGGCCACATTCCCTGCTCAGTATTGGCTCGGCTGCGTACCTGCCCGACAAGACGATTCATTCCACGTTCAGTGCGAACCTCGAAACTTTGCCGGGGGCGACCGGTCATCCGGAGACCATGGCCTGGTGGCAGCGCAATTCCCGGGCCTGGAGCAAATGCCGTCGCGATCTGCAGAGTCCCGAAACGGCCATGCAAAACTATGTGAAATGGCTCAGGGAATTGCCAGGCAAGCCTGTCTTTGTCGCCTACCCGGCCGGCTTTGATTTCACCTTTGTCTACTGGTATCTGATCCAGTTTACCGGTGAGAATCCATTTTCTTTCTCCGCGCTGGATATCAAGACCATGGCGATGTGCCTGATGAAATCCGGCTACCGCGACGCCACCAAACGAAACATGCCCAGGCACTGGTTCGACAAACTTCCCCACACGCACGATGCACTGGATGACGCCATCGAACAAGGGGCCTTATTCTGCAACATGCTGAAGGACTTGAAGTCTTCTCCGGAATGAACGGGGGCGTTTGCCAGGAGTTGTCGTTCCTTTGGGGGCCGAGCAAATTGCTCTGGCCCGCGCAGCGCCCGTTTTGACTGATGAAAAACAGTCGCCGCATGGCGGAAGACATGCGATCCAGAGCGCATGACTCTCGCATGGACCGATTGATCGTTTCGCTGTCGTCTGCAGCGAAACCATGAATCGTTGGATTCTCTCTGCGAGTGTCCACACGTATGACGGACAATACGGAAGTCATGCGATCCCAGCCATGGTGCTGGTGTGTGTTTCCCGTCGGGCATCAGTATGCTTCCAATGCAGAATTTTGAAATCCCCGGGAGCGAGTGATGCCAGGCTTATTTGATCAGCAGGAACGGACCAACACACTGGCGGCCAGACCGCTGGCGGCCAGAATGCGGCCTCGCACGCTCGACGAGTTCGCCGGTCAGCAGCACTTCCTCGGCACGGGGAAGTTGCTGCAGCGAATGCTCAAAGCGGATCGCATCGGCTCGATGATCTTTTATGGTCCGCCGGGAACCGGAAAAACGTCGCTGGGAGAAGTGATTGCCAGGCAGACGAAGTCGCGATTTGTCGTCCTCAATGCGGCAGCGGCGGGAGTGAAGGAATTGCGCGGGGCTTTGGATGAAGCCAGAAATCGGCTGGCCACCAGTGGCGAACGAACCATTCTGTTTGTCGATGAACTGCATCACTTCAACCGGACCCAGCAGGACGTTCTGCTGCCCGATGTGGAAGCGGGCGTCGTCAGCCTGATTGCCGCCACCACCGCCAATCCCTTTTTTTCTATCGCGGGGGCGTTGATCAGCCGCAGCCAGGTCTTCGAATTTCAGGCACTCTCACAGGCAGAGATTCTTTCGCTGCTGCAACGTGCCCTGACCGACAAGGAACGCGGACTCGGACAACCCGCCCGTGTGGCGACGGAAGAAGCCTTCCGTTTTCTGGCGGACGTCTGCGACGGCGATGCCCGTCGAGCCCTCACTGCTTTGGAAATTGGAGTCAAGTCGCTGGAAGCTGAGAGCAGCCGACCGGGCGAGAGACCCATTCCAGCAGGGGCGTTCGACCTGCACGTGGCCCAGGAATCGATCCAGAAAAAAGCGGTGCTGTACGATGCCAAAGGAGATCAGCACTACGATGTCGCCAGTGCATTCATCAAGAGCATGCGGGGAAGTGATCCAGATGCAGCCATTTACTGGCTGGCCCGGATGCTGGTGGCGGGCGAAGATCCCCGGTTCATTGCCCGCCGGATTGTGATTCTGGCATCAGAGGATGTTGGCAATGCGGACCCGCGCGGACTCATTCTGGCGAACGCAGCTGCGGAAGCCACCGAGCGCGTGGGGATGCCGGAGTGCCGAATCGTTCTCGCCCAGGCGGTGACGTACCTGGCGTCCGCACCCAAATCGAACGCCTCCTACATGGCCATCAATGCCGCCATGGAGGATGTCCAGCAGCAACGAGTCATTCCCGTTCCCGTGCATCTGAAAGACCGACACTACTCCGGGGCTCAAGAACTCGGCCATGGAGAAGGTTATCAGTATGCCCATCACGGCGAAGGAGGCTGGGTGGATCAGGATTACCTGGGAGTTGAGAAACACTACTACGAGCCGACCGACCGGGGTGATGAACGCCAGATCAAAGAACGACTGGAGAAATTCCGAGAACGCCGCACTCCCATAGACTGACCCCATCCCTCCCCAGAGCTTTCGCCTTTTTGATTCTGGTCTGGGAGGACGAGACTCCTGCCAAACCGCAAACCAGGGAAAGCGTGATCCTGCGCGCGGCTCAGCAGTGGCTTCGCCCTCCCGGAATCTGCCCGACTTGTTAAAGTCGAATGCCCTGTCTATTCCCCGCCCTCTGTCCCCTCTCCTCTACTAATGAACATCTCCGCGGTTCCTGATACATTTCTGCTTTCACTCATGCTGTGTGACGGTTGAAAATCAGGGGAACCTCAACGCAAAGTCCGACAATCGAAGACGTTTTGCGCTGAGTACCTGGAATCAGACTGTGACACGGCACCAGAAACCATGAAATCAAATTCAGGGAGACCTCTCAGATGTCCAAACCGTTGAACATCGGCATGATCGGGTACGGCTTCATGGGCCGCACACACACTAACGGCTACAAACGCGCTCCGGACTTTTTTCCGGAACTCCAATACCGTCCGGTGCTCAAGGCGGCCTGTGCCCGGAACAGGGAGAAGATTCAGGAGTTTGCGGACCAATGGGGCTATGAATCCATTGAGACCGACTGGAGAGCCCTGGTGGCACGCAAGGATATTGACGCAGTCGATATCTGCACTCCCAACAATCTTCACAAGGAGATTGCGATTGCTGCGGCCGAGGCGGGCAAAATGATCCTGTGCGAGAAGCCTTTGGCGATGAATACAGCTGAAGGGGAGGAGATGTGTCAGGCGGTCGAAAAGGCCGAAGTTCCCAATACAGTCTGGTACAACTACCGGCGTATTCCTGCTGTCACATTCGCCAAGCAGATTATCGATTCCGGTCGGCTGGGGCGGATCTTCCATTACCGGGCCAACTTCCTGCAGGACTGGACAATCAACTCGGATCTTCCTCAGGGGGGAAATGCGTTATGGCGTCTGGATGCTGCTGCTGCCGGTTCCGGCGTGACCGGCGACCTGCTGGCCCATTGCATCGACACCGCCATCTGGCTCAACGGGAAGGTAACTGATGTGACCGCGATGACCGAGACCTTCATCAAAGAACGGGTCCATACCGCGACCGGCCAAAAGCAAAAGGTCACCATCGACGACGCTTGTTCGTTCCTCTGTCATTTTGATAATGGATCGCTGGGACTGTTCGAATCGACACGTTACGCCCGGGGTCACAAGGCTCTGTATACCTTCGAAATCAACGGTGAAAACATGTCGCTGCGATGGGACCTGCATGATCTGCATCGCCTGGAAATGTTCGATTACAAAGATGAAGGCCCGTTCCGCGCCTGGAAGAGCATCCACGTCACCGATAACGGCGGTGACCATCCTTATATGGACAAGTGGTGGGTGCCGGGTCTGCAGATCGGGTACGAACATTCCTTCGTGCATCAGGTCGCTGATTTCCTGAAGAGTCTGGAAGAAGGGCAACCCTGTCCGCCGACATTCCGCGATGCGCTGGAAACCCAGAAGGTTTGCGACGCGGTACTGACCAGTGCCAAAGAACGCAGCTGGCAGAAGATCTGAACCGGTCAGAGAGCAAGCACTCGTCCAGACCCTTAAGGTTCCAAGGCATCTTATGGCGAGGGCAAGTTACTCTCGCCTGAGCCCGCGCAGCGCGCGTTTCGACTGTGAAACGCAACTTGCTGCGTGGCGAAACGCGGTTGATGCGGGGTGAATGCGCTCCAGTCTCTCAATTCAAGAGTTCTGAATTCAGACTGGCCATGACATGTTGAGTTTCTTCACGCAGCTCGGGAAGCCGTTCGCGAATCTCTTGCAGTTCGCATTGGCGACCGCTCAACTCGATGGCCAGGGCTGCCGCCACGGCACGATGTGCGTCGAAGTTGGAGGAGAGTCCTTTCAAACTATGAGCACTGCGCGTAATCAACTCGAAGTCAGCGTGATCGATTCCCTCTTCAATTTCCTGGATTAAGGCTGGTACGTCTTCGATGTAAAACCGCGCGAGGTCCCGCAATAACTCACGATCGTTTTCCAGTCGAGCGAGGGCCGGCGCGAGATTGATTGCTGATTCAGAATCCAGATTTTGTTTTTGAGTTGCCATAATGACCTCAGACTCCCCCAGCTCTTGCCAGTTACAACAGTCAGGACAAAGCTGCAACAGTCAAGGGACAGCGTGAAGACCTGTTGAACACATTCACCGGCTTCAATGATCTCTGTTATAATTAGAAATGCTTGAGGAGATGAAGTCAGGGACGAGAGAGGTGATGGATCAGAAAATGATGTGACTGCGGCTTTCCCTCATCTCTTACCCCCCTGAACTCTGTCCACCGTCTCCGCAGCCAGGCTGGGAGTGTCGCCGAATTCGCCCTAAGGGTTCGTCTGGGGAACAGGATGATCCGCGTTTTTCTCGCGAACATGCTCCGCAGCCTCTTTCAATGACTGGCCAGCCTCATCCAGGACTTCACTCCCTTTGTCAATGACCTGATGCGTATCCTCCTTGATCTTCTCTGTCTCCACCGTCACGGTCGCCTGATGATTCCCATTCACGCGGACCGTGATCCAGCCCACAAGGACCGCGACCACAACCAGAGCAATCACGATCAACAGCGCACGCATCACAATTCTCCTCAATCAATGTTTCAAGTGTGATGAATGGAGACCTGGAAAAAGGGGGAAAGAGAAAAGAGAAGAGGGGGAGCATCAAGCACGATCTCACTCACACCCTCTGTCTTCTCTTCCCACTTGGATCAGGTTTTCAAACCTGGAAGTCCTGTCAATTCAACTTCCAGGCAGGCAGATCTCTCTGTTCCACCTGGCAGTTGAGGTTTGAAGTTCCGTCATACGGATGGTGTTCGCCGGCCGGTGAGGGCCGAGACCACGAACAGCACCAGAAAGACGACGAAGCAGATTTTTGCCGCCCAGGCCGCTGTGCCTGCCAGTGAAACAAAACCTAAAACAGCAGCAATAATCGCAATCACCAGAAACGTAAGTGCCCAAGACAACATGATGGAATCTCCTGAATGCGGTGCGGCTTCTGCACTCGAACGGCGAGGCAGCTTCCGGCACCATGGGGAATTTTCGCAACGCAGAACATCTGACATCGCGTGACTGATGGCTCAATCTGTCAGTTTCTCAGGCAGGAACTGACAATTCTTTAAACTGAACTGACGAGCCGAAATTCCCCATCCGCACTCTGGCCAGGACGGCCAGAACATTCCTATCAGTTCCTGAAACCGTAGGCAGGGTTCATTTCGCTGAAATCCTCATCAGCCAATTCTGGATTCGGTGTGATTCGATGGTACCGGTAAAGTTCGAGCAGCAAGCCGGGCTTGCCATCCACGTCCCATCCATGAGTCTCCAGGCTGACCAGCAGCCCGGACTCATTGTCGAATGTCAGACAGGATGTGGCGTATTGCGGTGAGATCTGCTCATTGGAAAAGAAGACCTGAAAGGCAATCGCCGGACGTCCTTCCGCCAGAACCGGTGTCTCGACGCAGACAATATCTGTCTGCGTTGTTGTTTCTGTTCTGTAAAATTCCAGTGCCATCCGCGTGAGTTTTTCAATACCCACTTCCGTCAAGGGATAGCGGCTTTCCTTCATTGCCTGACTGCTGTTTGGACGCAGACGCCAGATCGGACGCAGACTGGCAAAGCCCTTGGTGGGATGCGCGAGGAGACGGCCGTCGTTCAGTCCCTCCACATAGACCACTTCCTGGGCATCATCGTGCCACTTCAAGTACACGCTGAACGGTGAACGACGCAGCTTCAAATCAATAAAGTCCGTATCCAGTACGCGTCCCCGCTTCTGGACCCGCTGTTCCAGAATGGCTGTATATGCGGGAATCTTTTCAATTGCTTCCAGCGATCGTGTCAGATGGACCATCAACTTCGACACCGACGCCGGGGCGACCGAACTGGCCACAACCGCCGTTGCAGGCTGTAATTTGTCCGGTTCGTTCACCTTGACTGGATTCACACCACGTTGAACATCTGTCTCTGTCGACGATGAGGGTGTTTCATTCGTGTCCTGCGGAATCGTCCCCTGGGATTCGGCCAGGAAATCTTTCTTCCCTGCGGAGCCTGCTGGTCCAGAGTCTGCCGATCCGACTGGCAGTTTCGGCTTTGGCGGTCCCGCTGGATTGTGCCGACTGACACCGGAACCCTCTTCCTGCACTCCGGGCGAGTACAGGCAGGTGAATCCCGCATAAATCAGAAGACTCAAAATCAGAAGTCGCATGACTACAGTCCGTGTGTTGAGACCGCCAACCGTTGGCATCTCTGCCTTAGGCAATGTGCGTGCCATGATGACGTGCAGGTTAAAGTTTGGAGCAGAAAGCGATGAAATGGTGAGTTTCCGCGCGACGATGAAAGGTTACCTCATAAAGAGGACTCACACGTCGGCTGAATAGCGGGCAACCTGATCGTTTGCCTGCCAATACAGAATTGTATACCAAACAGGAGTGCGTGGGGAATTTTTGCAACATCACCCGAGACTGGGGATGCCCCTCCGCTCTTCGCCAGCGATCCGTTCCGAGAGCGTTCCAACCGTGAATTTTATTACAAACCGGAGAATCCCGTCGATCCATTTGAAGAGAAACACGGGGTTTGCAACGTCCTGATCTGATCAGGATGGTCCTGTCTTCACATCTTTTCGATATGGCCGGCATCCAGGATGGGCTGTCCGACTTTCGGTGCGGCTTCGCGAGGAAGGCGGATGGTGAACGAGGTCCCCTCTTCGGCAGTCGAAGTGACGTCGATCTGTCCATCATGCGATTTGGCGACTTCGCGGGCGATGTAAAGTCCCATGCCAATGCTGCCGGGGCGGTTTGCTCTTGGGTATTCGGCACTGGAGGCGCGGACCAGCGGATCGAAGATTCTGGGCAGTTCACCCACAGGAATCGGATCGCCGCCGTTGTGAACTTCGATGAAGACGTCCGACACTTGACCACGAAGCGAAAGCTTGACGGGAAAATCGGCCGAGCCGTGCTGGATGGCATTACCCAGCAGGTTGGAGATGGCCTGTCGGATACGGTCGGAATCCCACAGTCCGTTCAGATCACCGTCGCTGCGGAACTCGATTTCACGATCAGGATGGGCAGCGCGGAACTCCGCAATCAGCTCACCACCCAGGACAGTCAGGTCCATTGGTGCGGGTTTAACGGGCATCCCGGCCCCCAGCCGGGTGCGGGTATAATCGAGCAGGTCACTGATCATCCGTTCCATCACGGTGGCACTATGGGCGATCGTCAAACCGCATTCCAGTATCTCAGTCTTGTCATGGCTGACCAGCGGGAGAACTTCCGCAGACATCGCAATCGCGCACAGTGGATTGCGCAGGTCGTGACTGAGGATGGCGAGAAACATGTCGCGGGCCTGATCGACCCGCCTGGTATAACTGGCGACGGCTTTGGAGAGAGATTGATCGATCGATTCATTGAAACGGGTCAGATCATCAACATCGCGTTCGTTGGAGCACGGTGCGCTATCGCGCCAAAGCCGAAGCACACTGGCACGTAACGCGCGGTACTCGCTCATCACTTCCAGCATGTCAAACCCCAGACTCAGCCGATCGACTGCATGTGCATCGGACGCGTCCGCGAGGGCATCGTTCTCGTAAATCCCCTGCCCCTTGGATTTCTTTGCACGCTCGGCAATCGTTTGGGGTGAATTCATGTCCCGCACAGTGGCTTGCAGGATTTGCTCAGCGTGATCGCACAGAGCCAGTTTGTCCAGGTGTTCGCCCGCGCCGATACTCCGTGCGAAGCCCCCCCACTCGGCGATGATCGGCTCTAAATTCGACAGGATGAAATTCGCAAGACGCATTTGTAACACCGAAGCAGTTTCATCTTGCGTCGAAGAAGGGCGATCCGCCTCATTGCGAAGACCGGCGTATTGTACGTCGTGCGAGCAGCACTTCACAAGGTGCGACCGCTCGCTGCCAGTTTTGCCAGCCTTTGGGAGTTTCCTCGAGCTTGCATGCAAAGAGAAGTTTTGATCGTTTCCGTTTCTGAATGACCTCGGAAGCCGTAATGTCCAATATCGCCACTCAGAGTCTCTCCGGAAAGGTGCTTTGTCAGGCGAGATCGAGCGATTTGTGTTCTGACAAGGAAGCCGAAGCAGGCGAATTCCCAGAATTCGTCGATGCAGGCTGACGAAGTTCAGAACGCAAAAGAGCCGAT
>Ga0182738_1007920_pt1 | contig 10679 bp, 10 predicted proteins | sample eDN5th30CBELigMG_FD_128876 | JGI IMG/M metagenome (GOLD analysis project Ga0182738, IMG submission 128876) | Enriched Miracle-Growth compost microbial communities from Emeryville, California, USA - eDNA 5th pass 30_C BE-Lig MG (version 2)... ... | reverse complement strand
GCCGGAATCCGGGATGTCGATGGCGAGCGCCGATTGCATGGCCTTCGAGGTCAGGCCGATCTTCCAGCCGATGCGCTTCAGCCCGCTCGCCTGCTTGCGCTTCACAAGTGCTGCCTGCACGGCGTAGGCGTCATCCATAGTGGTGCCGGGGAAATCCAGGCTGAGCAGGCGGATCTGCTTCCGATCCTTCTCGGCCTCGAACAGGCGCCGCGCGGCATCCTCGATCTGGTCGGGGCTCATGCCGCTGCCTCATCCATCACGCCGTTCCTCAACACGCCGATCCCGTCGGCCTCGACCTCGACGACGTCGCCCGGTTTCAGCCAGACCGGCGGGTCGAGCCGGGCGCCGGCGCCGGTCGGCGTGCCGGTGACGATGACGTCGCCCGGAACCAGCGTGGTGAAGGTGGAGACGTAGGCGATGATCTTGCGGAAGGAGAAGATCATGCGGCCGGTGCGGTCCTGCTGGCGGACTTCGCCGTTGACGCGCGTGGCGAGCTTGATGTCGGCGATCTGCGCCTCGTCGGCGAACGGCACCAGCCATGGGCCTATTGCGCCGGTATGGTCGAAGTTCTTGCCCTGGGTGACGTTGAACTTGGCGTGCCGCACCCAGTCGCGGATGGTGCCCTCGTTGCACAGCGAAAGGGCCGCGATGTGGCCGAGCGCGTCCTTCTCGGCGATGCGCCGCCCGGGTTTGCCGATGACGATGACGATCTCTCCCTCATAGTCGAGCTGCGGCGATTCCGGCGGGCGCACGAGGTTTTGTCCATGGCCGACGAAGGAGCGCGGGAAGCGGATGAACAGCGACGGATTCGATTGCGCCGCCTGTCCGTCCTTGTACTCCTCGTTGCGGTCGGGAAAGTTGACGCCGACGCAGATGATCTTTTCCGGCGCCGGCACCGGGATTTCGTAGGCGATGTCGGCCTCAGCGAAGTCCGAGGGCAAGGCGATGGCTTCCTCACCGAGACGGGTGAGGGCGCCGGCCTCGATCACCTCGCGCAAGCTGGGCCATTTCGCGCCGTGTCGGGCCGACAAGTCGACCACGCCCTTTTCGGTGACGGCGCCGTAGCGGATGCGACCGTCGGCGGTGAAGGTGGCGAGGCGTAGGGTCATGCTGCCACTCCGCTCACGGCGCGACGATCGGCGTTGCAGCGAGGTCGGACGCGCGTGGTTCCACGCCTGCAAACACGCTGCCTTCCTCGAACCAGCTTCGCGGCGCCGGCGCCCCCCACAGCGTCTGGCGCTGCGGGTCCTTCAAATCCCAGCGGATCGGCTCGAGGTCGGGATCGACGGTCTGGTAGTCCGAGCAGTAGATCTCGATGCGGTGATTGTCCGGATCGCGGATGTAGAGGAAGAAGGCATTGGAGATGCCGTGGCGGCCGGGACCGCGCTCGATGTTGGAGATGTAGCCTGTGGTCGCCATCAGGTCGAGCAGGTCAATGATGTTGAGCGGCGTCGGCACCCAGAAGGCGACGTGGTGCAGCCGCGGGCCCTTGCCGTTGGTGAAGGCCATGTCGTGCACGCCGCCCTTGCGGTGCAGCCATGCCGCCCACAGCCGCTTCGTCGCTTCGTCCTCGGTGTATTCGGTGACGCGGAAGCCGAGTTCGGCATAGAAGGCGGCCGATTCGTCGACATTGGGCGAGAAGCAGTTGAAGTGGTCGATGCGCAGCGGCTTCACGCCATGATAGAGCGCGTATTTCTGGTGGATCGGCGGCAGGCGGTCCATCTTCGAATAGAATTCCAGCGGGATGCCGTGCGGATCGCGCGTGCGGAAGGTGCGCGACTGATAGGGCCGCTCCACCCATTCCACCGGCAGGTCCTTCGCCTTGAAGAAGGCTTCGGCCTTGTCGAGATCCTCTTCCGAATAGACCTTGAAGCCGAGGTCGCGCGCTTCAGCCTTGTCCCCCTTCTTCAGGACGATGCAATGATGGCCGCGTTCCTCCAGCGCTCGCAGGTAGATGGCGTCCTTCGTCTCGTCGGTCACCTGAAGGCCCAGCGTGTCGACGTAGAAGGCGCGGCTCCTGGCCAAATCGGTGACGACCAGTTCGATGTGGGAGAGCCGCACGATGTTGAAGGGCGGGTAGAGATTGTGTTTCGGCAGCGGCATGGTTCCTCCCTCGAAATCGATAGCAGCCCAGGTGCGGCTCAGCCGCCGAGCTTGGCGATGGCGTGCGCCCCGGTAGCGAAGGCGATGTTCTTCGTCTCCATGTAGAAGTCGAAGGACCAGTCGCCACCGTCGCGGCCGATGCCGGAATTCTTCACCCCGCCGAACGGCGTCGGCAGGTGGCGCACGTTCTCGGAGTTGACCCAGATCATGCCGGCTTCCAGCGCGTCGGTGAAGCGCAGCGCGCGCGTCACGTCGGCGGTCCACAGATAGCCGGTCAGGCCATAGGTCGTGTCGTTGGCGATCTCCAGCGCTTCGGCCTCGTCCTTGAAGGGGATGGCGGTCAGCACCGGGCCGAAGATTTCCTCGCGGGCGATGCGCATATTGTTGTTCGCGCCGGTAAACAGGGTCGGCCCGACATAGCAGCCGCCGCCCGGACCCTGGACCTTCTCGCCGCCGGCGGCGACGGTGGCGCCCTCTGCCTTGCCGATGGAAATGTATTCGAGAACCTTCTTCTCATGCACCGGATGGATCAGCGGGCCGACGACGGTGGCCGGGTCGAGCGGGTGGCCGATCTTGATGCGCCTGGCCTTCTCGGCCACCAGCGCGGTGAACTTGTCGTACACGGAAGCCTCGACCAGCAGGCGCGAGGAGGAGGTGCAGCGCTCGCCGTTCAGCGAATAGATCATGAAGACGGCGGCGTCGGCGGCGCGCTCAAGGTCGGCGTCGGCGAAGACGATCACCGGGTTCTTGCCGCCGAGTTCGAAATGCACGCGCTTCAGCGTTTCGGCGCCCTGCTTCATGATCATCGAGCCGGTGCGGCTCTCGCCGACGAAGCCGATTGCCTTGATGTCGGGGTGCTCGGTCAGCGCCTTGCCGGCATCCTCGCCCATGCCGTTGACGAGGTTCCACACGCCTTTGGGCAAGCCCGCTTCCTCGGCGATCTCGACCAGCAGGCGCGCGGTCAGCGGCGAGAATTCGGCCGGCTTGTGGACGACCGTGCAGCCGGCGGCGAGCGCCGGCGCGATTTTCCAGGTGGACAGCATGAAGGGCGTGTTCCACGGCGTGATGACGCCGACCGGGCCGATGGGCGCGCGCGTCGTCATGTTAACCTGGCCCGGCCCGTAGAGGGTGCGGCCGTCGCGCGCGGAGGGCGCGCGGTCGGCGTAGAAGCGGAAGTTCTCGGCGCCGCGAAGCGCCGCCTTGGCCATGAACTTCAGCGCCTGACCGGTGTCCATGCATTCGACGAAGGCGATTTCCTCGGCGCGGGCGACGATGGCGTCGGCGATTTTGTGCAGCAGTTTCTTGCGCGCGTCGCCGGGCATCGCGGCCCAATCGCGGAAGGCGGCCTTGGCGGCTCGCGCGGCGCGGTCGATGTCCTTGGGCTTGCCGTGCGCGACTTTCGCGATCGGCTTCAGGTCGATGGGCGAGATTGTCTCGAAGGTCGTGCCGTCGGATGCCGGCACTGCTTCGCCGCCGATCTGGTTGAGCACGCCGTCCTTGCGGAAGCGCTCGAGATAGGCTTCTGCCTTCTTCAGATTGTCGTCGAGTGCGGTCACGGTGGCCTCCGTCACTTGTCCCGCAGGCGCGGGTGGATGGCGTTCTTCTTCCAGGAAAGCTCCGCGTCGATCTCGCGGATCTCCAGCGAAAGGGCGAAATGCGGCGTGGCGAAAAGGTTCGCCAGATGGTCGGTGACGGCCGCGAAGATCGCTTCGCCGGCGCGCTTCTTTTCCTCCGCGCTGCGGCCCTTGCCGATGCGGAAGTTCATGTCGATGAAGCCGTTCTGAAGCAGCCGGTCGGCGATCGCATAAGCTTCGGCGCGGAAGGCGCGCACGCGCACCGCGCCGGGCTCGAACAGCCCGGTGTCGAGAATGGTGCGGGAAACGAGCGTGCACAATTCGCCCATGTCGACCGAGGCGTCGAGATTGGCCGAATATTCGATCGCCATATGCGGCAAGGCTTCCTCCTCGCGGCATCGCTGCCGTTCTTAGTTAACGTGTGAATTACATCTTGACGCGCGACTGTCAAGGTTCTTCTCTTGTTAAGAGGATGGCTCGTGCAGGATTGCCGCTTGCGGGGCGTGTCGGATATAGCGTGTCCGGTATTCGGTTCTTTTTGGGGACCATCATTGCCCGGAGGAAACCTTGCTACCGCCCAGCACACGTCGTTCGCTGCCGATGGCGCTGCTTCGCGCCCGCGAGGTCATCATGGCGCATTTCCGGCCGATGCTGGCGCGCCACGACATCACCGAGCAGCAGTGGCGTGTGCTGCGCATGCTGGCGGAGGCCGGGCCGCTGGAGGCGACCGAACTCGCCAACCAGGCTTCCATCCTGCCGCCCAGCCTGACGCGTATCATCAAGGCGATGGAGGAACGCAAGTTCATCACCCGAAGCCGCGTCAAGGACGACGGCCGCCGGGCACGACTGGCCATCAGCCCTGCCGGACTTGCGCTGATCGAGGAACTGGCGCCGGAGCGCGTCGCCATCTACGACTCCATCGAGAAGCGGTTCGGGGTGGAACAGCACGAAAAACTGCTCGACATGCTGGACGGGCTGATCCAGTCGCAGAACGGGGAGAACTGAGTTTCGCCCGGTTACGGCGCCGCTGCCCCTCACCCTTACCCTCTTCCCGTCAAGGACGGGAGAGGGGGTCGCGAACGTCGCCGCTTATCCCTTCTCCCCGTTTTCCACGGGGAGAAGGGATAAGCGGCAGCCGGATGAGGGGCGGCGCGACGATACACCTTTGCGGTCCCTGCGATGCGACCTGCTCCTTACCCACCGAATGATCCCAGCGCGGTCGGCTGCATGTAGTTGCGCCCGACATAGAGGAGTGCGGCTTCCTCCGAGCCGTGGCGGATGTCGACGACCCGGCCGAACATGACGTTGTGGGTGCCGACCCTGTTCACCGCTTCCGTCACGCAGTCGAAGGAAACGATGGCATCCGACAGCGCCGGCTGGCCGGACGCCATCACCTGCCAGCGGGCGGCGTCGTAGCGCTCGCCCATGTCGCTGATCGCGCCGGCGAACTTGGCCGCCAGATGCTGGTGCGCCTGCGTCAGCACGTTGACGCAGAAGCGACGGTTGGCGAGGAAAAGGCCGGTCTGCGCCGAGCGTTCGTTCATGCACACGAGCAGCGTCGGCGGATCGTCCGAGACGGAACACATCGCGGTTGCCGTGAAGCCGCCGCGCCCGGACGGGCCGTCGGTGGTGATGATGTTGACCGGGGCGCAGACCCTTGCCATGGCGTCCCGGAATTCCAGCCTGGAAACCTGCGCCTGCATGGCCGCCTCCTCAGCGCTGGCCGTGCTCAAGCGGCGGCAGCCAGGTGTCGCCGGTCCAGCCGTTCTCGTCGTAATCGGCCATGCAGGTGTCGACCAGCGCTTCCATCTCCTTCATGCGGCCGCCGCGCTCGGCGCCCTTCAGTACCTGCAGGCGCACCTCTTCCGGCGCGCCGGCATAGTTCAGCTCGTAGAGTGCATGGCGGCCGCCGAACTCGGTGCCGGTGGCATCCCACAAAAGCTTCATGATCTTGATGCGCTCGACATGGCCCATGTCGTTGGAGCCGCGCACATATTGCGCCAGATAACGGTCGATGTCGGGGTTGGAGAAATCCTTCGCCGAGGAGGGCAGGTAGATCAGCCCGGAAGCGACGGCCTTGCGCACCGTGTCGATGACGCGCGGATAGGCTTCCGACATGAAGGTGCGGTAGGCTAGCGCCGATTCCAGGTTCGGCAGCACTGCGCCGCTCGCCCACGGGATCGGGTTGCGCGCCATGGCGTGCGAGAAGCTCCAGAACATGTGGCGCAGCGCGACGATCTCGCCGAGCGCGGCCTGATTGCCGCGGAAGGCGTCGCCGCCGGTGGCGCGCAGCGCCTTGGCGAGCAGGCCGGCGAGGAAATCCAGCTTCACCGCAAAGCGCGTGCAGCCCTGGAAGCAGTAGCCGTGCATGAATCCCGACGCTGGGTGGAAGGATAGGATTTTTTGCGCATCGCGCAGAACCAGTACGTCCTCCCAGGGAATGAAGACGTTGTCGAGCACGAGGATGGCATCATTCTCGTCGAATCGCGACGACAGCGGATAATCGAAGGGGTGGCCGACCGTGTTGGCCGTCTGCTCGTAGGAGACGCGGCAGAACATCTTTATGCCCGGCGCATTCATCGGCACGATGAACATCACCGACAGCGACGGGTCTTCCGTCACCGTGGCCGAGCTTTGCGCCAGGAAATTGTAGTGGGTCAGCGCCGAGGACGTTGCCACCACCTTGGCGCCGGACACCCAGATGCCGGCATCGTTCTCCTTGGTGATGTGGACGAACACGTCCTTCACCTGCTCGGCCGGCTTGTGGCGGTCGATCGGCGGGTTGACGATGGCGTGGTTCATGAACAGGACGGCTTCCTGCGCCCGTTTGTGCCAGGCGCGGGCGTTGTCCTTGAACGGGCCGTACCACTCGGCGTTGGCGCCGAGCGTATTCATCAGCGCCGCCTTGTAGTCGGCGGTGCGGCCCATCCAGCCATAGGTCATGCGCGACCAGTGGGCGATGGCGCCCTGCTGGGCGACGAGATCGTCCGCCGAATGGGCGACGCGGAAATATTTGTGCGTGTAGCCGCTTGAGCCGGTGTCGGTCGGCGAGGTCAGCACGCCCTGCTGGGCGGGGTCGTGCAGCGCGTCGTAGAGGCGGGCCAGCGAGCGCGCGGCGTTGCGCATGGCGGGATGGGCGGTGACGTCGGCGATGCGCTCGCCGTTGATATAGACCTCGCGGCCGTCGCGCAGGCTTTCGAGATATTCGGCGCCGGTGAACGGGCGCCTGGTGTCGGCGCGAAAATCTTCCGATCGCATCGTGTTCCTCCCTTAACGCGTTAAGAGTAGCGTCGGGCCGAGCGCCGGGTTATGGAGGAAAGGACAAAACCGCTTGGACTTTTTCGGGCATCATGGATCGCGACTCCATTCCCGAATTTTTCGTCTACGGCGTGCCCGCGCGCCGGCTCGCCGTCGGCTTCGTTCATGTCGAGACCGTGCGTCAGCGCGAAAGCATTCATCGGGGCCAAGTGGCCGCGCATCGGCATCCCCAGATGGCGCAGATCACCTTCTGGACAAGTGGAGCCGGCGTCTACGCCATCGAGGACGAGATATGGACTTTTTCGGCGCCGACGGTGAGCTTCGTGCCGGCCGGCATCGTCCACGGCTTCACCATAGAACCGGGAACGGACGCTATCGTCGTCTCGGTGGCGGAGGACGCTCTGGCGGCGATCTCCGGCCAGTCGCTGCTTGCGCTGGACCAGCCCGTCTTCGTTTCAGGCCATGGCGAGCCGGTGCTGTGGGACAAGCTCGAACAGGCGATGCTGACCATCCAGTCGGAGTATCGCGACGCGCTGCCCGGCATGGAGACGGTGCTGCCGCCTATGATCGCGGTGGCGCTGTCGGGTATCGCGCGGCTCGCCTCTGAACGGCAGGCGATAACGCTGCCGGCGCCGGTGGCGCTGGCGGGGCGGCTGCGGCGGCTGGTCGACCGGCATTTCCGCGACGACTGGCCGGTCGAGCGCTACGTCGCCGAACTCGGCAGCACCCGCCATCTGGTCGACAAGGCCGCGCGCGAGGTGCTGGGCGTCGGAGTCAGGCAGGCAGTCGGCGAGCGCCGGCTGGTGGAAGCCAAGCGGCTTCTGCTGTTCACCGTGCGTGCGGTGGAAGACATCGCCTACGATTGCGGCTTCAATGACCCCGCCTATTTCTCGCGCTTCTTCCGGCAGGCGACCGGTTCGTCGCCAGCGGCATGGAGGCGGCAGCATCTGGCGTTGCCTACACGAGCCTAGGTAGCGCCGTCAGCCAGAGATCGGGAAGATGCACCGATGGCTTACCCGGCCGCCCTCAATCCCGCGTCCAGTCCTTCGGCGATCTTGGCCACGTCCTTTGCCGTGATGATGAGCGGCGGCGACAGGATGATCATGTTGCCCGACACGCGCAGCATGACGCCGGCTTCGTAGGCGGCGTTGGCGACCTTGCCCATCGTCTTCTTGTCGGCCGACTTCTTTGATGCGCGGTCGGAAACCAGTTCGATGCCCGCCATCAGGCCCTTGCTGCGCACGTCGCCGACAAGGTCGTGCCTCGCCTTCAGGTCTTCCAGCGCCTTCGCCAGTTCGGCGCCGCGCGCGGCGGCGTTCTCGTTGAGCTTCAGCCGCTTCGTCTCGGCAAGGGCCGCGATGCCCGCCGCGCAGCCGACCGGGTGGCCGGAATAGGTGTAGCCGTGGCCGATGGCGCCGAAGCTGGTCTTGTCGGTCTCGAAGACGTCGGCGACCTTCTGAGAGATCAGCGTCGCCCCCAGCGGGAAATAGCCGGAGGTGATCGCCTTGGCGATGGTCATGAAATCCGGCTTCACGCCCCAAAGCCTGGAGCCCGACCAGGCGCCGGTGCGGCCGAAGGCGGTCACCACCTCGTCGGCGATCAGGAGGATGTCGTGGCGGTCGCAGATTCCGCGCACCAGCGGCATGAAGGTTTCCGGCGGCACGATGACGCCGCCGGCGCCCAGCACCGGTTCCATGATGAAGGCGGCGATGGTGTCGGCGCCCTGGAAAGCGATCTCCTCCTCGATGGCACGGGCGCAAAGCTGCGCCAGCCTGACCGGATCGGATTCATCGAACGGGTTGCGGTAGGTCCACGGCGCCGGCGTGTGGAAGACGCCGGGCAGCAGCGGTTCGTAGTTACGGCGGAAGTTGGCGTTGCCGTTGACGGAGGCGCCGCCGAAATGGGTGCCGTGGTAGCCTTTCTTCAAAGCCAGGAACTTCGTTCGGTCAGCCTGGCCGCGGATCTTCCAGTACTGGCGCGAGAGCCTGAGCGCGGTTTCCACCGAATCGGAGCCGCCCGAGGTGAAGAAGGCGCGCACCATGCCTTCCGGCTCGAACCATTGCGTCAACTCGTAGGCGAGTTCGATGGATGGGCCGGTCGAGGTGCCGCGAAACCCGGAATAGTAGGGCAGGGCGGACAGTTGGTCGGCGATGGCTTTCTTGATCGGGTCACAGCTGTAGCCGAGGTTGACGTTCCACAGCCCGCCGACGGCGTCGAGCACGGTACGGCCTTCGATGTCGGTCACCTCGGCGCCTTCGCCCTTCATGATGACCTTCGGCGGATTGCCGCGCATCTCCGCCGGATGCGCCATCGGATGCCAGATCGGCTTGGCGTTGTTTTCGACGAGGAAATTGGTGTCGCGCATGTCAGGGCACTCCAGGGGTCAGGAAAAAGCGATGCCGAAATAACCGAGAGCCTCGGCATAGGATTTGGCGGGTCGCGCCACGTCGAACCATACCGCGATCATGCCGGCGGCCAGTGCGCCGTCGATGTTGCGTTTCTGGTCGTCGACGAAGACGCAATCCTCGATCGGCAGGCCGAGCGCGTCACCGACCGACTGGTAGGCGCGTGTGTCGGGCTTGAGGACGCCGGTATAGGTGGCGTCGACGATCGTCTCGAACAGCGAAAGCAGCGGCAGGCGAGCGCGAAAATCGGCGCCGTAGAACAGGTCGAGCTCGTTGGAGAGGATGGCCAGGCGAATCCCGGCTTCATGTGCGGCGCGGATGGCGCGGTCGGCTTCGGGCCGCACAACGGCTTCCGGTTCGGCGCCGCGGGCCCGGCGCACGAAGGTGGACATGTCCGCCCAGTCCTCGCCCACCAGGGCGCCGACTTCGCGTGTGCGCGTCTTCCAGTAGTCGCGCTCGCTGATTTCGTCGGCCTGCATGGAGCGCCACAGCGGGTCGTTGGCGGGATCGAACGGCCCGCGCCATGCAAGCGATCCTGCTTTCAGACCGAGCGCCCGTTCGGTCAGGGCATGCGTTTCGAACAGCGTCTTCGTCACCACGCCGCCGAAGTCGAGAACGAGGGCCTTTGGATGCGCGCTCATGCAGCCGACTCGCCCTTGCGAACACCCGGCGCAACGATGCCCTCGGCGACCCAGCGGTCGAAGATCTCCAATGCCTTTGCCGCAAACGCGGGATCGTTGATGTGGCCTGCGACCTCGTGCATCTCGACGGAAGCGGGCACGGCGGCGCGCATCTCCTCCACGAAGGCGGCGAGCGCATCGGGCTCGTAGAGCGGTTCGCCCTGCTGGTCCCACTGCTGGATGCCGCCGGCGGGCAGGATGAAGGCGGTCGGCGCGGTGGCCCCTGCCAGCTTGGCGCCGATGGCGCGGGCGATCTCACGGCGCGTCGGCCCGTCGGAGGTGACGGAAGCGAGCAGCCGGTTGTGGGCGTGGTAGGGGCGCTCGGCGAAGCGCGGCGGCACCGGCTGCCAGGTCGGGAAATCCACCATGTCGACGGCGCCGGGCGCAACGATCTGAGGGATCCCGGCACGGCCAGCGTTCTCCAGCCGGTCGGCGCCGGAGCTGACGACCGAGCCTGCATGGTGATTGGCGAGTTCCTGCAAGGACAGGTCGAAGACGGCGGCAAAGCCGCGCTGGGCGGCGATCGCTTCCAGCGCACGGCCGCCCATGCCGGTGGTGTGGAAGACGACGACCTCGTAGCCGCGCCGCTCCAGCTCCGGCTTCAGCGTCACCATGTAGGCGAGGCAGCTCTTGCCCAGCGAGCTCATGCCGATCACCGG
>Ga0182738_1007918_pt1 | contig 10680 bp, 12 predicted proteins | sample eDN5th30CBELigMG_FD_128876 | JGI IMG/M metagenome (GOLD analysis project Ga0182738, IMG submission 128876) | Enriched Miracle-Growth compost microbial communities from Emeryville, California, USA - eDNA 5th pass 30_C BE-Lig MG (version 2)... ... | reverse complement strand
TGCGGAGCCAAGCTAGGCGTTCCATGACATCACCTCCGCGGGGCGTCATCCGCCCCACTGAGGGAATCATTTGCATAAGCTCAGCTTACATCAAGGGTTAATGCCTAAGCGTATAATCTTGCGCGAGGGGAGAAGGGAGAGCGTTGTCTCGCCCGCCGCATGGGCGGGCCGTGCCCAACACGATTGCCTCCCTCCACCGGCGGGACAGGGGATTGGGATCCCGATCCGTTTCAAACTACAATGGAGCGGGTTTCCCTTTACCCACAATCGGAGGACGGGCGCATGGCGGGCGATCCAGGCTCGGCGCTTTTGGTTGTCGACGTTCAAAACGACTTCTGCCCCGGCGGCGCGCTGGCCGTTCCGAAGGGCGACGAGCTGCCCGCGATCATCAACGGTCTTTTTCGTGAATTCACCCACGTCATCTTGACGCAGGACTGGCATCCTCGGGGCCATCTTTCCTTCGCCTCGTCGCACCCGGGGGCCGAGCCCTATTCGACCATTGATCTATCCTACGGCCCCCAGGTGCTCTGGCCCGATCATTGCGTGCAAGGGACCGCGGGCGCTGAATTTCACCGGGATTTACTGGTGGATCGCGCCGAGTTGATTATCCGGAAAGGGCATCACCGCGAGATCGACTCATATTCGGCCTTCTTCGAAAACGACCAAACGACATCCACGGGCCTCGCCGGCTACCTTCGCGAGCGGGGGCTGAAGTGCCTCTTCGTCGTCGGCCTGGCCACCGATTTCTGCGTCGCCCACACCGCCATCGACGCCCGCCGCCTGGGCTTCGAGGCGACCGTCATCGAATCCGCCTGCCGCGCCATCGACCTGAACGGTTCGCTGGAAGCGGCCTGGCGTCAAATGAGAGAAGCCGGCGTCATTCGAGCGTAAGTTGGCTTGGAGGAGAACCCGCCATGCTCCGAATTTCGGCGTTGTGCTGCGTGTTCGCCTGGTCGACGGTTTTCGCCGCGTTGGCCGGGGATGGTGGCAAATCCAAGGTTGATCGCGATATCACGTATTCCGAATCCGGCGGCGAGCGGACGAAGCTCGACGTTTACGCGCCCGGCGAGGGGGAGAACCATCCGGTTGTCGTTTGGGTTCACGGCGGGGGTTGGCGACGGGGGAATAAGTCGCTCGTGGGCGAGAAACCGCGCGGATTCAATGATCAAGGATATGTGCTGGTCTGCGTCAATTACCGGCTCCCTCCCGGCGCGACGTACAAGGAGGAGGCCGAGGACGTGGCCCGGGCGGTTCGTTGGGTTCGCGACCACGCCAAGGAGCATGGGGGAGACCCGAATCGAATCGCGCTGGGAGGCCACAGCGCGGGGGCGCATCTGGCGGCCCTTGTCGCGACGGACGGCCGCTATTTGGAGAAGGCGGGGATGAAGCTCGCCGATCTCTCGGGAGTGATCCTGCTCGACGGCGCTGCCTATGACGTGCCTCGGCAAATTGAGCAGGCGCGTTTGCCCGCGCTTAGGTCTCTATATGTCAACGCCTTCACCGAAGACGAAGCGGCGCAACGGGACGCCTCGCCAGTTTCGCACGTCGCCAAGGGGAAGGGGATTCCCCCGTTTTTGATTCTCCACGTCGCCCGCCGGTTCGATTCCCGGGAGCAGGCGAACGAGCTGGCCGCGAAGCTTCGCGACGCGGGAGCCAGGGCGCGGGTGGTCGCCGCGGAGGGGAAGACCCACGCGACGATCAACCGCGAGCTGGGCAAGCCGGGAGACGCGCCGACCAGGGAGGTTTTCGCGTTCTTGAAGGATAGTTTCGAGGGGGCCGGGGCGAAGTAACCCACGGATCCCCGTCGCTCAATCACCGGCGCGCCGGATCGTCGCCAGCCAGGCCCGGGGGCCGCCGGGGGTAAAGGTTTGGGCTTCGGGGCCATCGGTCGTCTTGAACCGGGATTCTTGGATGGATTCCACGGTCCAGCCGTCGCGGAAGGCGTCGTGGAATTCAGCCTGGGTGATTCGCCGAGGACCCTGGCCGGGGGGCTCCTTGTCGCTGAAGCAGAGGATGTGAACCCGTCCCCCGGGGCGGACGGCCGCGGCGAGGCTCGCGACGTATCGCGGGCGCTCCTCATCATTGAAGACGTGAAAGAGCCCGCAATCGATCACGGAATCAAAGGTCCGGCCGAGCTTGTCGAGCCCAAGGGCGTCGGCGACCTCGAACCGGGCGGTCGACCCGCGCTCCGCCGCCTTGACCCTGGCTCGCTCGATGGCCGAGGCCACGAAGTCGACGCCCAGAACCTCGTGCCCGCGCGAGGCCAGATACAGGGCGTTCTCGCCCGTCCCGCACCCGGCGTCGAGAACCGAGCCGTTGATCTCGCCCGATTCCTCCAGCGCGACGATGGCCGGCTGAGGTCCGGGGATGTCCCAGGGGGCCTGGCCCTTGTAGAACTCTTCGAATTGCTCTCTGCTCATGGAAGTCGCCTCCAATTTTATCGAAGAGGGAGCATCGCCAAGCATCCTTCTCCCCTCGGGAGAAGGCGGCCCGAAGGGACGGATGAGGGTCGTGGGATCTACGGAAACGGTACGGCGATCAATCCATGTAGGGGCGGGCCCCCGTGCCCGCCAACCCACCCGGTCCTTCGGGCTTTCCGCCTCCTTATTTCTTCAGAACGTATTCGACGAACTCGACAATCTGTTTGTTGGATTCGGCGTTTGGAGCGTGCTCTTCTCGGGAGGTCATCGCCACGCGATTTTTGGCCCCCAAGAGGTCGTAAACGGCGATGATTCGGTTGAGCGCCCGCCAGTGTTTGGGCCTGTCCTCCGCGCCGCCGGAGACGAAGAACGGCCGGGGGGCCATCAGGGCTTGCAGTTCGTGGAGGTCGCGGCCGTCGGCGATCAGCTGCTTGTAGGGGCCGGTTCGGGGGTTCTTCGCCGTAACCAGGCCGGGCTTGCGGGTTCGCCCGGGCTCCCAGCCGAGATACCAGGGTTCCTGGTAGTTGATGCTCGCGCGCGACTCGTCAAAGACGATCCCCGGGTCGGACCAGACGCCACAGGCGAACCGATCGTCCAGGCAGGCGGCGAACAGCGCCCACTTGCCGCCGTAGGAATGGCCCATCACGCCGATCCGATCGCCGTCGATCTCGGGAAACTCCCTCATCGCGGTCAGGGCGTTGGAGGCGACGTAAGCCAAGTAAGATAGTGGCTGAATCTTGATGTCCGACTTCCCGGTGTCGATCACCCGGGGATCAAAGCCGATCGACAAACACGCGACCCCGCGGCCGACGAGCTGTCGGGCGAAGTCGCGCTCGGGCTTCCCTTCGAGTCCGACGGCCGTTTCGGGCTCGTAATAGACAACCAGCATCGCGGGGAAGGGCCCTTTGCCGTCGGGGATCAACACATAGCCGGGCGTCGTTCGATCCGAGGCGACCTCGATCTGAACCTTCTTCCTTGTGTAGCCGTCCAGCCGCTCTTCGCCCAAGACCTCGACCTTCGGATGCTGAATCAACGGAGGAGGCGCGCCGATCTTGCCGAGCCAGTAGCTTTTGATTTCTTGCCGACGCTCGCGCCACTGGGCCTCGTTGGTGACGGGCCGGCCGTCGTCGAACTTCAGCAAGTCCTTGTATGATCCCGTATCGTTGGCGAATTCGGCCGGGGGATGGAAGAATTCGGCGATCTCGGTCGGCGGCTGGTCGTCGGCTAGGGCCGGCGCCGCCAGCGCGACGATCGCGGCGAAGGCAAAACCAGGAAGTAAGGCACAGCCACGGATTCGGCGTTGAACGAACGAAATCATGTAGGCGCGTCCTATTCGTCGGGGAATTGGTTCACGGATCAACACGTTAAATCCAGTAATCCCGCAAGAGCTTCGCCGGCAGGCCGATGTCGACGACGGCGACCCGGCCAGTGTAGGCGACGGCGCCGGGGGCGTCGAAACCTTTTTTGGGCCCGACGAATGTCGCGGTGGCGGTCGCGCGGACGGCGACGCCCAACGGTTCGCCGGTGTCGGCGTCGAGGCCCGAGGGAAGGTCGAGGGCCAACGTCGGCTTGCCCGAGCGGTTGATGGCCTCGACGACTTCGGAGGACGCCGCCGACGGCGCGGTCCAGTCCGGTGCCGAGCAGGCCGTCGACCAACCAATCGGCGTCGGCCAAAAGCGCGTCGAGTTCGCCCGGATCAACCTCGGCCGAGTGGTCGTCGAGCCAGGCGGTTTGAGGGATTTCCGAGCGTTCGAGGATGTCCGACTGGGCCCTGGCGTCACCCCGGAGCCGCTTGCGTTTGGCGAACCAGACGAGGTGGACGGGAATGCCCCAGGCGTCGAGGTGCCGGGCGACCACGCCGCCATCTCCCCCATTGTTTCCCGGGCCGCAGAGCATCAGGACCCGGGGCGGGGGCGTCGCCTCGCCGATCAGTTCAACCAAAAACGCCGCGGCGCCCCGGCCGGCGTTTTCCATCAAGAGCAGGGTGGGCAAGAGCAACTCGTCGGCCGCCCGAACGTCCAGCGACCGAACCTCATCGCGAGACAAGGGCCTTAAATCCCGGGCCATTGTTTCGATCCCTCCTTCGTTTCGCCTGTTTGGCGCGATGGCGACGATGTTGACAATTCCGGGGCCGCGGCCGAAAATTCATGCACTGTTCTCGATGCCTCCATTCGACCCGGGAGCCCCGCGATCATGCCGCTTTACGAATACCATTGTGAGCCTTGCGACCACGCTTTTGAAACCCTGGTCCGCTCTTCGTCCGACGTTCCCCGATGTCCGAAGTGCGGCAACGCCCGCGTGACCAAGCAATTCAGCGTCCCCGCCGCCTCGCCCACCGGCACCCTCGGCTACCCCTCCGCCATCCCCTCCGCCTCCGAAACCTGCGGTCGTCCCCAGTGCGGGATGGGAGGATGCCAGGGGTTGGGGTGAGGAAGCGAGTTCCCTTGTAGGGGCGGTCCCCTGTGACCGCCCTCCCGCGACCGGCATGGGACGCGCGTCCGGCGCGGGGGCTCCAGGGGGCCGCCCCTACATGTTCTGGTTCTCCTTTGCCTCCCTTTTGCTCGTTCGGCTTGAGTGAATCTCGCGAAGATCGCCTTTCGTTGTCCCTGAAATCGCGCCCGCCGCCACTCCTTCTCCATCTTCAAGCCGGCGCGCCCGTTGGGTTTGCGCCCTCGGCACGGCTTTCGTTGGCGCATTCGGCAGAGGCCGTTTTTCTCGACATGGTTCCGCCAGTTTGCCCCCTTTGCGTCTTTGACAGTCTCTCATGTAGGGCGCATATCTTCCCAGTCGACCGAAGCGGTTGGCGAAAATGTCGCGACCAGGGACTTGGGGGTCGCGTCGAGGGAACGCCTTGCGAAGGGAGCGCGACGATGTCGGGGCACGCCGGGAAGGTTAAGACGAATCATCGAATGGCCGCGCCGGCGGAGCGTCTGGTTTCGCGAGAGCTTGAGGGCGCGTTGAGGGGGGCGGTGGCCGAGCGGGTGGGGGAGACCCGCTTCGGCCTCTGGTTTGGCGACGGGGTTCGGATGGGCCTTGCCGGCGACGGCGGCTCGGTTGAGGTCCAGGTTCCCAACGCCTACTTCCGCGACCGGATTCGGAACTGCTTCGCGGCGAGCCTGGCCGACGCGGTTCGTGACGTGGTCGGTCGATCGCTGCCCGTCTCGTACTCGATCCAGGACGAGGCCCAGCCAATCACCGAGGCCGAGGTGGTTCCCGAGAAGGAGCCGCCCGCCGGTGGGGGGCGTCGACCCAAGGTGACCGTGCCGATCCCGGGCGCGCCTTCGACTTCGCCCGCTCCCCGGCCGCCGGCCTCGCCCGATCGGAGCGGGATCGAGCGCCGCGAGTCGTTCGGCGAGTTGGCCGGGGCGCCCGCGTCCTCAGCTTCGCCTTCGCCCGCGCCGGGGTCGGGTCGGGTGATGCGTCGGCTCGATGATTTCGTGGTGGGTCCGACGACTCAGCTTGCGTTCGCGGCGGCTCGCGAGATGATCCAGTCGGGGGGGCGGTCGTTCAATCCGTTGGTGATCCACGGTGGGGTTGGGCTGGGCAAGACGCATCTGCTGGAGGCGATCGCCACGGGCCTCCGCGCCTCGCACCCGGGGCTGAATGTGCTTCACGTCTCGGCCGAGAGCTTCACCAACGGCTTTCTTGAAGCGATGCGGACGTCTTCGCTGTCGAGCTTTCGGAACCGGCATCGGGGGGCCGCCGCCCTGATCGTTGACGACGTTCACTTCCTGGCCGCGAAGCGGGCGACGCAGGATGAGTTTCTCTTCACCTTCAACGCCCTGATCGAGCGCGGGGCGGCGATCATCCTATCGTCGGACCAGCACCCCCGGAAGATCGCCAAGTTGACCGACGAGCTGGCCACCCGGTTCCTCGGCGGGATGGTGGTGAAGCTGGAGGCGCCCGACGTCGAGACCCGCAAGGCGATCCTCCGGTCCAAGGCCCGGGCGCGCGGCGTGGTCGTCCCCGCGGGAGTGATCGACTACATCGCCGAGAACGTCAAAACGAGCGTCCGCGAGCTGGAGGGCGCCCTGCATTGCGTGCTGGCCCAGGCCGCCTTGATGGGCAAGTCGGTAACGATGACAGCGGCCCGCGCGGCGCTCCGGGAAACGATCCGGAACACGACCCAGACCGTCGCCCTCCGCGATGTCGAGCGAGCCATCTGCGCCTACTTCCACCTCGACGCCGACGGCCTGAAGTCCGAAAGCCGGGTCCGAACGCTTGCTTATCCCCGAATGTTGGCCATGTATTTGGCCCGCAAGCACGGCGGCCTCTCCTACAGCGAGATCGGCCGGTACTTCGGCGGTCGGAACCACTCGACCGTCATGTCGGCCGAGAAAAAAGTCGTCGGCTGGCTCAAGGCCGAGGCCGGCAACCCCTTGCTCCCCGGCTTCGACAACGTCGTCGACATCCTCGCCGACCTCGAATCGACCCTGGGCGCGTGAGCGGACGGCCGTTTCGGCTCACGCCCAATACGGGGGCTCGGCGACGATCTGGAAACGGTCCTCGAACAGGATGCGGCCGGGTCGATCCGTCGAGAGCAGGCGGACGGGCGTCCCATGCTCCTTGAGGATGGCGACGACATCCCAAACGTGGCCGATCGCCTCCTTTGCGTCGGGCCGAAACCAGCAAACGGCCCGCTCAGTCCACGTCCCGGATCGTTGCATGGCCCGAAACGGCGGGACCGGAAGATGCTCGTTGAACCAGCCGAGCGCTTCCTCCAGAGTTTGGACCTCGTGGTCGAAAAGCTCGCCCCGATCGAGCAATTCTTGAGCTTCCGCCAAGACGCCCAAGAGCCGGGCCTGGTTCTCGGAATCGGCCCCAACGACGAATCGGACGAACATGGCGGGGGCTCCGTCGTTTATCAAAGAGTAGCCGTCGGATCCCGGCAAGATCGTAGGGCGGGCTCCGCCCGCCGGAGAGAGGCCGTTGGCGCGCAATCGGCGGGCGTTGCTCAGGGCGATCGATTGACCAACTTGAAACCGGCGGCCCGTCCCCGGCGGGCATAACCCGCCCTACGATGTTCGGCCGCGTGGACCCGGACACGGGAAGCGGGCGGAAGGTTCTCCGCGTTTCTGGAATATTCTTGTGAGCCGACCCCCTCAAGCCATTTCCGGCAATTCATACTCAAACTCATAAATATGTTCGCCGCCGTTGTTCGAGAGGCTCATCCGACCCGACAGGCCCACAAGCTCGCCCGATCCCGAGTCGGGAACGACGACGACGGAGAGGCTCGGCTCGCCTCGATTCATGATCCCGTTGTGCTGAAGCGCGAAGCCGCCGGTTCGGCCTTGAAGCGTTCCGACGACGCGCTCGATGGCGACATATCCGGCCGATCCGTCCACGGCGCCGTGGACGGCCAGCATCTCCCCCCGGCCGACCGCCTCAAACTCGCCGGTGTACCGCTTCTCAAGGACCATCCGGCCGATCGCGGCCTCCTTGGTCGCCTCGGTCGGCTCCTGGGGGATCATCTTCACCTCAAAGGGACCGGAAACGCGCGTGGACATGGACTCTTCCTCCGTCGGGTTGATTGGTGAACGGAGGAATATATAGATGAGAGCGCCCAACGGGGCAAGACGAAGATCGCCGGGCGTCGCGGTTCAGCGCGTCCGAACCTCCAGCTTTCGGCTGGCCTCGGCGACCTCGCCCCCCGGATACCATAGGGGAGCCTTGGCGCGGTCCTCGCGATAGAGACGGGTCAGAGGCGTGTGCCATTCCGATCGGGCGGTCAGCGAATCCACGGCGTCGAATCGAGGATCAGCGAGAATCTCGCCGACCGGCCCCGCTGGATAATCGGCGTCCGGGGCGAACTTCGCCCGCATCGCCTCGCCCGCCGCGTTGACTTCATTCTTCCGCATCGATGTTGCGATCGCCCGAGTAAAATCCGGGTTCGCCGTGAAGCCCCCGCCGCCGACGAGGAAACCGAAGTTCAGCCAAAGCGCGACGGCGAGCCCGAACAGTCCCCAGCGAAGCCCGTTGAACGCCTTGTCCGAGCGGCAGCCAACCCCGGCGATCAGGACGGCAATCATGGGCAAGACCCACTCGATTAGCGGCACCCCCTTCGACGACAGCAGAAGCCCGCTCAAAACCCCGAGCCCCAAAAACGGCAAGGCCGAGACGAGGACGGTCCCCAACGACCTCCGCGCGCCCCCCCAATTCGGAATGACAACCGCCGCCGTGACCAGAACCGTGAGCACCAACATCCCAAGATGAACATACAACAACATGACGGCCTTCTCCGGTTGAGTCCAAGTCCGGGCCTCCACAAACTCATCATAATCGTCGGCCGAATCGCGTTCCATCCCCCCGAAAATAGTCCGATGCTTTCAAGATTAACTTCCCCCGGGAACGCCGATCTCCTGATCGGCATCCGGGCCAACCAGCAATGGGCGAGGAAGAGCCGATCAGGAGATCGGCGTTCCCGGGGGAGGACCACCCGCCCGCCCCGGTGTTTCGATTTTACACGCGCCGGGTTGTGATGCATGATGGTGCAGGCGCGCGTTGTTGTCGGTGTCGAAGATAGCCATTGTCGAGGTGAGTTCGTGGCGATCCCGAGTATTCAGGCCATCATGCTTCCGCTTCTTGAAGCCTTGGCGGACGGACGAGAGCGCGCCCCGCGCGAGTTGGTCGATCCGCTCGCCGATCGGTTCGGACTGACTGAGGAAGAGCGACAAACGAGCATGCCGAATGGTCGGAAGGCCGTATTTTTTTACCGGCTCGAATGGTCGAGAACCGCCCTCAAGAAGGCGGGACTCGTGGAAGACCCGGCACGGGGGCAAGTTCGGATCACCGGCCTAGGGCGAAGCGTCTTGGCCGAGAAACCGCCGGCGATCAACGATCGGTTCCTTATCGGGCGGTTCCATTCCTACCGCGAGTGGATGAGAAGATCCAAACCGAGCAGCAACGGCGATGCGGCGGACGAGCCGCCGACCATTGAAGACTCGCGGACGCCTCTCGAATTAATCGACGCCGCCTACAAGTCGTTGTCCGCCGCGACGGCCGAAGAGGTTTTGGCGCGGCTCAAATCGTGCTCCCCCGCGTTTTTCGAGCGGGTGGTGGTCAACCTCTTATTGGCGATGGGCTATGGTGGGGTGGCCGGGGATGGGAAGGCAACGGGGAGGTCGGGTGACGGAGGGGTCGACGGGGTGATACGGCAAGATAAACTCGGGCTTGACGTGGTTTGCATCCAGGCGAAACGCTGGGAGGGAGTGGTGGGACGGCCGGTGATCCAACAGTTCGTCGGCGGAATGGACCATTATCGAGCCAAGAAGGGCGTCGTTATAACGACATCCAACTTCAGCAAGGATGCGCGCGACTTCGTCCATCGGATTGAGGGCAAGCGCGTCGTCTTGATCGACGGCGATCAACTGGCGCAACTGATGGTCGAGCACGGCCTCGGCGTGATTTCGACGAAAACTTACGTCATCAAGGAAGTATCCAACGACTTCTTTGAAGATGCCGAGGGGTGAGCCAGGGCTGATGAGAAGCTCGTGTTGACCGGGCGATTCCTTGCGTTGTGGTGCCAGTAGGGGCGGCCACGGGGGGCCGCCCCTACATATTTCAATCGTGCTTGCCCGGCCGCCACTCATTCTATACCGGGGCACCCCAGGCCTTGACCCGGCGGGGCGGGGTGGGCACATTGGAATGGACATCCCGCGCGGTTTTGAATTGACCGATGACGAGGGGAGGGAGGGGGCTCACATGGGCGCTGAGCGGACGATCCGATTCGCGGTCAACGGAGGGGAACGGACGGTCCAGACCGATCCGGAGCGCCCCTTGCTGGAGGTCCTTCGCGAAGACCTGGGGCTGACCGGGACGAAATACGGCTGCGGCGAGGGACAATGCGGCGCTTGCTCGGTCCTCCTGGAAGGGAAACGAGTCAACGCATGCCGAATCCCCGTTTCGAGGGCCGAGGGAAAAACCGTCGTCACCATTGAGGGGATCGCCCAGGGCGACGCGCTCCACCCCGTCCAGCAGGCGTTTCTCGACGAAGGGGCCTTTCAGTGCGGCTTCTGCACGGCCGGGATGATCGTCTCGGCCGTGGAACTGCTTGAGCGCCGGCCGAACCCGACCGACGCCCAGATCATCGCGGGGATGAACAAAAACATCTGTCGATGTTGCAGCTATCCGAGCATCGTCCGCGCCGTGCGCCGGGCCGTTGAGTTGAAGGGAGGCAAGCCATGACACCCCGCCAGGACTGGATGGCCGAGGCCCTTCGAGCCGCCGGCGTCGACATCGATTATGACGAGGCGGTCGACCT
>Ga0182738_1007915_pt1 | contig 10684 bp, 9 predicted proteins | sample eDN5th30CBELigMG_FD_128876 | JGI IMG/M metagenome (GOLD analysis project Ga0182738, IMG submission 128876) | Enriched Miracle-Growth compost microbial communities from Emeryville, California, USA - eDNA 5th pass 30_C BE-Lig MG (version 2)... ... | reverse complement strand
GTGGAGATGGGGGGAATCGAACCCCCGTCCATCGCTGAGCCTCCACGCCTTCTCCGGGCGCAGTCTGTGCAGACGTTCTGCTCGGCTCCGACCTTTGTCACAGACACCTAAGTCGACGAGCCCAGTCTGGGAAGAGTCCCATGTGACGTCCAGACGCCGTCACACAGCAAGACCCCTAGATGACGCCAGGGTCCGTAGCGGGGTCGCCTACGGTCTGACGGACTATCGGGCTCGCTTACGCAGCGAGGGCGAAGTCAGTGCGCTTTGCATCGGCACTTATTGGTTCGCAGAGATCGTTAACGAGATAACCCTGCATCCTCGGCCCGCTTCTCGTGGAGACGAAGACGATGTCGAAACCGATCATCCCCGTGAATCCTCCGGATGGAGGGCCGTTGTCACACTGTGGAATTGCCAATCCCAGATGCCACTGGGGCAGCCGAGCATCACAGTCTACAACGCTTCTCGCGCCGTGGCATTCCCCCGCGGCATCCCGTCCGCTATGGTCGGGGGACAACGATCGCCGTCCGCTGGGGAGGAACGATGTCGTCGATGAGGTCTCTGCTCGCCGCGGCCGTGCTCGCTCTCGCGGCGACCACCGCCGCGTGCGCCGGTGCCGGATCCCCGGTCACGGAGCCGACGAGGACGAGCTCTCCGACCCTCACCCCGACTCCGACTCCGACGCCGGAACCGGTGACGGCGACGTGCGAGAACACCGTGACCGCCGAGGCCGCCGCTTCGTTCGCGGAGTACAAGTGGACGGCGCGGCCGGATGCCGGGCCGCTCGTCGTCGGCGGCGTTACGATCCCCGACGGGATCGCGTGCGTGTGGGGCGACTACTCGACAGGCAACGACAACGTGAGCTGGCTCGCGTGGGGCCCGCTCGACGACACCTCCGCGCAGACGGCGATCTCCGCCCTGCTCGCCGACGGCGAATGGCGCCGCGAAGACGGTGAGGACGGCATCTACATCACGGCCGCCGACACCTCCATGTCCCCGGTCACCGACATGGACGGCTACGCCATGACGTACCTCTTCGCGGACGGAGAGGTGAAGGGTGCGCTGACCCGCGCGGATCTCGCGATCATCGTGGCGCCCTCGACCTGATCCGCACGCCCGGGAACGTGCCGGTCGTCGAGCGAGCCACACCCTGACCGGACGCGACGGATGAGGGATGCCGCGCCGTGCCCGCTCGACGACCGGAGCCGTGTCAGGCCGCGAAGGCCGCGATCGGCAGGGCCGCCGGCTGGTCGACGGCACCGCGTCCGAGTGCGCGGTAGCGCCAGCCCGCCGCCGACCATTCCGCGCTCGGCAGGCATCCCCGCGCGTCGATCACGACCCGTCGGCGCACGAGGTCGCCCAGCGTGACGGGGTCGGCGGTGCGGAACTCGTCCCACTCGGTGAGCACGAGCACCGCGTCCGCCCCGGCGACCGCGGCGTCGAGCGAGTCGACATAGGACAGCGTCGGGAAGATGCGCCCCGCCGTGCCGCGCGCCGCGGGGTCGTACACCGTCACGAGCGCTCCGCGCAGGTGCAGGCCCGCGGCGACGTTCAGCGCCGGGGAATCGCGGACGTCGTCGGTGTCGGGCTTGAACGCCGCCCCGAGCACCGCGATGCGCGCGTTGAGGGCAGAGCCGCCCAACAGCGACAGCGTCAGGTCGATGACCCGCTGCCGCTGGTCCATATTGATCTCGTCGACCTGGTGCATGAGCCCCACCGCCGAGTACGCGCCCAGCTCTCCGGCGCGGTGCATGAGGGCGCGGATGTCCTTGGGCAGGCACCCTCCCCCGAACCCGAGGCCCGCGTTGAGGAACTTCCGGCCGATCCGGGCGTCGTACCCGATCGCGTCGGCGAGCACTCCGACATCCGCCCCCGCCTTCTCGCACAGCCCCGCGATCGCGTTGATGAACGAGATCTTCGTGGCGAGGAACGCGTTGGCGCTCACCTTGACGAGCTCGGCGGTCGGCAGGTCGCACGTCACCACCGGCGCGCCGTTCGCGATCGCCGGCGCGTAGAGCGTCCGCAGCTGCTGCTCGGCCCACGGCGACGCTCCCCCGATGACGATGCGGTCCGGGCGCAGCGTGTCCTCCACGGCGAGTCCTTCGCGCAGGAACTCCGGGTTCCAGACGAGCTCGACCCGCGCGGTCGGCGAGACGATGCCCGCCACCATGTCGCGCAGCCGCGCCGCCGTCCCGACGGGCACGGTGGACTTGCCCACGATGAGCCCGTCGTGCGTCATCGCCTCCGCGACCGCCCGCACCGCGGCATCCACGAAGCGCAGATCCGCCGCGTGGCTGGAGGGCTGCTGCGGGGTGCCCACGCAGATGAAGTGGATGTCGGATGCCGCCACCGCACCGGCGAGGTCCGTCGTGAACGCGAGGCGCCCGCTGGCGACGTGCCGCGAGATCAGCTCCGGCAGCCCGGGCTCGAAGAAGGGCACGTCGCCCTGCTCGAGCGCGGCGACCTTGAGCGGGTCGGTGTCGACGCCGATGACGTCGAAGCCCATCTCGGCGACGGCCGCCGCGTGGGTGGCGCCCAGGTATCCGGTGCCGATCACCGTCACCCGCGGGCGCGGGTCGGCGACCTCGGGGGCCGGGCTGAGGGCGGCGATGGCGAGCGGGGTGGTGTCCTTGGTCTTCACGGTGACTCCTTCATGCGATGGGGGGATGGAGCGGGGTGGAGCAGGAAGCGGGACGCGCCGGAGCGCGGCTCGGGATCAATAGGGGATGAGGCGGATGCGGGCGGCGGGCATCGTGAGGCCCGCCTTGAATGCGGCGAGGGTGTCGGCGCGCGATCCGATGCGCCAGTCGTTGGTGACCCGGTCCCCTCCGCTGATCGTCGTGACGGCGAGGTTGAACCACGAGAAGCCCACGATGTCGTCGTTCGCGGGTTCACCGAGCGCCGTGAACATCGAGGTGATCCATTCGGCCTTGTGGCCGCCGGACTCGGTCGCACCGACCTCGGCGAGCAGGATCGGCTTGTCGGCGATCGCGCGGAGCTGGTCGAGGCTGCGGCCGAACGTGTAGTCGAAGGTGAACCTCTGGTCGGTCTTGAACGGTGTGCGCAGGTACCCGGACAGGCCCACCCAGTCGACGTACTCGTCGCCGGGATACAGCGACGCGAGGAACTCCTGCGACTGGTTGCGGGCGGGCAGGTTGTTGATGATGTTCGGCGCCCAGACCCAGATGACGAGCTTGTTCGCGCCCTCGGCCTCGAAGATGTCGTGCACGTGCCGCCACATCTTGACGAAGTCGCCGGGGCGGTTGCCGTTGATCGGCGTGCCCGTGCCGGTCGTCTCCGACCACGGGTACCAGACGCCGTTCATCTCGTGGTCGAGGCGGATCGCCAGCGGCAGCCCGGTCTTCACGATCGCCTTCGCGTACGTGCGCAGGTAGCCGTCGAACGCACCCGGAACGCCCTTGTCGGGGTCTCCGAGGATGCGCGGCAGCGTGTAGTCCGGCTCGTCGACGACGTCGTTGCCCGAGTTGATCGGGCGCGACTCCCAGGTGAGCATCGGCAGCAGCCCGCGGGACCAGGCCCGTTGCACGGCGTCAGGGCGGAACGCCTGGTCCCAGCCGCCGAAGTAGCCCACCATCGACTGACGGCTGCCCGCGCTGAGCGCCGCGTCGTCGAACGTCGCGAAGCTGAACGGGGCCTGCGCCGTGTACATCCCGAAGTAGCGGTCGGCGGGCTGCAGCAGTGTGCTGCGCGGCGGGGCCTTCACGACGGCGGGCGGCGGCGTCGAGGGCTTGGGCGGCTTGGGGTGCGCCTGGCCCTGGTTCGACGAGTTGCGGTCGCGGTAGACGATGATCGTCTCCTGCTTCGAGGGGCCGCGGTCGGGCTTCTTCGTCGGCGTCACGGTGCGCGTCGGCGTCGGGGTGGGCGTGGCCGGCACGGACGGCGTGGGCGTGGCGCTGTGCGTGTCGGCTGCCGCCCGCGCCCGCTCGAGGTCGGACTTGAGCCGCTCGTTCTCCGCGAGCGCGACGGAGAGCTTCTCCTCCGCGCTGGCGGGCGGGGCACCCGCGCCGGGGCTCGCCCACACCGCGGCGCTCGTGATGCCGAGGGCGACGACGATCGCCGCTCCGGCGAGGAGTGTTCCGCGTGCGGCGCGCGGCGTCGCCGCCCACCACTGCCGGGATCGGGACTGCTTAGGACTGGACAATGAGGATCGCCTCCAGGGTGAAGATCGCGACGCCGATCACGTACGGCCACGCTGCTTTCGGGTTGACACGGCGCCGGGCGGCCGCGGCCGACGCCGTGGTCGGTGCGGCCGTCTCGGGCTCCGCCGCCCCGGCCGTCGTCTCCGCCTCGGCGGATGCGCTCGCCCCGCTCTCGGCGCGCGCCTGACGCAGCGCGGTGCGGCTGGGTGCCAGAAGGGCGGCCTGGCCTTCGCGGGCGGGCGCGGCATCCGTCGGCGGGGTGGCGGGCATCGTGAAGCCCAGCCCGTCCAGCTCACGGTGCAGACGCTCGCTCTCCGGGTCGGCGACCCCGGCCGCGGATGCCGTCAGGTCGTCGTCGGAGGTCGGGGCGTCGCCGCCCGCGTAGGCGCCGGCGCGAGTGCCCCATCCGCTGGCGTGTCCCATGCGGAAGAAGCCGATGAGCCGGATCGGCATGAGGAACAGCGTCGAGGTGATGATGAAGATCGGCAGCCGGAGGAAGTCGCTGGGCTTCTCGGACAGGTGCCGCAGCTGGCGGATCGCCATGCTCAACACCGACGAGATGACGATGAGCGCGATGACCCACAGCAGCCCGGAGCTCAAGCCGAACTCGTTGAGGATCGCGGCGTAGAAGTTGTGCCCCGCTCCGACGATCGCGCGGTAGACCCACCCGCCGATGACCCCCGCCAGCAGGAACGGCAGGATGATGTCCATCGACATGAACACCGCGAGAAGCGGCGCGTGTCCCAGCATCCACGGCAGCATCCGCAGCGTGTTGTACTGGCTCCCCCGCGCCCACCGCAGCTGCTGCTTGTAGAGCTTCTTGAGCTTGAGCGGGGCATCCGTGTACACGAGGCTCGTGTGCTGATAGACGGTGCGGTAGCCCTCCTTGAGGGTGAGGTTGGTCAGCGTGCGATCGTCGGAGATCTCGAGGAAGACACCCATGAACCTCTGCGTCATGAACTTGTCCATGACCCGGATGAGGATGTCGCGGCGGAACGCGATGGTCCGACCCGGGAGACAGCCCACCTGACCGAGCACGCTCTGCGCGGGCATCGAGTACAGCGAGCGGGAGTTCTCCAGCCAGTCCGCCCAGCGGGTGATCCAGCTGCGCTCGGGCTCGAGGATGCGCTGGCGGGTCGTGACGCCGCCGACCTGGGGGTCGCGGAACGGCTTCACGAGCTCTTCGAGCGTGCCATCGGTCCACACCGTGTCGGAGTCGACCAGCACCGTGATCTCGTAGCGCGACATCTCGGTCCCGACCTTGACCGCGTTGCGCTTGCCCGCGATCGGCGTGTGCACCCAGCGGACCTTGGGGGCGAACTCCGCGCACACCTCCTCGAGTCCGAGGTTGCGGGCGCCGTTGATGACGACGATGATCTCGTCCGGCTTCTGGGCGACGATCCGGTTCAGCACGTCGCGGAACAGGTCGAGAGGCTCGTCGACGACGGGGATGATGACGCTCGTCCCGGCGGTATGCGGCTCCGTGAAGGGCCGGTATCTCTGACTGAGCAGCAGCTTCGTGAGCCACAGCGCCCAGATGAGTGCCGAGTAGACCGCGAACAGGTACACCTCCGGGTAGCCGCCCAGCATGTTGCGGACCTGGAGCAGGAAGATGAACATGTGGCTCCTCAGCGATCGATTCAGGGGGGTTCTCGATCCCCGCGACGCTGAGGGGCTGGGCTCGATCAGAGTCTTCGCGGCTCCTTCGCAGGCACGCAATGGCCACCGGGATCGTTCATCCGGACGTAACGATCCACCCGGTCTGTCCCCCGAATGGCTGAAAAGGCAGGCTGGCACGGGGTTTCGCGGGCCGCATCCGGACGGGTGTCACCTCCCCGTTCCCAGACACATTTCACGTGCGCGCAACGTGCGGTCGCGCAGGAGAAATTAACGCCGTCTAATGTTTGCCCGCCATTCGGGGGACAAGGTCCCCCATACGGCGGACACCCCTTCAGGCCGTAGGCTCTCCGCATGAACGAAGTCGTCATCACGGTCCGCGGCGAGCACGAGACGCGGGTGCTTCCCGAGCGCGCGGTCGTCCACCTCAGCATCGCCACCGAGGGCCCGGAGCGCGGGGCGGTCGTGGAGCGGATCGCGGCGCTCACCGAGCCCGTCCGCGACGACCTCATCGCCCGCAAGGAGGCCGGCGGCGTCGAGCAGTGGACGAGCCGTCAGGCGTCGGTGTGGTCGGAGCGTCCGTGGAGCCCCGAGGGCAAGCGACTGGCGGTCGTGCACCACGCCTCCGTCGAGTTCACGGCGACGTTCACGGACTTCGCGGCGCTCTCCTGGTGGGCCGGAGAGGTCGCCGAGCGCGAGGGCGTGCAGCTCGGCGGGATCGACTGGCAGCTGACGCCGGAGACGCGCGCGACGGTCGAGCGCGAGGTGGCGACGGATGCCGTCGCGGTGGCCGTCTCGCGGGCCGCCGCCTACGCCGCGGCCCTCGGCCTCGAGACGGTCACCCCCCTGGAGCTCGCCGACGTCGGCCTCCTGTCGCACGACGGCGGCCGCGAGGCGGCTCCCGCCGGCATGATGCTCAAGGCCGCGCGCAGCTTCGCCGCCGACGCCGCCGGTGGCCCCGCGCTCCGGTTCCAGCCGGACGAGATCACGGTCTCCTCCGCCGTCGAGGCCCGGTTCTCGGCGCGATGACCGCCGCGGTGCCACGCAAGGGGATCGCCGAGCGGCTCTCCCGGATGATCCAGCTGCCGACGGTGTCGGCCGAGCTCGACAGCCGCGGCCAGCAGCCGTTCGAGGACTTCGTCGCGCTCCTTCGCGAGCTGTATCCGCTCGTGCACGAGCACCTCGAGCTCGAACGGCACGGGGATCTCGGCCTGCTCTATCGCTGGAAGGGACGTCGCGACGCCCCGGACGGCCCTGTCGTGCTGATGGCGCATTTCGATGTCGTCCCCGTCGACGAGACCGACGCGTGGACCCACCCGCCGTTCGAGGGCCGGATCGAGGACGGCTGGGTGTTCGGCCGCGGCACCCTCGATGACAAGGGCCCGCTGCTGGCCGTCATGGAAGCCGTCGAGAACCTCCTCACCGCGGGGTTCACGCCCGCCCGCGACGTCTACCTGTCGTTCGGCGGCAACGAGGAGACCTTCGGTGACGCGGCCGCCACGATCGCGCAGTCGCTGCGCGATCGTGGCATCGTGCCGTGGCTCGTCCTCGACGAGGGCGGCGCGGTCGTCGAGGCGCCGCTCCCCTTCGTGACGGGCGAGGCGGCGATGGTCGGCGTCGCCGAGAAGGGCCTGCTCACGCTCGAGCTGTCGACGCGCGGCGAGGGCGGACACGCGTCGGCACCGCCGGCCCTCACCGCGGTGCGGCGCATCGCCCGCGCGGTCGACCGCCTCGGCCCCGGCACCTTCCGCCCGCGGGTGCCCCGCGCGCTCTCGGCCATGCTCGCGAGCTTCTCGGAGCGCGCGAACGGCCTCGCGCGCGTGCTCTACCGCGTCCTGTCGGCCGTGCCCCCGCTCACCGGCGCCGTCTTCGCGGCGATGGGCGGCGAGCCGGCGGCGCTCGTGCGCACGACGGTCGCCGCGACGATGCAGGCCGGCGGCACGGCCGCCAACGTGCTGCCCTCACGGGCGTCGGCCACGGTGAACCTGCGCATCATGCCGGGCGAGACGGTCGCCTCGACCGTGCGGCGCGTCCGCCGGCGCATCGGTGATCACCGGGTCGCGGTGCGCGTCGTCGAGGGCGATGACCCGTCGCCGGTGTCGCCGGTCGACGGCGAGGCGTTCTCCGTGATCGCCGACGCCGTGGCATCCGCCTTCCCGGAGGCCGCGACGGTGCCGTACATCATGATGCAGGCGAGCGACTCGCGGCACTTCCACCGCTTCTCCCCCGCGGTCTACCGCTTCGCGCCGCTGCGCATGTCGGCCGCGCAGCGCGCCTCCGTCCACGGGGTCGACGAGCGCGTCGAGATCGACTCGCTCGTGCGCGGCGAGCGTTTCCATCGGGAGCTCCTCCAGCGGATACAGTGAGGCGACCGTAAGCAGAGGAGCACGGATGTCGCACCGCGTCACCCTGGGGACACTCGCGGGTGTCGTCGGGTTCCTGGCGTTCGTCGAGTTCACCAGCGGGGTTCTGCAGGGCTACTACACGCCCATGCTGACCGACATCGCGCGGCACCTCGACGTGCACGATGCCGACGTCAACTGGCTCGAGGGCGCGCAGCTCATGCTGTCGGCGCTCGTCGTGCCCGCGTTCGCGAAGCTCGGCGACATGATCGGGCACAAGCGGATGCTCCTGGTCTCCACCGCGCTGACCGCCGTCGCCGCGCTCGTGCTGCCGTTCACCGACTCGTTCGGGCTGTTCCTGGCGGCGTGGGCCCTCATGGGGTTCTACGTCGTGTGGCTGCCGCTGGAGATCGCCCTCATCTGGTCGCGGTCGCGACGCAGGGAGGGCCGCTCGACAATCACTGCGCGCGCGGCGGGATTCCTCGTGGCGGCGCTCGAGGCGGGCGCCATCATCGGAGCGCTCGCCGGCGGCGCGCTCGTGGACATCCTGCCGCTCACGATCGTGCTGCTCATCCCGGCGCTGCTCATCGTGGTGTGCTTCTTCGTGATCCTCTTCGGAGTCAAGGAGTCGCCGGAGCAGACCGGCGGCCGCCTCGATACCGTCGGGCTCATCCTCGTCTCGCTCGCGCTCATCGCGTTCACGGGCGGGCTCAGCCTCCTGCGCCTGAACGGCCCGGCGGACGTGTGGGCCTGGCTCGTCGTGGTCATCGGGCTCGCGCTCGTGGTGCCGTTCGTGCTGTGGGAGCTGCGCCATGACGACCCGCTCATCGACGTGCGGATGTTCCGCTCCCCCGCCCTCGGCCCGGTGTTCCTCACCGCGGGACTGTTCGGCGTCAGCGTCCTCGGCGCCCAGGCGCCGCTGTCGACGTTCGCGCGGACCGATCCCGAGGTGTACGGCTACGGGCTGGGAACGGCCGGTTTCGCGACCTCCCTCATCATCGGCATCTATCTCATCGCGATGATCACCGGCGCTCTGCTGTACCCGCTCGTCGCGCGCCTCGTGGCGCCGCGTCTGACCCTCGTGGGCGCCGCGACCCTCGTCGGCGTCGGGTTCCTCCTCTTCCTGCCGTTCCACGTCACCTACGCGCAGGTCGTCGTCAACATGGTGATCGTCGGTCTCGGCTCGGGCGCGCTCGTCGCGGCCCTTCCTGCCGCGGCCGCGTCGGCGGCGCCGCCGACGCAGACCGGTGTCGCGACGGGGCTCACCAACTCGGTGAAGACCGTCGGCGGCGCGATCGCGTCGTGCGTGTTCGGCATCGCACTGCTGCAGGGCGTCGCGGGGGCTGCGGGCGAGGGCACCGCGGGCTCGTTCTCGGGCTATGTGACCGTGTGGGTCGTGTGCGGCGTCACCGCGCTGGTCTCGGCGCTGCTGCTTCTGCTCTTCGTCCCGAAGCAGGCGTTCACCGACCGCACCGACGAGGTCGAGCCGGTCCTGCGCTGACACGCGCGACGTGAGCCGCCGGGCGGCCGCCGCGACGGCGGGCTACTCGCCCAGGCGATTGCGCGTGCGCATGGCGCGCTCGGCCTCGCGCTTGTCCTCGCGCTCGCGGATCGTCTGCCGCTTCTCGAACTCGCGCTTGCCCTTCGCCACCGCGATCTCCACCTTGGCGCGGCCGTCGGAGAAGTACAGCCGCAGCGGCACGAGCGTGTAGCCGCCCGCCGCGACGGCGTGCGAGAGCTTGATGATCTCGTCCTTGTGCAGGAGGAGCTTGCGGGTGCGCTTGGCGGCGTGGTTCGTCCAGTGGCCCTGCGAGTACTCCGGGATGTGCACCGCGTCGAGGAACGCCTCACCGCCGTCGATGTACGCGTACCCGTCGGTGAGGTTCGCACGACCCTGTCGCAGCGACTTCACCTCGGTGCCGGTGAGCACGAGGCCCGCCTCGTACGTCTTCTCGATGGTGTAGTCGTGGCGCGCGCGACGATTGGTCGCGACGACCTTCTCCCCGCGTTCCCTGGGCATGGCGGTACTCCTGGCTGGATGAGTGGGATGCCACGCGGCGCGCGGCAGCCTGTCAGTCTATACCGGCGGAGCCATCCGCAGCGGCGGGGCCGTCAGGCGCGCAGCCAGCGGCGGATCGCGAAGCTCGCCGACAGGGCCGCGAGGAGGCATCCGATCCCGAGGAGGACGGGCACGACGATGGCGGCGTCGCCCATGTTGACCCAGGTCGTGACGAATCCGACGCGCGAGCGCAGATACCCCTCGACGCCGAACCTGACGCCGGCGAGGACAGCCGCGCTGGCGAGGATCGCGCCGATGAGCGCCGCGAAGACGCCCTCGAGGATGAACGGCGTCTGGATGAACCTGTTCGATGCGCCGACGAGACGCATGATCCCGATCTCTCTTCGCCGGGCGAAGGCGGACAGCCGGATCGTCGTGGCGATGAGCAGCACCGCCGCGATGAGCATAAGCGCCGCGATGCCGACGGCGATGTACGTCGCGACGGTCAGGGCGGAGAAGAGCGGATCGAGCAGCTGCAGCTGGTCCTTGACCTCCTCGATTCCCTTCGT
>Ga0182738_1007913_pt1 | contig 10684 bp, 4 predicted proteins | sample eDN5th30CBELigMG_FD_128876 | JGI IMG/M metagenome (GOLD analysis project Ga0182738, IMG submission 128876) | Enriched Miracle-Growth compost microbial communities from Emeryville, California, USA - eDNA 5th pass 30_C BE-Lig MG (version 2)... ... | reverse complement strand
TACAAGTTTCTGTCGCTTCTGACTGCTTCGTAGAGGTTTTGTTGTTGCTTAAGTTTGGCTTCAGTTTCAATGTTTTTCTTTTGGAATTCAGAGATCAAGTTGTCCTTTAATTTGATTTCTTCAAGAGCATGGAAATATTTGGCATTAGCTTGGGCAGCGTTTATACCATACTTTTCTTTTTCCTTTTCAAGCTCAGCTATTCTTCTTTGAAGTTTCTCCACATCCTTTGCCTGGTTAATAATCTCATTATCTTTTTCTTTATTGGCTTTGTGACTGATCAAGAGGTCATTGGCCTGCTTTTTGTTGTTGGATTCAGCTCTGTTGACTTCCTTGTTGAGCAAGTTTCTGGAATTTTTCAATTGCTCAATAAGTTTTCTATCTTCATCGGCAAGTCTTTGAGTGTCTTCAATAATTCTTTCAAGTTGTTCGATACTTGCTTGAGCGAGCTCCTTTGCTCTTTCAGCTTCTGCCTTTTGGTTTTTGATGTGTTCCTTGTCCTTCTTGAGCTTATTGATTTCTCTTTCCATTGAGCTGATCTTGGTGATTTTATCATTGATTTCAGCAGCTTGCTTGGTGATTCTTTCTTCGAGCTCATGAGTCTTTCTGTTCAAGTCACTGTTGAGTTGTCTTCCCATTTGGATGTTTGTGCCTTGCTCTGTCAGTTCATGCTCAAGTGCCTTGATCTTGGATTGCTTCTTTTCTTTATCTTTTTCAAGTTCTCTCTTTTCTTCTCTGAGGGATTCAATGATTTCTTGAGCAGTAAGGACTTCCTTTTCTCTTTTATCAGCATCAGTCAAAGCAACATCGAGCTTTCTCTTCAAGTTTTCCATTTCATCTTGTAATTTGCGTTGTCTGTCTGATTCTTTTTGCTTCTTTTCTTCCAAGTCAGTGATCTTAATCTTGAGCTGCTTGATATCATTCTCAGAGATTTGCTTGTCGACTTCGAGAGCCTTGAGTTTTTCGATGGTTTGAATGAGTTCGTTTTTGGTGGAAGCAAATTCAGTAGAGAGGTGGTCTCTTTCTTCTGTGAGTCTCTGGACTTGAAGAGTCAACTCACTATTGGTATTGGTTTGTCCAGAGGCAATACTGTTTCCTTGATCAACCAAGGATCTCAATTGTCTGATTTGCTCGTGAAGACCTTCCATTTTCTTTTTATTCTGGTCTTCCTTTAAACGGAACTGTTCAATGACTCTGTAGGCTTTGTCCATTTCTTGTCTCAAGATTGCGACATTTTGGGCTTCTTCCTTGGTCAACTCAAGGGTAACTTGAAGCTTTCCTGCGTTTCCGACAAGATCCTGGTTAAGTTCTTTGCATCTCTTCAAAAGCTTCTTTTCATTTTCGTGGGAAGTGAGCAAAGCACGATGAAGTTTTTCGTATTGGCGACGGAATTGTTCGAGGCTTGCATCTGCAGCAAGTTCTTGTAAAACGTCTTGGAAATCTTTCTCCAAAGCTTCGAAAGCTTGAGAATCAAGTTGAAGCTCTTCTTCGATGGTTTTGCCCTAGAAACACGGTGAGGTTTTGAAAAGAAGGAAGGCTTACGTGACTCATTTAAAGGTTTTAATTTAGAGGTTTTTTTTCGCGTATTATATCTTATAAATATTTTCTCAAGTCCTATTTATTAGGTGTGAGATTTCTCCTTAGTCCTCTGAATTAAATCTTCCGGGCCTAATTTTCATTTTGCTGAAGAACATCTTAAACTCAAACAGAGGAGAAAAAGGAGCTCTTATGTTTAGAACAGTTCATTTTTGAGTGACAAAAATTTAGAATTTCAAGCACAGAATCAATTTTAAAAGGTTTTTGTTGGCCGATTTATTATTGAGAGTTTGTAGAAAAAGAGGGTTCAAATAAAATTCAAAAATTTTCAAATTTTTCACCAGGTCGAATTCCCCTTGAAAAAAGTCTTTGAGTGTAATGTAATAAATCCAAGCTGGAGTAGGAGGCGTTAATGAAGTGCTTTTTTGTGACGAGAGGAGATTTTGGCAACAGATAAAATTTTCGAAATCTTTATCTGAGCTCTCAACTAAGCAAAAGAAAGAACAAAAGAAGATGACTTGACTTGATAAGAACTTTTATCAGGGTTGTTTGTGATTTTTTTGCAGTCTCAAAAACCTCTTTGAATTTCCAAATGAGTTGAATAAATTGATTTTTTTTTGTAAATTCTCAATTTGAAAGTTCATCGCAAAACCATTGAAAAATCAGAGTGGAGAGAGTTCCAAGGATCGTTCTCTGAGATCTTTCTTTTGCAAATTTCTCGAATTGCATTTGATTGATCTAAAGGAAAGAGCTTGCAAATATTAATGATGTGTGATAAATTTCTTCTTTGATCAATGCAGAGCCACAATTATTGGGTTTGAAAAGGAAGCCAAACTCAATAAATCAGACTGTTTGATATAATGAGTTCCACCTGACACAAAGACCAAGATAAAGAGCATAAAAGCAAATTCTTTTTGGGAATACGAAGAAAACTCTGGTAACATTTGGGAAAGAAGATATTTCAGCTTCATTTTGAAGGAAGAAAAAATTATCGATAACCTGGATAAATGTGTGTTTTCTTTTCTTAGTTTTTACTGTAAAGGCGAATAGAAATTTTTATATTTCAGGAGATCTATTATAAATGGACACCTAACAAAGGATCCCCTTCTTTTATTGTATTTCAAGTCAGAATAATTTGTTGAGAAGAGAGGGTTGTGTTTCTAAGATAATATTTTCTTTCCATTTTTTTTAATGCACTTCAGGTCTTATGAAAAAAATGTAACTGTCATCGCAATTTCGTAAATTCATTTATTGATTATTCTTTTAAATTAGTTTTGAGACAGAAAATTAATTAAAAAAAGTGTTAGGAAAAGGGGACCAAAAAATAATGCATCTTGCTGACCAGGTATCCACAAAATTTGACATCCATATTCCCTCAATTTTTTGACTCTAGGATTTCTCCATAATGACGAAGAAGCATTCCAAAAGGGTAGTAGAAAATACTTGTGAAAAAAAGGATATTTGTACAAATTTGAGGGTTAAGAAAACGACTACTAAGTTGATTTTTGATCATCATTTAAATTTGCTGAGGATACATAAGAATGATAGAAGGAAACCTTTGTGAAAGAATGAAAAAAATTTCGAAGGAATTTGTTAGGGACAGATTTTTCTCGAAATAAAAAAATTCAATTTTTTTACTCCCTTAAGAAGAATTTTCAGAAACGCGATAAAAAGCCTTCACGTTTGGTCAAAAACTCCCATCGGCCGCAAAAAAGCCAATTTTTCCCAACACTGCTTTTAAAAAAAAGCAAAAATTGAACAAAGAAAAAATATGCATTTCTTCAGAAAAATTTTCTTTCCTTTATGACTTTTCCAGAAAAAATTTAAAAAACCTTGAGATGGGAATTCCTTTTTCAACGTCTCTAAAATCTTTCGAATTTTTTTTTTTAATTTATTATCAAGGAAAATGATGCGAAAGGTTTTGAATCTTGTTAGTCGAGAGGACATTTCTTCCTGATTCTTCTTTCTAAACGAATTTTCAGCGCTTCTGATGGTGAAATTCTTTCTTTGAATTTTTGCCAATCAAAGTCTCAGGTCTCAAAAAAATTGGTTCCTTCAAAAGAGGATTTTTTATGAAGAAACTCTTGAAACCCTCTCTCTCCCACCCTTACGGAGCAAAAAGTGCCCATTTTCTTTTTGGAAGACTTCAAAGAAGGAATACAAGGATTTCTTTGAGATTGAATACAAAATTAATTTTGATGGTTCGATGGTCGCTCTGGACTTGACCAGAAATTTTGCAAGAAGGGATGTTTTTTTCGTTCAAAAGAGACTCTTCATTTGAAAACAGATTTGCTTGGATCCATCTAAATTACTTTTATCAGATCGAACAGCTCAAACCATCGTTCTTTGGGAATGAAAAAACTTTTTTTGGAGATTTCCTTTTTTGATTTGCATCGTCAGGAAAATGTCAGCTCAATGATGAATTGGCCGGACTTAAAGAGCAAAGTTCTGGGCTGACTTGACCTCCAGTGGGGCTGCCGGACTGGAGACAGAGGCTCAGAGGCATGAGGGATTTTTATAGGATTTATCAATTGAACTCTAAACCTTGGAGTCATCAATAAAAAATTAGAACCCGTTTTGATTAAGGTTGTGAATCACAAATTTTCAATTTCTTTTGAAAAATTTTTATCTTCTAAAATGATTAAAATCTACATATTCTTCTTTTGTCACACAAAATTTTATCTTGATGGCTTGAAATTGCTACAGGTTCTTGAGAAATGGGAAGAAATCTGATTCCTTTGGAACCTCTTATTTTCTAAAGTTGAATTGAGGTTGTCTCATCAGGTTTGTAACAGGTAATTTGTCAAACCACAACATTGTGTCAGAAAAAGTTTGAGTTGTGAATCCAGAAGACTTTGCAGCTATTTTATCGGTTCGACTGACCAAAAAGTGACTCGGATCCCTTATTTTATACCAACTCTAAGGTCTTCCTCTCGTAAGTTTATGCTGAGATTCTATGAAAGTGATTTGATGAATACAGCTCTAAATCTTATTTATATTTCCCGCAAAATCTGACATCAATTGAAAACACCCTATTCTTCGTAGATTGTCAATAGTCCTCGTTTGCGATGACTATTTTATCAACATTCATCTCATTTCAATCTCATTTGAGAATCCGCTATTTTCCTTCTCTCTTTCAATTCTCAGAAAAATTATTCGTATTTATTTTGTGATCAAAAAGAGAGGATAATCAACATATGCAAATTATTATAATTAAATCGTATATTTGCCTCGTTTTTAGTGATTGATTGATAGCTCAATTAAAACGGTAAAACTCTTTTACCTGGAAAAAAGTTATAAACCATCATCTTGTACTAATTGGTATTTTCCAGCCAAAATTTTCAGCGGAAATCTCACAAAACCGAGCATTTAAGCGTTTTACGATTTCATAGAGGGAATAAATGCTTGAAATATGGCTTCTGATTTGGAAAAGCTGAGTTCGATTAGGAAAAAGCATTTGATGATCACATCGCAACTCTTTTGCTTTCAGTAGCGCTTTTTGAGCTTGAAGGATATCAGGGAGTCGAGAAGATAAAATTTATTGATTGGCTCGATTCATCTTCATGCAATTTGTTTGGTCAGAATCAGATTTAATTTAATGGTGACGATGATGATGTGACAGAATAAAGGGTCTAGAAAATAAGGGAATTTTCCCCAGAAAAAAGGTTGTCGAAGCATGAAAACATAAAAATTGGCTTTACCGACACTCTAGGCTATTACCTTGGTAAAGGGGCACTTGTGATTATGATATCGAGCATTTTGTTGATCTGAATATATAAAAATGATCATGCAACAATGATTAAAATTTTCAATTACGAATTTTTAGAAGACTTGACTTCATCCAATTTTTTTGTTTTTAGTTTCGTATTCTTTAAAGAATTAAAATAATCACAAAAGTACGTCAGAATGGGGAACAATGCAGTTCACAGTACGGAACAGGGAACTGAAGGCCACGCAATCATGACAGCGCTGAAAAGCAGCCAAGAGCTGAAAATCAAAGTTTCAGAGTATCCACTTGATGGCAAGGTAATTATTTGATTTGTTTTATCTCATATAATTGTCCAGATCGTGAAGTCAATAACAATGGCAGCGATTCAGAAATACTCGGAATATATACTCTCGGACTACTATCTCGAGTTAAAAAGATTTGCTCAAGGTTATGATCCGAAAAGGTTAAATATATATCTTCAAGCCACATTTTCTGAGTTCCTTCAAGAAGAAAAACTAGGTAAAGAACGTTTCTTTCCAACGAGGCTTCTCATCCCTCTCAGAGATTAGTTTATCCAACATGCCTACAGCATCAAGCAGTCCACAAATCAATGAGTCATCTGAACCCTTTTTTATTGACAAGCAAGAATGTGTTGAGTATGCAAGAACATTTCAGGATCTAGATAAGCTTCAAGAATCATGCCCAAAGTCTCCAAAGAAGCACTCTCAACTCATGAAGAGATTGCTGCAGTTTGTCGAAGACCGAATTAGCTCGCCGCAGACCTTTTTCTCTGAATTTACTGATGTGTTTGCAAACTTGTTTGTTAAGAAATACCAAGCGTGCATCCTTGGGTACCGAAAAACCTCTGAAAATTTGAAGCAGATGGCTTCAATGGATAAAGTCTTTGCGCCAATATGTGATATTCCGACAGTTCGCCGGAAAAGAAGTTCTACAGTAAAAATTCAAAAGTCTAAGCTCAAAGAAACCGCGGTGACAAAATATAACGAAGCAAAAGCAGACTTGAAGAACTTCCAGGCAATTTACCAAGATATTCTGAAGCAGTTTATTGGAAAGATTTTTTGCCATATCACTAAAGAGCAAGATTTCAAAATACCAAAATGCAGTCTTGAGAAGATCAGCTCGAAAATTTTATTTGAAAACAGCAGGTGCTACTGGACCTATTTTGAGCTCATCAGATATTATATGATGGAAGAAGAGATTGTTTTGAAGCCTCTTCTAGTAAAGCTGCAAACCCTCTTGCCTAGAGATTTTGAAATTATCCCTCAATTCTGCCTACCAAAAGCAGCTCAGCCTTATCAGCAGGCTATTGCTTCTTTGAATAATTTAGAGAGGTGCACAAATCCGTATGGTAAATTTGAAGCAATTGGCCAATTTCGGGAAGAAATTACCAAATCAGTGGAGAATTACTATAAACATGATGGAAAAGAAGATGAACGAGCAGAATTGACAGCTGATGATGTGATGTCAATCTATTGCTATTGTATGGCCAAAACCAAGAACAAAAATTTGAGAGCACATCAAGTTTTTATTGAAGACTTTGTATCTGACACAGAACTAAAATATGGCGGAAAGGCTTATTACTTTAGCACGTTTATTGGCGCTCTCAACTTTTTGGTGACCATGGCTAACTCTCCCATGGCAAATGAAGAATTTGAATTAAAATATTTTTAAAAACCAAGTCAAGTCAAGTTTTTTCTTTCAAAATTTTTTGTAGGTTACTTTCACTCTATAATTTTTCAAAACTTCCTTCTTTAATTTTTATAATTATATCGAGTTGTACTAAATTTATATAATAATCATTAACAAATCTCAATCTCAATAAAATCTTCTTTTGTAGTTAGAAAACGTTTGAATATTTTGAGTCGTTTGATTTGAAAAAAACCTTCAACTTGCGAAATTTAAATCCCAGGAAAATCTCTACAATTTCTCCCCAACTTCTGTTAGATTATCGAAGGAAAATTTTCTGTCTAAATGTTAGGAGTGAATGAAAGAAATTAGGAGGCAATAACTAACTATTTTCCTCTCTGGTGTTTCTTTTCTGCCGAAAAGTTATTTTATGTAGGAAAACTTGTGAAATTTTGTTGATTTTTGTTTAAAACTGTCAAAGAAAAACCAAACTTAAAAGCGAAGATATTTGAATGAAGATGAATGAAACACTTTTGAGAAAGAGAGGGGGCTTTGGCCAAAAGCTTTCCAATTTTATTCGATTTGTCAGTTAGGGATTCTAACTGCAAAAATTAAACAAAGCTATTTTCAGTTCGTCAGTTAGCTCTGCTAAATTTCAATTTTCCTTCTCGACTTTGTTCTTACGATTCCCCTTGACTTCAAGCTCTCGAAGATTCCATTTATGAAAGAAGTCTTTTGATTCTAAGTGTGGAAGGAAAACTTGAGTGATCGAGTAGAATTTATTTTTCTTCTAAAATTTGTTAAATTTTCTTTGAGGGAATAATGAAGAAGAGATCAGAGAGATTTTACAAGGAATAGAATGAAACAGAAGAATTCAAAAAATTTGTTTTTGCCCGAATGTATGAATGAATAATCTTGAATGATTAAAAGAATTAAGGACCAAATCTGTATAAATTTGTTCAGAAATTAGTTTTTCTTCGAAGAAAATCTTGATGAGGTTCTTTCGCGGGTTTTAGAAAAAATCTCACTCATTCACTTTGAGGAAGAACTTCTTTTGAAGCTGAGAAGAAGAATTCTCATGGGTTTCTTGAGCACAGGAGATTTTTAAAACATAATAATCAAAAGATCTGCTTTCAATTTCAAAAAGGGAAGGACTTAATTTGTCTGTATTCTAGAAACATTTTGAGTGTGAAGGCAGATTTTTTAATCTTTAAAATCCTTACAATTCTCAATTTATTAAAAAACTTTTTCACACCTTCAATTTCAAATTTAGGGCAAAAGTTAAATTCGGCCTCTTTAGGAAACTAAAGATTCTTGTTCTATGGAAGAAGGAGTTGATAAAACGACATTATCAAGAGGAAGAAGAAAAAAGTTTAATAAATTTAGAAAGTAGGCTCAACAGAAATAATTTTCCCATCTAAGGATGTTCTGGTATATAAATTAAATCTTTGAAAAATTATAAATATAATTAATTAAAAAAAGAATTTGAAGAGACTCAGAGCGATGGAAGTCAAAAGAAACATGTATTTAGCTCTCGCAGTATTTGCTCTAAGGTTTTAATAGGCGTTCATTAACATCCAAATCCAAAAACCGTGAATCAGGAAGTCCATCAAAATCTCACAGATTTGCTGGACATGATATTTATAACGAAGACAGCCCTCTTCCTAGTAACGATTTCAGTTGTTTGGTTGAATTCTAACGTTCAGTAGGCCGCCCATTATCTTCAAGAACAACCAAGAGGGTTCAATATAAGAAGCCACATAGAAGTGATAGCTGGGCCCCAGATGAGGATGAGCTTCTCAAAAAATTAGTCAAAGAACAAAGAGGTCATAAAAATTGGAAACGCATCGCTGAAAATTTTGACGTAAGAAATTATTTTCTCAATCCAAAATTTTTTAATAGGAGAAAACTGATGTGGAGTGTCAACAAAGGTGGGACAAAGTACTGAATCCAGATTCATATATCAAAGGCAAAAAAAGTAAAATTTTTTATTTCTCAATAATTCTAACACTTTGAAGGACCATGGACAGAAGAAGAGGATGCAAAAGTGATAGAGTTGGTCCAGAAGATGGGTCCACACAAGTGGACATATATTGCAGCCAACCTTCCAGGAAGAATTGGCAAGCAATGCAGAGAGAGATGGCATAATCATCTCAACCCAAAGATTAAGAAAACCACTTGGAATGATCACGAAGAATGGCTATTATTCTTGAATCACAAAGCTTTAGGAAATCGGTGGGCTGAAATCGCCAAGAATCTTCCCGGAAGAACTGATAACTCCATCAAGAACCATTGGAACTCTTCGATGAAAAAGAGACTTCCAGAACTTCAAGCAAGATTCAATACTTTTAGAGACACTGGTGGGCTTAATAACCCAGCAAATTGTGGAGACTTGTCAGATGTCGAATATAAAATGCTCGAGAAACTCTTGGCTATGGGCGAAAATGACTACCACACAAAGCATGGAATTGTTGGAAGTTCAAGGACTCATAAATTCACTTCTCCTGACAGCGAAGACAGTGCAGATTCTTCAAGTGAGACGCACAAGAGGACTTCTGTCAATCTGACTGTGAAGGATCCATTTGACAAGACCAAAGTTTTTGATGCTGGATCAGAAGATTACCAGAACAAAGAAAATGAGAGTTCCCCTCACTTTATGGACATCAAGAAACTCCAAGCAGACATGCTTAACAACTGCGACTCCAAGATTTTTAGCGAGATTTCAAATCTTGTGAAAAACAAATTCAATTTCCCGATTGAAAACTTGAACCTAAAAAATCCCGAGCACCTCAAACTTATCGAACAGGTTTACAATCCTCAGAACCTTCAGTCTCTCCTCAATAGAAATCGAGTTGATTCAGGCAAAGACAATCAGTCCATGGCCAAGAACTCTGGAGAAGCAAGTGGAAATATCAAGACACTAGCAGAAAGGTCCCCGGAACATCATGAGGGTGAGAACAACGATGAGAATGATTCACATAAAAGCAACTCTTCCAAATTCTCATTCCAAAAATCAGGACCCTTTAACATGAATCCTGCCGATAGCAAAGGCAAGCCTGATATTTCCCCGCTTCCTTCAAAGGGACAACAGCAACAACAGCAAAGTTCATTTTTCTTCCCGTCTCCCTACATGAGGCCAGAGCCTTTCAAGCAGCCAAATATCCAAACCTCTGATGACTTTTTCCAGAACGAAAACGTTGATGTGTCCAACTTTAGCAAATTGGATCACTACCATGACAATTACTTGTTCGGAAGCCCAACCCCTCAGAAAAAATTAAAAACAAACAATTTCTTCGTCAGTCCAAGACTTGAATTTGATGCTCCAAAATCTGATGCTAAACGGGAAAGGTTGGAGATTCACTTTTCGTTTCTTTGTAATTACCTATTTTTTAGGAAAATGAGTGGTCTTCCCAATTTTGGATCTGATTTCTTTAATAACTTTAGCTACTCTCCAATCAACATGAGATTGGAAAGTCCCTCCAAGTAATTCAGCTTTTAAAAAATTATCTGAATCAACTTTTAGTATGATGTGTTTGAAAAACCCTGATCCAGGACATGAAGGTGCTCCTGGTGACAAAAAGTCCTTTTCATTTAACACCAAGAGTCCGAACTTCATGGGTGACAAGAAGGTATTATTCTTTGAGATATGAATGAAGAAATAACGCTTGAAATAGTTTTTATTCTTTTAACGAAAGATGAAAAGGAACCAATTTTTCACATTGAGTTGTGCTCTGTTAATATCAGCTCACCGAGGGAGGAAAGAGTATATACAGGAGTGAGTTTTCCTCCCAAGAG
>Ga0182738_1007912_pt1 | contig 10685 bp, 5 predicted proteins | sample eDN5th30CBELigMG_FD_128876 | JGI IMG/M metagenome (GOLD analysis project Ga0182738, IMG submission 128876) | Enriched Miracle-Growth compost microbial communities from Emeryville, California, USA - eDNA 5th pass 30_C BE-Lig MG (version 2)... ... | reverse complement strand
TTCTGTATTCTTCGGCTTTAGCAATTTTGAGTTTAAGTAATCTCATAGAATATTTTAAGTTGTGTTTAATATTGTTTTGTTTTGTTTGATTATAAAGTGGGAAAACTTTGGGGTTAATAAAGGGAATAATTCTTGTCCGCAAACCAGTTAGTCGGGTAAATCTATCGTTTTTAATCAGAAAGATTAAAACTTTTAACGTAAAGGGCCTTGGCCAAGTAATAAATTTATTAATCAGAATTCAATTAATTCTCGAAAAAAGAGATTATTTCGAGAAAATGCTTCTGCTTTTCCTTAGAAAAATGAAGCTTTAAACGCTTCCAAAACAAAGGTTTATGATGCATGAGAATTATCCATGTTGACTGAATTATCTGGCAAAGTCAGCTCCTCTCTGAATGAAAAATCTAAACAAGAGAAAATATTTTCTTTCTAGAAAGGAGAATGCATTTCAAAATAAAGCCTAGGGGATTCACTTTAGCCATGCCCGATGAGTTTGTTAGGTACATTCTCTTTCGGTTTCTGATAATCTGAGACGAGATAAAACTCTGTTTTAGCCTGGCCTCTGAATTACTAAAAACTCAACTTCCAAAATTAGAAGATTTTAAAAAGTGAATGTAAAATTAGCATTTAGAACATAAATTCATGATGAAAGATAACTTCACTTTCAAGCCTCTCAAAAGGGTCCAAAATATTGGGTTAATATGCGAAACCAAGTTCCAAGCACCTGCCCAAACTCACTCCAGTCTTTCTAGAAGCTCTTCTTCTATTTGTTGCTGATTAGGAATCATAAACAGCATTTTATTGATTTTGAGCGAAGTTTAAATGAATTCTTGTTAGAACCTTTTTATCTAGGCTGCATAAGGTAGTATTTTAGTCACCTTCTCGGATCTCTTTGACCTAAGGGAAGGAGTTTTGAAGGCTTTTTGTATGAAAGAAGAATAAAACAAAATGAAGTTGAGCTAACTTAAGCCTTTTGAGGAAGTTAGAGAAAAGATTGCCTCTTTATGGTCCCTTTTTAATCATCAAGATGGGACTGAAGAGGACATGATTCAATGTTTCTCTTGACTTCTTGAGAATATGGAACAATTAGTCATAAATTTCCGAAATTTGGTTTTTGAGATAAAGGATGTCTCGAATTTGGAGAATAAATGCATATGGGTCTTTGAGGACTCGACAAACCTGCGGCTGACGCCAGAATAAGGAAACTTTTTTTTTTTAATTTTTATTGTTTGCCCACAGGCTGGCAATTCATACTTTTATAAAATATAAATGCCATAACAGTTCTAGGGATAAGAAGAGGGATTTCGCCCTTGAGTGCAGAATGAGTAACTATTGGGGTTCATACAAATAGATTATGTAGGATTTAGTTCTTATTAAATATTTGGTTTCAGTAGGCTGGGGCAATGATGGGCGAGTTGGCCTAGGAAACTTTTTAATGTAGGTGAATCTCTTAGTCTCAGGCAAAAATATCATTTTTAAGATTTGGAGAAAAATAGGATTAAAAAAATTTTTGATTTTATGATGAGAAAAATGCTGACTGGGCTCATTCAACATCTCATTTAGAGCAGTTGTGAGGTAAACAGCATGAAGATAGGAGAATGACTATGTGGTACAAATTTGTTATGAAATAGATTTTTCTCGAGTTTTTTTTGAATTTGATGAGTTTTTTTTATCATACAAAGGAGGAGAGGATGAGCCTATTGGCCAACCCCAAAGGAGGTGCCTCTCTCACAACAGCAGATTGCTCATAAAGGTAACTTTCGATCACAGAAAAAGCAGGATTAATTTTAGACTCACTTTGGCTCAAAGTTTGAATTGAGTGGTTCTGAAATTAAAAAAAGGAGATTTGAAAAATTTCAACAATAATAGATGAGGTAATCCTTAACGAATCAGTTAAGAATCAGTTGAGATTATCGCAAGATTGATCATCTTATTCTTTCTGTGACTAACAAACCCTTTTCTTTCAGGTTTCAAATTTTGTATTTTCTAACAAGTTCTGATTGCCAAAAAAAAGGGTCATTGAGCCATTTTTGTTGACTAATGCCAAAAATGTGGAGATGAACAATCCCTAAAAATAGGAAGCCAACGCTTTCTCAAATCAACATAGATTTCGACTTTGATACCGGTTTTCTTGTTCATTGTACGAGACAAAGAATAAGGTAGGTTCTTGTTCATTAAGTCCTAGGAAATGTTGAACCTCAGACTGCAAGAGTCTCTTATGAGTATAAAAAAACCAGGCAAAGCTCAAACAAGAATAAATTAAGATTAGAGGCAAGAGGCAAGGCCCCTTGAAGGAGAAAATTCTGAATATATATTGAAATTGCTCAAAGAGTCGTGAAACCTCGGATTAATAGAGCAGATACAAGCGGTGGAAACGAAGATAAGTCGACAGGGGCCTGAGAATTTTCAAAAGGTGAAGGAATGAGCAAGAAGCTGCCTCAAATTAAACCTTCAATAAAATTTAATTCGTCAATTATTTGATCCAAAATTAAATTTATTCTAAATCTTGGATCAAATAAAACTTAATTGGTTTTTTTGTTAGTTTTCATTAAAATTAACTTTTTAACACCACAATATTAAACAGGTGCTTTGACAAACCATAAAGAAATTACATGGACTTATAGAAAACTATAGTGGTCCTAAATGAAGAAATCAATGAAGACACGAAGACACGAAGCTCCATAAGGGATATTCTTAGTAAAGTATGATAAAACGAGAAATACGACAAATTAGATAGCAGTGAGATTTTCATGTTCATTAATCTAAACTTTTATTCTTTGATCCTTATGAAGGAGATCTTTTAAAGTACGAATCCTTCTTTTTGGCCTTCTTTTCAATGAAGCTTTCCAAATAGGTGAAATACTCAGGGTTCTGCACCCTTCTAAGCATTTTTCCTCGATATCTGAGATATTTTGTCCTTTCCAGCATCTTTCCATGATAAATCCAATTCACGCTAAAAAACTTCATAAATATAACACATAGCTCTTGAAACATCCTCTTAAACGTCCTTGTCTCTTCCAAATCCTGCTCTGATACTAGCAGAATGTCTCTTAAGTGCTTAATACAATTCACTTTCGCTTTATGACCACGCAATGTCGTTTTAAAATCCTCACTTCCCATAGCGTATTTTTCCTTCATTCTTTCCAGATAAGGATCTGCTAAAGAGGAAAGTGAAAATCTCACCATAGCTCTCGCGTAGTTCTTCATGACGTTATTACCTCGAGCTCTTCTATTCATGCTATCATCAGAGTCGGAAAACTCCCCATTAGTGTCCTCAAAAGTTTGTCTTATCTTTTCTCGTGCTTCGTTTCGAAGTTGACGTGGGGCATTGCCGATGAGAGGAGCGCTCGGTGAGGTCTCGTGAAGAGAGCGAAGTCTGGCCAGTTTTCTGGTCTTTTTGAATTCTAATGCTCTTGCGATTTTTTGCTTTAGAAAGCTCATTTGGGATTGGCGGGGTTGATTAAAATTTTCTAGATTTTTTGAATGGATGATTATAAAAGGAATCAAGGATGCAGATAAAGTGAAAGGTTTCGCCCTCAAATTAAGATTTCAGACAAAAAAATCGTTGGCTTCTTTATATTTTCCTGTGATTTAAGCGAAAGAAATAAATTCGAACCAACAAATTAATTTATTTGTAAATTTTATTGATGCTCTGGAATGTTCAATTTTCAATCAATTTTCTTTCAAAAGAAGAATTTTGTATTTATTCACCTTTGTTGGGGTTCGGTGGAGATAGTAATCTCTGAAGTGAAGAGTGAAAAAAGAACTTATCTTCATAAGCTAAAACGTTTTCAAAAGTGAGATTTTTCTTCAGAAGTTTTCCGAACGCCATTAACATTTTTTGAATTAATTTAAGGTGATGTTGTCAGAAAATGATTGAATCATTGTTGCCATTGCTGAAAATTCATTGGCTCTTTGATATTTCTGTTAGCTTTGGTCTAAAAATATAGAAATAAAATTTAAGGGCGTTTGGATGCTCCTTCCTGAGAATTTCAACTCCCAAAATTAGAATACTTTCAAACTTTATTTTGCAGACAAAAACGTCTTTAAAAAATTTATAACTTTCGACTACACTCTTCAGAGAGAGTTTGGCATCCACCATAAGATGGCTGATAGGGCATATAAACGTCAATGGCAGGGTCGATGGCAAATTTTCTAGAACTATTAATCACATTTCCAGACGATGATGATGAGTTTTGATAACTAGTTTTTTTACTGGATTTTATAGAAATTTTGAATATTTTGCGATCAAATTCACAATGAGAGCCCAACTTAGTGTATGGCAAGTATCCTCATCGAAAATGGATGAAAAATCTCACCATTATTTGCTGGGATTGACTGTAATTTTTTGGATGATGTTGGTTGGAAAAAAATATTAGTTGATGAAATCAAAAGATTTTGGGAAGAATCATCTGTTAGTTGCTGGGAAAAAGAACCTTTTCGAGGAGAGCTGATTTGAAAGATGAATATCTATTAGATGTTCCCTCATTTTCAAGCAGTTTTATTGGCGGAGAAAAGAAACGGAAGTTTCATTAAAAATTTATGGGAATGGTCTTTAAAATAATTGGGATGGAACAGAGATTTAAGAAGTGACGTGGGAAAATAGTGGGACATTTTAGCGACAAGTCATCCCCTGCTTTGGAGGAATTTTTTTGTGAAACAGAATTTTTGTATGAGGGAAGTAACCAACCCAAAGAATTTCTAGATTTTTCTAAAACGAAGCCGCTCAAGGAGAGAAGGCGTTCGACATTTGTATGAGAAGAGAGTAGAGAGCTCATACCCATGGACGCCTCTTTGGGGTGTGAGGTGAAGCGATCGAAGAATAATCAAGGTTTGAATTCTACTTACGAGGATCAGATAGATGTTTCTCGAAGTTTTTTTTGAATTCAAAAATTTTGAAACAAAAAGACAAATGAGGAAAGGGCTGGAGGGAATTTATTTTAGGATAGAGTTGTCAGAGGAATGCATCACTAGCTTTGGTGGCCTCGGGTTGTCAAGAGAATAGGACTTCTTATGGAGGAAAGAAATATTCAACTTAACAATAAGGTTAATTAAATTGATGAAGATATGTGACAAATAAATTAACAACAACTTCTTGACTTTTGAAAACTGGAGCCTAAAATCAGCCAAGGATGATTTCCTGAGTTCCTTTGAGTTGAGTGAGAACTTTGGCGCTCCTTTCTTGGTGGTAATCGTTATAAAAGGTAGATTTTGATTTTGAGACAATATAAATGCGAACTGATTAAAAATTTAATTCTAATCAATAATTCTAACACCTAAAATTTCTATTAATTCTATAAATACTTATTTACTAATAGGCATTCATATAATGTATGTTGTATGGATTGCCGAGTCTGAGGACTCAAATAATAAAAATAAAAAAAATAATTCTAACAGTCTTTTGATGATATTTATTGCTTGGTCTGCTGAGATTGTATTTTGGTTATGAAAGCTTATTTTCAAAGAAATTTTGATGAGAAAAAAGTTTTTCGAGACAGAGAGCATAAGAAGGGGGTCTCAGTTTCAATTTCAAAAATGTTTTGTTTGAGTTGGAAGCAAAAAAAATTTTTATCAGTTTAAATTGCTTTGAGTGAGTTGAATCATAGAGTCAGTGGACAGACCTGGAGTCAAAAGTTTTTTCAACTTTCAAATTTCTTTCAGAGACAAATTTTTTTTTTTTTGCTTGAAATAATGAAAAATCTAAAAATTGAATTTCTTAATGAAAAAGCTGGGAAAGAATGGACTATGCTACACAATAACAGCAAAGAGAAAAATTCTGGCCGAGAATTTTTTTTGGCGCCCATTCATCGGTCAAAAGACCAAACTTTAAGAGATCCTTTCAAAAACGCTGAAAGCTTTTTCTTATGATAATTTAAAAAAAATGAAAAAAACATTTTTAAAATCTGTAAAGCAGTTTACCTCCCCCAAGTTCTTCTCTGGGGGAAAAACTTCAATAAATGAAGAATTCTTTCCTGATCTGAATTTTTTTCAAGTTTGAAAAACTCAGAATTTACTAAATCCTGAAAATCCAGGATGTTTTTTTTTTCAAAATGAATCCTGAACACTATAAAAAGTGACCGAATAGGACCTGTTTAACCAAGGTTTTCCCTCTTTAATTTTGAAGCTCCAAAGATTTGCCTTGAAATTTTCAGAATCTTCCTCTTTTTGAAGGACTTCAAGCTTGAAGCCCCTGAGGATCATTCACTGAAGCATGGAAACTCAAGGAAAAATTGATTTCAAATGAATGTCATTGTGAGTTTTAAACGTGTTTGAAGTTTGTGATTTAAATGTATTATGGATGTGTTTAGGCTTTGCCTTGAAAGAAAGAAAAAAAAGAAAATTGACAGAGCAAGAGGAAGAAAACCTTTCAAAGTCTTTCAAGCCTGATTATTTGAAAAGTTTTTTGAGGAAGATTGTTTCAAAATCTCCTTTCTAACCCTGATTGATCTTTTGAGATTTCAGGATTAAGATATTTTCAATAAAAATTATTCCCATATTTTTTTGGTGTCAGAGTCTTTAGGCCATCAAAATTTAAAAAATTGAGTCTGATTGAAAATTTCCAGAAGTTAGGCTCTTTGTTTTTGAAAAGCTGACATTTCTCTTGAAAGAGTCCGTCAATGTAAATAAAATTCTTGAAAAATTTTTCAATCAAGATTTTTCCTAGGGGCAAAACTCTAACAAACCCCGCCTCAAAATTTGGGCAATTCAATTTTTTTTTCATTTTGGTTCATTTAAAAAAATTTTGCCAAAAAAATTCAATATCAAATTTTAGAATGTTATAATTCTGCGAAAATGAGAGTCATCATTAGAAAAAAAGTTTTTTCCTTCATAAAAAATAAAAGGTTAGAATTTAAGATTATTTCATGGTTCTTTGTTGCATTGAAAGGTAAAATAGGAAATAGGGAGTTAAGATTTAAAATTCAGAGAATATCAAAAAATTAAAGTTCATATCTTCAAAATAGAAATTCTAACAGAAAATGAATTTTTGGGCAATTCAGAAGTCTGAAAATGAAATTTGGGAAAAATGAGGCAATTGAAAACAAGTCTAGAATAACCCTGTTGTCAATACCCTGATCTATTTTCCTTCCCCTGTATTGAATCCTATTTTCTAATTTAAACAAAGAGTTTTTTTTTGAGACTCCTTTTCAAAGTTCAATTCAGTTTTTCTCGAAATTAATTTTCTTTGATCTGATGAATGAAAATACCGGATGGGAGAGATTATTTCAATCAGATTTTCTCAGAGTTTTCCAAAATCAGATGAAAGAGAAAAAAGAAAATTTTTGAGGAATTTTTTTTCTTTGATTTGGATTCTGACTTTTCTGGAGATGAGACAGAAAAAAGCTCGGCCCTTTCTTTACCAGAAGACTTCCTGGTTATTAAAATTGAAGTTGAAACTGACTCTTGACCAACACTCGATCGACATGTTTGGTTGCAATTATCATCAGTAAAAAGAGAAAATCATTTTAGAAGGACTTCATTTGTTTCATCGTTGAAGAAATTCCATTTTTAATTTCCTCTTTAAATTGGAGATCATCTCGAACAACAAGAACTTTCCTTTGACCCACAAAGAAAAAATAAACATATGTCAAATTATCTTTATATTTTACTTCCTACGATAATTTTTACTTAGACCTTCACAATTACTTGCAGTACGCTTTTGAAGTTGGAGAGGATTTGAGAAGAGGGGACTTTGAATAGGGTCCTTCATTGGAATCAACATTATGCTTTCTTGAGCCCCCATTTTTCATATCCATGGAAGAAAAGTTTATCCTTTTATTCGATGATACAGCTCCACTTTCTGAGAAGTTAAAAAGAATCACTTAGGGAGTGAAGAGATAGGGAGCTCACTAAACTTCTTTGAAGAAGAGAAGCAACATCTTTTCTCCTGTCTTCATAAAAAAATAAGGGTATGTTGAACTGAGCTCTAAAGATCTAAATTTATAGATTGGATTTTTTTGCAGGATTAAAGATTTATAAATTTGGTCAATCTGTAGGCAAGGAGGGCTTTTGGTGCAAAGATCTTGGAAACTCTATGCATCTTCACCTTCTCTTGGATCTTTCTGGCAGAGCTTCAAGCACCAAGTTTCCAAAATTCTTTTCTAAAACTTGTCAGTTTATTAAGGTCAAATACAACAGGTTTTTCTTAAGGAGACTCAAAGAGATCAGTTCCTTTAGAAATATTCCGACTTCATCTTGTGAAAATGGACAAGGAGAACCTGAAATTCTTCATTGCTCATCACAGTCCCTTTCTTTTCTCTTTTAGTTTCTCGTTTTCTTCAAGTTGATGATCATGCTAGTTAAAATTGCAAAGAAAATAAGGCTTGATGAAGATAATTTCAACTTTCCTCCCAAGAGGCTTGAAGATTTCGAGAGATTGTTCCTCTTCTAGAGAGTTTAGGCTTCCCTATCAGAAATGTACCTTGCAAGGGCCATAAAATCCTCGTAAGTTTAACAATAGAGACTTACTTTTTCTGGTATTTCCGTTAAGCCTTCAAGACTTAATCCTCAAATTAAGTTGAAAAGATAAAGAAGAGCTCTTGAAAACACAGATGACAGGACCTTAATGCTTAAACTAGTTCAGAAATCCGAATTTTACCATGAGCAGGTTTTTAAAAAGCGAACAGATCACTCCAAATTAAATTATATATTATAAAAATTTGCCAAACCAGGCCAAAAGAATAAATTTATACAAAAAAGAAACACAAAGAGAAATTTGGGAAAACAACTGGACAGCTTCAATAGACTGTGAATACAGTTTGTTCCTCGTATGAACATCAAGATTCTGAGCCATATCGAGACTCGAGGTGTAAGAGGAGGGGTTTATCAGTTTTGGGATTCATAAGACAGTAATTCGGGAAAGACAAAAATAACTTTTTCTTTCTTTTCTTATTATAGAAGTTTCTCAGAATTTGGGATTCAAATTTAGAACCTGAGCAACCTCGTTAGTTTAAACTCAACAAACAAGCTCAGTCCTGCAAGGTGTTCTCTCAAGCGTTCGACCACAAAAGTCTTTAAAAAATGTGTGAGGAAAGAGTCCTATTGCATAAGAGAGGCCATTGAGACTTTTTAGAAAGGATAAAATTATTTTGAGCCAAAAATGTCTAAATATATTTCAATTTCTCCAAATATAGCCAGTTTTATAAATCACTGACTTGAGTAAATTTGATTAGAAATTTCGATATCACCTTATCCTCAAGTTTCAATTTTAAGATCCTAAGATGTTCAAGGTGACCCTCAAAAATAGCAAAGGAGGATCTTCAAAAAACTCATTCAAGTACAATTCCTCAAGAACCTGAGACAGAACACAAGATCTGCCGACCCTTCTAGAAAATTATTGAAGTGAAACGAAGATTTTCCAAATTAATTTCAGTCCATTTTTATAAAAATTTTGCATGCCTCTATTTCAGCTATTTATACTCTCTTACTTTCCTCACATTATAATCACTTCTTAATTCGCACTATTTCACAAACCTCTCACTTAAACATGAAGAAATCTTTTGACCAAGAGATCCAAGACATCGCTAATCAAATCAAAAGTGATGTTGAAAAACAACTTCACAAGGCTTTTGACACTTTTGATGTTGTCGAACATCAATCTCTTAAAAACGATAACCCTCAAGGCTCCTCCTACTCTATGAAAGTCAAGACCGACGACAAAGACCAAAGCAATTTACGCCTAAGTACTTGGAGAAATGACCCTTTTTCTGATTGGCAAACCACTATTGATGAATTCTGGAGAGGAGCAAGTCCATTCGACAACCTTCTCAGCAAATTTGATCCTTATCGTGTTGGCTTCAACTCAATCCAGGGACTCGCTGATAGGATCAAGAAAGATGTGGAGAAAGATCTTAATAGAACCTTCAGCACGTTTGATGTGACGGAAAGCCATCCGATTTTGACTGATCCTGAACATACTTCATATTACATGAGAGTGAAGACTGATGACAATGGACATGTGAGAGTCAAGACCATCAAGAAAAACCCAGGATCTGATTGGCAGACTCATATTGAGGAGTACAATAGAGGAAAGCCTAGCCTTGAAGGACAAAAAGGAGAGAAGGGAAAGGCTCTTGAGAGCAAGGGAGGAAAAATGGAGACTGAGAAAGAAGGAAGAAGACAAGAAAAAGAAACTATGATTCAAGAAGAACCCTACAAGGCTTCCAACATTCAACCCTCCGCATAGTTTCATCTTAGGGAGCATGCATCAAAAGTAATTATTTATCTTCATTTCAAATTACATATTGATTTTACAGTATGAATAAAGTGAAATTTGATGTTTATATAAAGTATATTTGATTTACTCATAGCATGCTGCCATCGTCTACTCTCTATCATTATATATTAATCTTCAAAATAAATCTTAAGACAACAACCGTCCCAAAGATAACTTAACAGAAATTCATTTTAAAAAGGTCAAAATTAATGAATCATATTTAAGATATATTTATTTGATTTAAAAAGATATTTAATTTTAGCCGATAAAATAGTTTTCTAATAAAGGTTTACAAAACTACTCTCCAGTCATCGACAAAATTACTAATTATTTGCTGATTTATAGATTTTTACACAGAAATGCTTCAAGAAATTTCATAATTTTAGCTGCAAAAAAAAAAAAACAAAAAAAGAATGCTCGGCTTTAAAGTAGTTAAATGCATATAACTCTTTTTAAGACAAGGATATTTAGGATC
>Ga0182738_1007910_pt1 | contig 10686 bp, 6 predicted proteins | sample eDN5th30CBELigMG_FD_128876 | JGI IMG/M metagenome (GOLD analysis project Ga0182738, IMG submission 128876) | Enriched Miracle-Growth compost microbial communities from Emeryville, California, USA - eDNA 5th pass 30_C BE-Lig MG (version 2)... ... | reverse complement strand
TTAAAGCTTTTCTATTCATTTGGTTGATTAAATGTAGGCCCCTCATAGGAGAGATGATTTTTTTTTATTTTGTCAAACACCCCTCTTAACAGTGATCCTTTAAAAATTTATTTATACTCAATATAAAATTTTAGAACGGTAGATTTCATAAAAAAAAAAAATCTCATCAACTTGTTACCAATTTTTTGAAAAATCAACATTACTTTGACACGAATTACAAAGCGGATTTTTTCTTGAGTTGTTATTGCAAAAATAATAATTGCATTTCTTAAACATGCGGTACACATTAAATTCCGCAGGTTCTTTGATGATTTTATCCGATTTATTCTTCTGAGCTTCATGAACTGGCAGCCCCAACAACTCACAATATTTATTGCATTCATGATATCTGAAAAATCCTAGCATCCCTCGTTGACCCAAATCGCCTTGATTCTTGAAATGTTTATCAAAAGAATGCACCACTGGATCAGTCAATAAATTATCCACGCCCTGCAAATCAGTCACCATGTATTTTCCTTCTGTCAAATAATAGGTGAAATGCGAGAAGGCAGTGAGAAGAGGCACACTTTCATTCACATATGTATAATTATTGGTATATTTTCGAAAGTTTCCTGGAATATAAGCTTCCACTAAATAATATTGGTTCTTGATATTCAACACGAGAACTCTTGTAAAGAAAATTCTCTCGTCCGAATTCACTTTTTTCCTCTCTAACTGCTCATTATATTCCTTTGCTAAACTTGCAGCGATGGTGTTTTTATTCAAAACTGAAAAATAAAAATGTTTGTCGGCAGGGTCAATAGACTTTTTCAGCACCATATTAAAATACTCTTTGGAGATCTGTGGCTTGGCTTGACAATAATATGCGAGAGAAAACTCTCCTTTTGAAAATGGTGTTGGATTTAATTTAATATGCACCTTCTCTTTTGCAAATGTCTCACTACCCCTGCTCTTAAAGCCCAAATCATTCACACTTTGTGTTATATAATGAGTTGTCCCATCAAATCTTTTGGGGAGAAACCAATTTGCCTCCCAATCTGGCTCCTGCTCCTCAATCTTTGTCTCCAAAATGTTCTCTCCAAAATACTTTGGTCCCTCTTCATCATCGTCTTCCTCCCCAATCATTAACAACATTGGTTTCTTGCTAATTTTTGTCGCAATCGCAATCTCTGTATTCTTCAAAGCTTTAAAAGTCTCCTTGATTCCTGTTGATATGCTTTTGGTCATATGAGTGATTGTCACTTCAGTAAACTTCTTAACATCATGCTCAATTACCTCTTGTTCAAAGCTCAAAAGCATACCTTTCTCCTTCAACTCTACACTCTCCCATATCTTTCGAAACTTTTCATACATTAAATCTGTTTCCTTCTGGATCTTCAAAAATAAGTAATTCACTTTCTTCTCTTTCATCAATTCGAACACAGCTTCCCATCTCATATCTTCAAAATATCCTCCTGGATAAAAGTCTCCTTCTTCTCCCATATCATGATACTCCACCCCATGACACGGGGCATCAGCAATATGCAAAACTGTCCTATTAAATGCTTTCCAATCCATACTTCTCAATGCTTCTTGAAATCCTCCATTCACGTCTTCTGGTCCATCTTGTCCTCCATCTGCTTCTATGCCTTCAAGAAAGTCTGCCACCCTTTGGATATCTTGGGTAAAAGCTAAAATTTCAAATCTTTTCTCATCAAAAACATCCCGATATCCAACAACTCCGACTCTTAATTCCACCTCTAAAAATTGCTTTTTCACTTGGCTCACAATATAAATTATCTTGTTTCGAGCCATATCAATGTGTTCTTGCATTGAAAGAGTACAGTCAATCATTATACATAAATCAAGACTCTTGGCTTCTTTCTCTTCCTTCAGTATGTGCTCCAATATTTTTCTTTCTGATGTTGCTCTGATATCTTTGTCCAGAACTTTGCTCAAATCAACTGTCTTCAAAGCTTCCATCTTTATTGATTCCCTAGTCTTTAATATCTTTTCCTTTAGAGAGAGTTTTAGCTTTGCCAAGTCATCTCTTTCTTTGTCAATATCTTTTATCAATGCATCAAATTCCTTCAAACTTTCATCTAAATCATCACCCTCATCTTCGAACCCAAGAAACTTTACAGTCTCTTTTCTCTGAGCTTCCAAATCATTCCTTGTCCCTTCAAGCTCTTTTATTTGATCTTCAGTCCTCTTGTATTCTTCAATATCTCTATCCACTAAATTGTTTGCCTCAATCATCACTTTCGCTGAAGCCTTTTCAATTGCTTCTTTCGCTCCCTTTTGAGCTGCTAATGTAGTTTGATTTGAGTCAAGATGAGCAAGCTCTTGCAATAAAACATTTCCTTCTTTTTCAATCATATCTGAAAACTTGAATACATCTTCAACCAGCTTCTCAAGATCGAAATCAGCCTCTGGCTTTTTCTGATTCCCAACATCCTTCTGTTCTTTGCTTTCTTTGAAGGTAATGCCGTAACTCAAGGTTTTCTTTGTATTAGGAGAAGAGTTCATGAATTAATTCCACGATATATATAAAATAATGAAAAGTTTCCAAAAAACTATTTTAATAAGATGAAGTGATTTGGTTATTTAATTTAGCTAATATTATAAATTAATTCAGTTTCTTATCTTTCAATAATAATAATACGTTATTAAAACATATCAATTTGCTTTTTACAAGTCACACACAACTTTTCATGTTTTGAATTCTTATTACAGTAATAAAACTTGCACTTCTGATAATATTCTTTCAGACTAAACTTTGTTGGGGTCTCTAGTATCGCATCAGCCCGATCTTTCTGCGCTTCGTGTTCTCCCAAATGCAGAACCTTACAGTAATGATTACATTCATGATACCTAAAGAATGCAAGCATTCCCTTCAAGCCCATATCACCTTGATTAGGAAATTCAATATTAAAAGAATGAATCACGGGGTCGGTCAAGAGATTATTAGAGCCTTGAAGGTCAGCAACCATGTACTTACCTTTGGTAAATTCATAAGAAAAATGAGAGAAAGCACTCATCAGAGGGACTCTCTCGTTCACAAAAGTAAAGTTGTTGGTGTATTTTTCAATTTCTCCTTCAATAAAAGCCTCCAGCATATAGTATTTCTTTGCATATTTTGCAACTAAAACTCTCGTAAAGTAAATTCTTTCATTTTCAGGTATCTTTGACAAACCCAGTAACTTGTTAAATTGGTTAGAAATAGTGATTGCCATGGTATTTTTCTTCAGAGCTGAAAAGTAATATGCTTTATCAAAATGTCCCACTGGTCTTTTCAGGACCATATTATAATATTTGTTGGAAATTTGTGGCGTAGCTTTGCAATAATAAGCAAGATTAAATCCTCCCTTTGCAAACGGTTTTGTCTTGATCACCATAGCGGCAGTCTCTTTGCTGAAAGTCACCTTATTCTGGATGATATTTTTTATTCGGTTCTCATTGTACAAGTAATAAATCTTGGCATGAATCTCCTCATTAAAAAACTTCTCCATTTCCCATTTTGGTTCCACATATTCGACTTCATCAGAAAATATCAAGTATTTCTCATAACTTTTCTTGCCTTCTACGACAGCATCAGCAGCTTCTTTGTCATCTTCTTTATCAGCTTCGAGAAGCGCCTCAACTTCTTTTTCTTTAATAGGCATGACAAAATCTTTTGTTGGCTTAAAAGTCTGCCTTATAGTGATGGAGATACTAGTGCCAATATGGCTCGCTACAACTTTAATAAAGTGCGCTGCATCGTTTTTTATTGTATCATGCAGAAACAAAAGATCAGAATTTTTGTCCCCACTTCTCTTATATATTGCTTGGAATCTCTCAAACATCTTGTCTGTCAATTTGTTGATTTTCAGAAAAACATAATTCAACATCTTCTTCTTGAAACTCTCAAATAGTACCTCGTAATCAGCATCTCCTTTGGATTTCTCATAATAAAAACTATCTTTTTTATAGTTCAGCTCGTGAAAATCTCTTCCATGGCAGGGAGCATCTGCAATATGGACGACTACTCTTGTCGAGCTCTCCCAGCTTAATTTCAACATTTTTTGAAAGGCTCCATTCACATCTTCAGCTACATCATCTCCTCCTGTTGCTTCGATGTTTTTCAAAAATTTCTTAACTTCTTCCACGTTATCTCTGAAATCTAGAATCTCAAATCTCCTAGCATCAAAGACATCACGATATCCCAAGACTGCGATACGAATCGAAAAGCCTCCAAATTTCCCTTTCAAAGTCTTGATTATATCTTGAACTTTTTCCATCACCATCTTTATATAATCCTTCATTGATTCTGTACAATCCAAAACAAAGCATAAATCCACACTTTGAGCTTTCTTCTCATCAACTTTCACTGATGTCAATGCCCCCTTCTCTAAAGCATTTCTTGCACGATCCGTAATATTCGCATAAAATTCCAATATCTTTGTTATTTGCTCCTTCAAAGATTCTTTGGATTTCATTATCTTCTCTTGGACGCCCTTTCTAAGTCCTCCTAAATCTTCTACTTCTTTTTTGTAAGTCAACAACACCGCATTAGTCTTCTCCAAAGATTTTCGGATCTCCGTAGCATGACTTGGTTTTTCCTTTGCCATCTCCTCCAACTCTTTCTTTTGCTTCTCTAAATCATTCTTGGATTTTCTCGATTCATTCAATTTGCTCTGGACCGAGTCTAATTTTGGAATGGCTTCATCTAATAAACTGCTGATTTCCTTCTTTATCTGAGCAATTGTTTTTTCAGACTGCATCTTCAAGCTCGAAAGAACATCCACCTTTGTTGAATGTCCTCTTGCCATCCTCTCAACGTCATTAATAATTCTCTTCATTTCCTCTTCAAGTAAAGGCAGATAGTTTTTTATCTCATCTCTCAAGGCTTTGATATTAAAGTCTTCTCCAATCACTGTCTCACTCGTGAAAGTTCCGATATCATCTGATGTTAACTTCATCAATTCTCCGACTTTTTCATCTCCTTCATCATTCAGATCAGACTTCATCTTTACTTGTATTGCCTTCTTTTCTTTTTCTTGAATATCATTTGATTGAAATCTTGACTCAGGAAGCTTATTTCTTGGAATTCCTCCTTCACTCTCAATCTCCATTTCTGTCTCTTGAACTGGCTTAGGATCAGATAATTTTCCAATTTCTTTATGCTGATCAATTCTTGGCTTTGAAACAGGATGACTGCTTACCTCTGTTATGTAATTGCTGTAAGCCATATTGGAACTTGATAGACTCAAGCCTGACACAGGATAAAAACTTTCCTTTCTTTCTTCTCTGTCTAAGTAACCAATGGCTGGCTTCATTTCTGTTAAAGGAGAATTATATGAACCTCCAACTCCTCTATTGTTGTCATCTGGAGTGAGTCTTGGAGGACTAGCATAGTTAGATTCAATCTTTTTGACATCTGATGAAATCATGTAAGCGGAATCAGATTTTATATCTTTTAAAGTGCTTCTCTCGTATCTGGATGAGGACCTTGTCAAAAGAACTTCATCAACCACTTCTCTTGGCAGATCACGAACACTGGAATGTGTTGGCTTTAGAGAATTTGTATCTCTTGGAATGATAGATCCAAGATTATTTGCAACATTTGTGGAGTCAGCAATAGCTTTCGAAGAAACATGAGAGAGTTTATCGTCATTCTGAACTGGGCCTGAATACTTTGGGTTTTTCTTGAGAGCAGTATGAGGTTGATTCATTCTGGTACAAACTTGACCAATTTTTAGGAAAATTAATAATAATAAGTTTATCTCAGTTATAAACACGAAAAGTAAAAGGGTGTTTCTTAATCTCTAGGATTTTATAATAACTTAGCTTAAAATTTTATAATAAATATGACGATATATTTTTCTAAATTTCTAAACTCATGAGCTAGCGAGTCTATTTTGATTTCTTAATATCTAATAATAAAAGTCATTTTCATACTGTTTTATAAAGTAATATTTATAAATTTTGTCATCTCTAGAGAAATGAACATTTTTATAATTTTCTTCCTTTCCTTCTCATTACCAATCTTTCGTGATATCAACTTTAGCTTTACAGACTTTGCAAATAGACTCTCCTCCAGCATTCTCATTACAAAAATAATAATTGCATTTCTTGTAGAATGGCGAGACGTTGAATTTAGCTTCCACACGCAAAGGAGGTCCGCTCTTCTCTTTTTGAGCGTCATGAGGAGACAAGCTGAGCTTTCTGCAAAAATCATTACATTCATGATGTCTAAAGAAAGCCACCATTCCTTTGATTCCCAAATCTGCCTGAGCAGGGAACATAAGTCTTGACGAGTGGATCACAGGATCAGTGAGGAGATTGTTGCACCCTTGGAGATCTGTGACCATGAACTTACCTTTCGTAAAATCATGTGAAAAGTGAGAAAATGCTGTCATAAAAGGAACACTTTCATTCACATAATTGAGGTTATTTGTGTATTTTTCAAAGGTTCCTGGGATAAAGGCTTCCAAAAGGAAATACTCTGATTTTATCTTCACAACTAAAACTCTTGTAAAGTAAATTCTATAGTTTGCATTCACTCCGACCTTTTCCAAAGCATCATTATATTCTTTAGCCAATAAGATTGCTAGAGTATTCTTTTGAAGAGTGCCAAAATAAAAATCTCTTTTAGCTGGCTTTATAGACTGTTTGAGGGCCGTATTAAAGTAAACCTCGGAATTATTGGGCTTGGCCCGACAATGATAAGCCAATGAAAACTCTCCTTTTCCAAAGGGTGTCTTTTTGATCATAAGCTTCACCTTCTCATTATTATGAGAAAATTTGTTATTTGAAATATCTTTCACAGTCTTTGCTCCATAAACATAATAGCTTGTTCCCTCAATTTCTATATCAAAGAAATGAGGATTATTCCAATCTGCCTTAATAGTTGCCACTTCAGTGTTCAAACCCAGTGACTTTGGTTTACCTGTGCTGAATGGATCATCCTTCTCTTCTTCAACACCAGCTTCCAGTAATGTTCCCAGGCCATCTTTTGGCTTATATTTCGAGCTGATGGGAATTCTAGTATAAGTTGCTTTTATACTTGAAGCAATGCTGTCTCTAATGTGGGTCACCGTCAGCTTCTTAAACAGCTCTTTATCTGCCGTCAAGTCTTTCATATCAAAGATCAGTTCAGCCTCATTTTTATGAGTACTAGAATCATAAATCTCCTTGAATTTTCCAAACATATATTTTGGTTCTGACCCAATATTCAAAAGCAAGTAGTTCATTGATCTCTTCTTCAAGTCCCCAAGAATACTTTCCCAAGGAATATCCTCTCTGTATCCCTCTGGATGAGAATCTCCTCCTCTACAACCACTCATCTTGAGGCCATGGCATGGGGCATCAGCAATATGGATGATGCTTTTTACAGAGTTTTGCCATCCAAGCTTCAGGGCCTTTTGGAAACCCCCATTCACATCTTCAGGTCCATCTCCGCCTCCGCCAGCCTTTAATCCGTTCAAGAAATTTTTGGCATCCATTGTTGAAGCCGAAAAATCAAGGATCTCAAATCTATTGTGGTCCTCAATATCACGGTATGCCACGATAGCAACACGTATTACTGAGTGAGGATACACAGACTTTACCTCATCAATAATACTTGCTACTGTATCACAAGCATTCTTGATATAGGTAGACATTGATCCTGTCGCATCGATCATAAAGCACATGTCGGTGCTCTGGGCTTCAATCTCATCCTTTACAAGAAGACCTACCACGCTCTTTTCAATCGCACGTCTCGCTTTCATCTCGACATCTTCATAAAACTTTATGCTTCTCAGAGCCACATCCTTTACTGATGCTCTTGTCTTCAAAACCTTTTCGTAAACAGATCTCTTTAAGTCTTCAAGCTCTCTCACCTTGTCTGACTTCTCAATACAGGCTTTGTCATATTCAGCAAGCTTAGCAGTCAGAGATGTGGACTTTTCTGGAGCCTTTTCCATCAGCTTACAGACTAATGTCTTCCCTTCTTCTAATTTTGCAATCTCAGCTTTCCTTTCGTCAATCAAATCCTCAATCTTCTTGGTCTTGGGGATACTCTCCTCTATCACTGTGATCTCCTTTTTCACGCTCTCCTTGGTCTTCTCTGAATTCTCACGAATTGATTTTACTATATCAGATCTTCCTGTATTCACTTCTGCAACTCGTTCAATGTCTTCAATATTTCTCCTGACTTCCTCTGCCAAAAGACTGTTGAAAGCATTGCTTTCGCCCAGAATCTTTTCTAATTCTGCCTCTAAATCTAAGCCTTCCATCCTATAATATTTTAAGCAGGTGCAAAGTTATTATTATTAAAAACCCACGCTAAAACTACACTTTAATAATAAACTTCCATCTCACTATTCATCATCAATAATTTCCAAAAATTGGACTGTCGTCGTAAAATCCTAGCTTACCAATTTAATTATAAGATGATTTTTCGAGTCTAATGAGAAAAACTCACCCTTTCCTTTTTCCATGATATAGAATATGGTTAAGCAGAAAACAAAAAGAGAAAAATATCTTGATACTCTTGATACTTTTTTGGCCTTATGAAGATTTCAAAGATTTCTTTGATCAAAGGAAGTGCTCTGGAGTACTCACTATTCCAACAACAACAACAAAATTTCATAATATATAATAATTTTCCAAATCCTTTCGAGAATTAAATTAAATTTTCTCTCTTTTCCACTCAGCAATCAGAAAAATATGTGCTCTCAAAACTTCTTTTTTCTTTTGAGATTGACGCTCATTTCTCTTGAGCCACTTCAGGCCTTTTCCTCTCAATCAGGCAAAATATAGGTTGACTCAAAAATTTCAAGTCCTTTCAAGTTGAAAAATTCTGACGTGTGTTATATTCTAATCAGATCAATTATACATTTTATCTAAAGAACAAATTTTACGAACCCTTTAATTACTTTATAAACAAAACTTTGATCTCAAATCTCCATAAGATTTTCATTTCAGTTCCAAATTCAAAAAATGATTGAAAAACTTTTTGGAAACCTTTTTTTCCATTTCAACAAAGGTAAAATGCCTGATTCTCTTATAATTTAATAAAATTGCATCGTCAACAACATATCATTGAATATATACAAGTTTTCTATGAAAGTACAACAACATTTGCAGATAAATACCAAAAGTACAATACATTCTTACATCAAAACCAAAGTAAAAAATTTAAAACATTTATCTGACAAAATGACCTGGACGTTAGCATACAGCAAACCACATCTCCTTTTTCTCAACCTAACTCCCTTACACTACTCTCTAATAAATAACCTATAAATATTTATTGATTATTTTTATCATCCTCCTTCAGAGCCCATTCCATAAATGATACCCACTTATCTCTTTCTTCAGAATCTGGAGTCGCAAACAACAGCCTCTTTTCTGAATAAAACCACTCATTCTCTCTTCCTGTCCATGATGACAAATCTACCAAATATTTATTTATACAATTCGTTTTTCTTACCGGCTTTATTCTTCACCCATTTTGACGCAAATTCTCCTCTTGATGTCACTGTCGGCCTTCCCGAGGACCTAGAGAGAATATCATTAGATTTTTTTATTCCTCTTGTAATTCTTCTTACGCTTGTTTATGTGGAGAAACACTGGTTTCTTTTGTACGAGAACTATATTTGCTGGTATTTGGGCTATAGAAATTTGAATTGTCTGAATCATGCCCTTTTCGATAAGTTTTTTGGACAAGTGGTGGTCTCATTAAATATCCCTATTAAGTTTCAGGGAAACCCTTTCTCCATCAATTTATACTTCTTTTGCGGAAACTAAAACAGGCTCATAGCTTGATCTTCTAGCATCGTAAGTGGTATTTGTTGATCTTGGACTGATATTTGATTGATTGTCAGTGCGTAGAAAATCATTTCTCGTATCAAAGATCTCAAAATGGGAAAGATGCTTAAGATTTCGATCCTTGAAATGTTGAAAAACTTCTTTTTTGGTGGCAAATTCTGGCAGGTTCATATTCACCCGTACTGTTGTAATAATATCACTCATTGCAACCGTTAATAAAGGCCGACTATCCCATGCTTTTGCAGCCCATTGGTCTTTATAATATCTAAACTCTCTTCGAGTCAACACACACCATCTTTCCACCCAATTGAAATTCGTTCCTGGTTTATACTTTAATAAATATCCCTCATATATTATCTCATCTATTTGGTTAAAATCAATCAACCTTCTCAGAAAGAATCAAATACCAAGGTTAACATTCTCTTCCTCGTCATTGAAAGAATCACGAGGCACACTGAATTCCTCAATATTAATCTCTTGAGGGGGAGCTTGGAACTGGCCTCCCCAGCCTTTTGGGGTTTCGAATTCTTCTTGTTCTTGATCATCTCGTTGTCGATACCCAAAAATTCGATTTTCATTATTCTGAAGATTCTTTGTCGTTGGCTTTGAATAAATTGGATCAGCTTTCATAGCTGATGGAAGAGGATTCTTTGGCTGATCCTTTTCCATCTTTGATGAACCGGAATCTTGAGGGGACCCTCCAGGCTCTATTATTGTTATTCAGATCAATGCGATAAGTTCGTTCAAGGTTACTTCCAAAGGTTAGTACATGCCTTTGATTGGGCACTGGCAATTTTTTTTGTTCGATTGTTTGCCAAAGTGAATAGTCCTTTTTATTCAGAGAGGAAATTCAAGCAAGGTTACCTGTGAAGATGAAGCTCTGTTCGGAGTCAGAGTATCAATAGGCGA
>Ga0182738_1007909_pt1 | contig 10686 bp, 10 predicted proteins | sample eDN5th30CBELigMG_FD_128876 | JGI IMG/M metagenome (GOLD analysis project Ga0182738, IMG submission 128876) | Enriched Miracle-Growth compost microbial communities from Emeryville, California, USA - eDNA 5th pass 30_C BE-Lig MG (version 2)... ... | reverse complement strand
GATTTGGATGATGTGACAACAAAGAAATTAAAGACTGAGAATTATGAAGCTGCTTTGCAAAAAGCTCGTGAACAAACAAAATACTCTGCAATGATTGACGAAGAATATGATGAAGTCCAAAGGGCAATTGAAAACCAAAGAAGAGCTGCCCAGCAAAAAAAGAATAATGTCGAAGATGTTGTCAGAACCTTGATTGAAACCAATAAAACTGCCAACTCCATTGATGCGACAAACAATGAAGTTGTGATTTTAGACAATAAAAAGAAGCCCGCTGACGCTGAAATTATTGGTATGTTTAGTTTAATTGAGTTGTTCTCATTTATTATATAGAGTTGGATGCAATCAAGGCATCAACAGATTTTTTGAGAGGAGTTGCCACAAAAGATTTGATGTTGGAACAAAAAGCAAAAATGTAGGCATTTATTTTCTTTTGTTTCTAAATAATATTAAAGCTTTTTTAAGAACCGAACCTGTTTCATTGAGTCTCAAGGATACAAGAAATGGTACTGCAAGTGTCGTTAACGTTTCCCTTCCATCAGAGAGATTACTCGCCAGAAACAAAGCTCAATCCGGGCTTGAAAGTCTGAAAGCATTAAGAAAAGAAGCTCCCACTACTACTACTTCTGCTGATTCCACTACTGAAAAGAAAGATGAAACTGCTGCAGATGTGTATACTGCAGAAGATATGGAGCAATTAAATGAAGAAAGAAACTTTATTGAAGAAGATGATTTCAATCAAGGCGGTCTTGCTGCTGCATTGAAAGCTGCCCGTGAAAGAGGCTATCTCATGGAAAATGAAGCTGAAATTAGAGGTACTTCTGAATGAATTATTAATATTAATAATCTTTAAAATAGGAAGAGGAAAAGATAAGACGTACCGTGAAGAATTGGCCAAGTTTGACAAGCCAGGTAAGAAGGACGGTGAAGATAGAGTTAAGTTGGAATATCGTGATAAAAATGGAAGATTGATGACTCCAAAAGAAGCTTTCAGATATCAATGCAGAATTTTCCATGGTATTGATCCAAGTAAGACGAAGCAGGAAAAGGAAAGAAAGAAGTGGGAAGCATCAAAGAAATTACTTCAAACTGCCCCTCAAGAAAGTGGCTCAATGAAAGCCTTCCAAATCTTGCAAAAACAAAGCAATCAAGCTCACGTCGTACTTGATACTAAAAATTTAAAATAATCAATGAGGAAATTACTTGTTATGTCTGTATATAATAGTAGGATTCAATAAAATTTTCTTTTATTTGAAAAAACTTGTATCAACAACAATAAAGATAACAAAACCAGAAAGAAATTTGAGAATTATTCCGTCGAAGAAAGTCTGGCTAATTAATTAAGTTTGAACTTTCTATTTCTGTACTATCATTAAATTTCTTTTTAATCTTAATTTTTAAAAAACAGAAACTGCCAACAAGAGAGAGTGTAAAATGAGAGAGAAAGCCTATTAATTTTTTCAATTTTTCAGGGGAAATTTCAATTAAAGCAGGCGAGAAAAAATAATTACAGACTACGAATTACAGATTACAGATGTGTTTGTTTAATATTAATGAAAACATAGTATTAAAAGCAATTATTTGAATTTAAAAATGGAGGAGCTTCCTTTAAAAAATTCTTTATGATTTTCATTCTTAAAGGAAATCATACAAGACCTTTCAAGACATTTCAGAGAGTCCAAGTTCTTTCATGGGAATTTTTGAGACCATGAATGGCTGGAGGTATTCCGGCGCATGGACAAAAAAATATACAATGTATTGATGCTATAAAATTTATAAAGCAGTAAACTTTAAAAAATGTATTCTTTAGGGTAAATGATTTTTTCCATTTTTGTTTTGGCTTAAACTAACCTAGTTACAACTCTTTCTGGAGCTATGGTTCAGCTGCAGTTCAAGAACTGTTGACAAAAAGCGACTTACAACTTGATGAACTCCTTGATGAGGATGGTCTCATTCTCGAAGTTAAAAATCACAACCAAAGCCTCTACGAATTGTACAAAGACAGTGTCTCATTTCCTTCTAATCTGTTTCTATAGCATATTGAGAGAAGATAATTTTAAGGAGCTCATTTCCTGCGCCATCTCAATTCCAGATGCTGAGAATAATCAAAATAATGCTAAAAAGTTATATAAGTACCCTCCCTTTTTAAATTCCTTTTGAAAATTCCTTTCAAGATACCCTTTTACTTGTGCCGATATCTTGAGCTCAGATTCCCAACCAATTGTCTCTGAGTTTTTCAAATCCACCAAGGAAATAAAGGAAAACACCCCAAAGCCTGCTCAAGTCATTACTGATGATGACGATGAAGTCAACATTGAGGGCGATTCTCTTGAAAAAACTGCCACCTCAACCGAAGGCCAAGCCACAGAAGACGAGAAAGACACCACCCCAGAAGCTAACGAGTTCCCTTACTTGGACCACCTCTTTAGTTTCTTGGATAGCGAATCATTAAATTTGACTTCTGCAGGCTATTTCGCAAAGGTAGTTAATAACCTTTTAAGCAAGAGAACTTCTGAAGTAAGTTTCGTTAGAGGCATTGAATTGAATTTTTGAATTAGCTCATCTCTTATATCTATGAAAGAAAGCCTGAAATTCTTCAAAAGATGATTCAACACATTTATTCAAAATCCATTGCCGAATTCCTGGCTAAAGTCCTCACCTTCGAAAGCTCCGTCTTGGTTAATACCCAGAATGAAGTCTACAACGTAAATTGTTGTTGAATAACTTGAGTAATAAATTTGTAATATAGGAGAAGAGAAGTGAAGTGTTGAAGGAAATTATCAAGAAACTCCAACCTGAATGCGATATTGAAGAAATAAATAACACTGCCTACTTGATCTGTGAAGTCTTTGGCAAATACAACACAATGCATTGCAGTCATGAAATCCTTCAAAATCTCCTCGAAAAGCCCTCCATCGACTATTTCTTCACCATCCTTAAAACCCAAGTAAGAGAAGTTTTGAAGAGTTCTTAATTTCTCCAAATAGAAATCAACATCAGCCTGTGCTGTCGCATTGATCCTTGGAAACATCTTTGCTTATTACATTTTGATCAACACACCAAAGAGCCAAGATCAAAATTTGGACGATTCAACTGGAGAAAACACTTCTCCTACCAATGCTCCTCAAGTGTTTGAATTGAGCGATGAAATCCCTCTTTTGGCCGCTTTTATTGAGAATCTTGATGAAATAGTCAAATTTATTGGAAACTCCTCTGTATGAGTTATTTTCAAGAGATTATTTAATAATTTCATTTAGGGAGATCCCATTACTGGTCAATATGGATCTGAAGCTATTCCTTTTGGATCTGCTAGACTCAAGGCTTTGGAGTTGATCATTATTGCCATGAAGGCCAACAATACCAAAATTTACAATCAATTGGTCGACTGTCAATTCCTTGAGACTATTCTCGTGAGACTTGATTTTTGAAAAAGTCAGCTAATTATAACATAGAATATTTTTGTTAAGCATAACTGGAACAATATGCTTCACAACCAAGTTGAAAAGATTTTGACTCATATTATTGAGGGAAATTCTGAAGAATTGAAAGTTGCTGTAAGATTTCTTTTGGTGAAAACAACTTTAATAACAACTATTAGCTCTATGAGAAGGCCAAATTGTTTGATTTTATTGTTGACAGTTCTCAAGACTCTGAATTTCCTCTTTCTGGACCTCATGGAAGAAAAGTCAGAAAGGGATACCTTGGACACCTTGTTAGACTTTCCAACAAGCTTGTTGAGAGCAGAGACCCTGCCGTTTTAAAATACACTGAAGAAAACGAAAAATGGAAAGCCTACACTGAAGGACTTTTGGCTGAAACCAACAAGAGAGATAGAGTTAACTTTGGTGGCCGTGATCCTCGTGCCGTCACTCCTGAAGAAGACGTTAGATTGGAACTCCCCGTAAGTGGTTTTTAAAAGAATTCCCCTGACAGATAAACTAGAGTTTTATGCATAAATTCGCCAGATTTTTGAATACAAATACAAGAAATCAACAAAATCAAAATGAAGAAGAAAAGAAGGAGGAAGATGAAGAAGAAGAGGAAGAAGAGATTGAAGAAATTGAAGATGTTGAACCAGAAGGTGCTGAAGGACATGATGAAGAGACTCCAGTGGGCCAATTAGAACACCAAGAGCACCAAGAACATCACCACCAAGTTGTTGTTAGTGATGAATTTATTCAAGAAACTGAAAAGCACACTCTGGCTTGTTCTTCACCAAAGAACCAAGAAGAAGAACTCACTAAACAAGCTACTGTTCCTATTCGCGGAAGAAATTCATGTAAAATTGATTTTTGTTGAGAGATTAGAATAATTTAATGAGTAGTTGACCCAAGCAACAGCATAATTCCAGAATATGAAGAGAAGATAAAGGAAGAAATTGAGAGTCACTATTTGTTGGAACCATCAGATATAAGGTATATTGATAAGAAAATGGCATGATTATAAGAAATGTTAGGACTGTGGAGGAGAATTTGGACCCTAACTTCCACACCAATGTGTTTTGGGGAAGAAAAGAGATGTCTTCTTTAGAGGATGTTCTTAGTGATATTGAAGGGCTATAAGCAGTTTTCTTCAGCTTTAGAAGGATGGAAAGAAAAATTTTATTTTTCTTAAGATCTGAACTAGAGTCAAATATATATATTATAAATTTAGGACTGTAAAATAAAAGTTCATTGGCTTATTATAAATTCAGAATCATTCATTACGTAAAAAGAAAAGACATAGAAAGAGGAGGTAGTCTCTGTATTTTCCTCTGAATATGAATTTCTAAAATTAAAATACTTTGTTACGTTGCTCTTTGAATTTTTATCAAGTGGCTATTTTTCATATCATTAAAAAAAAACCCAAATTCCAAATTCAAGTTCTCTCTCTTTGAAATTTAGATAGATGAAAAATTCTCTCACAGAATATAATAATAATTTTAAAAATGGAACAAGTGTTGTTATTGATGAAAATTTATCCAGTCACAGAGAGAGAACTTTTTTGAGAAATTAATGAAAAGATGATATCAATAATGATAAATTGGGAACAATGTTTGAATGAAATTTCAGAGCAAGGGTAAATAATAGAGGATACGGATAAAAAGATCACTTTAACTAACTTAACGTGTCATAAAGAGAGTAGACAGAGCTAGACAGAGCAAAAAATACAATTGTTTGATTTGTGCTTGGCATCAAGTCACATTCAGAAAGTCAAGAGATCAGACAATAATTAATTATCTCAAGATTTTATTATTAAAGTCTGCAATCGTTGGTTGTAGTATTTAGATCTTAGAACGTGTAAAAGAAAGTTGTACTCTCCTATTTTGAGAAGTGAGCAAATTATTATAAAGAAGAAATATACCTTCCTCCGAATTCACCATCATGCAAAATGGCCATAATGTTGATACTCTCCTCAATTGATGACATCTTCATTAAACACTGATGCTTGGTTCCATCAATCAAAAGGAATCTAAGTGGGGATTGATGAGGTTTCTAATATTCAGAAATTAGCTTACTTAAGAGCAAGAATAGTGCCATAGGGGCCGAAAAAGTTATGGATGGCTTCTTCATAAGCGACTTCTTGAGCGAGGTTGGAAATATGCAAAGTAGCGGAAGGAGGGTTGATTGAAATATTCTTGTTCTTTTTGAATCTAAAGGTTTTGGGATTTCCAATTAAAACTTCTTCGACGTTGCTTGCAGTCTTTTTATGTCTGAGATTTACAATCGAATAATTCGAATAAAATATCTAAAAGGTTGAATTAGTTTCAATTCTCAATCAAGTAAAATTCAACTCTGAGGGATTTTTTCATGAGGACGATGTTATTGAGATAATCTTTAGCAATGGTGGCATATTCAGCATTTTCATACTCCAAGAGAGCAGCAGCTTTACTTCTGATAAAAATGACTTTAAGGACATTGCCAAAATTGCTGAATAAATTGTAAATCATTTGAATTGATATATCTCTATCTTCCAGTCCTTTCACATAAAGTACTTGTGACTTCTTATCATCACCTGAAGATATTTAGAAAAAAATCTTGAATTATTTGGTTACCATTATCATAGATATTATTATTGAATTGATAATTGGCGTCATAACCTTGAGGAGCATTAATATCCAGATTTTTCATTTTACTGCTGAGTTCAGCAGCGATATCTTGCTCGATTAAATCAAAGAGATTTTGATGGCCGACACCATCAGGACTGCCTTCACCACTTTCAAGAGCAGGTGCCATTTCATTTCCTCCAAGAGGACCATTGGGACTAAAATTAGTTGGTTGTATTCTGGGATTTGCTTCAGTGGGATTATACACGTAATTTGAAGTGTTGCTAACACGGAAATTTGGTCTATTCTCAAAAGTAGGAAGAGGATTAACAATCCTTGGGAATTCCTGGACGCTTGGAGGTCTAAAGACCTGAGCATTTTTAGGAGGAGAAATTTGTCCAATTTGATTAAAGGAGCCAGGGGAGGGAACTAGTCTTCTGGGTTCATTTTGTTGAGGATGGAAATTGCCCTGATTCATACCAAGGTTCTGGTAGATGGCGAGGCCGGGAGGAGCAGTGTGTTTATGGCCAGCGTGGCGGACGATAACGGGGCGTTGGACGGCATCAGCATCTTCGTAGGGTCTGTTGACGGTGGTTTTTGGTTTGGGAGCGAAGGTTTGATTGTTTATGATGACAGGTTGAGAAGGTTTTTGTTGGAAGACAGAAAGGAGGGAAGGATGAAAACTGTTGGATTCAGAGTCTTCAGTGTCATGCTTTTCCTCTTCTTCAGTTTGAGGAGGGTTTTTGTCTTGTTGTCTTTCGTTTATGATTTTGAAAATCTCATCTCCCTTGTCATCAAATGTAGTTGGGCTATTGGCAGAAGGAGTAGCTAATAAGAAATGTCAAATAAATGAATCCATCGAAATGGGAAAAATAATAAACTCAATCTGCGGCTCTCTTTTTTTGAAGTATTTTCAAAGAAAATGAGGCTTCCAAGAAGAAAAGACTATTCAAAGGACAATTACTTTTTCTGGTAATTTGTGGAGGATAGACATTTTGGATTGGATTTTGGTCATTAATGGCATCTAATGAAGAGAGTTTGTAAAGAAGGTGCTAACAATAGGTGTTACTTGGGCTTTGAGCGTTGGGTTTAGAGAAGGTATTAAGGGGCATTTGAAGGTTTTGTAGATCTGGAGAATTATTCTCTTCTTCTGGAATATAGCCTAAGAAGGTTGAGCTGAGAAGGACGGAGGGAATTACTCATGCCACCGGAATTATTATTTTGGAATTTAATGGTGTCAAGGTTGGAGAAATATATGTTCATTCTGGTTCCATCACTGAAAATCATGAAGTCGTTTAGATTTCTTTTGGCGTCAAAAGCAGACTCAAGAGTAGAAAACTCAACAAAAGCTTTCCATACCTTGACTTTCTCAAATATGAGGATCTAGGAAAAGAGAGATGAAGAGGAGAAGGGGTTGATGTTTACTCTGAGGACTTTTCCATACTGAGAAAAGATGTTATACAAGAGATCATGTGTGATAAGGGTGTTGTTGTGATTGTAAATACAGACAAGGATAACAGGAGTAGCTCTTGCTTCAGTAAATGCTTTAGTGGTGGTTCTTTTGAAGAATTTGTTGAATTCCGGATTGGAATTGGGCTCCATTGTATTAATTTTAATCTTTGCAGAGAGCAACTATGATGTTGACTAATAAATTATATCTTATAAGAATTAGAAAAAATTGTTTCAGAACAAAAAGAAATTAATACAATACAAAACAAAACAAACCAGTACAAAGATTCCTCCTTTTCCCTTTTTACATTGTTGTCTGAACAGACCTTTTACAGAATTGTACGATTGATAGACACAACAAATATTAAAGAGTTATCATGGTAGTTAGTACGCACACTTCTTCTATTGTAAAAATTTTATCTTACAACAACCTAATTTTCTTTCCTATTTAAATTGACTACTCATTTTCCCTGCATTGGGCAGCAATTTTATCGAGCTCGAATTCGAACCAAGCAGTCCGATCGACTTTTTTGTTCCACTTTTCGTTGTTGACGACGTTGAAAACATTCCATAATGCGGGGTATCATAGGACATTCTCAAAATTGTTTCACTATTCAACATATCTGAAATTTTATCAGTTGTCAATTTACTTCGACTTCTGGAGCTGGTGAGCACATCCCTATTCCACGTTGATAAATTAATAAATAAAATAAAAAAGAGAATTTAAACCTGCTTTCTTGTGACCTCTTGTTCAAGTTTAATTTAAAGGGAGTTTTTCTGGTAGCACCTTCTTGGGAAACTTGGACAGATTTCTCCTTTTTCTTCTCCGCAGGAGACACGACAAGCGTTGTTTTCAAACTATTCTTTTTCGAAAGTTTACTTTGTGACGAATGGATTGTCGTTAAGGCGCTGGGAGACACATAGAAATTGACAAAATTCGTCTTTTTGACCCGACTCTTCGGCGTCTCCTCTCTTTCAGTTGGACTGAGGAGATTTAGTGTCACGACGGATTCTTGCTTGCGAACTTTTTCAGTGGAAGTGGAGGGTTTCTTTTTGGCGTTAAGGATTTCATTCTGGGCTTTTTGATAAAGAGTATTTGAGGGGCTAAATTGTTTATGAAGGAGCATATTCTGGGAGTCATTTTTGAGGATAGCGTCTTTAACTTTGAGCATATTTTTGGAAGAAGCAGAAGAGGGTTCTCCTGATCTCAAAAGACTATTATTGTAGATTTTCTTCATGCTTTCCTGTCGAAATTTGGTTGACTCAGAAGCAGTTCTAGACAGAATTTTAAGGTTAAACTATTCAAAACTTACGTTTTAGTACTATTTGAAATCGGATTGCGTAAACTCTTGTCAATAACAAGGCAGCTGGTCTCGATAGAGGGAATTTGGTATTCTCTGGAGAGCGTCTTTTGGAAACTTTTTCCATAGACGGCACTGTTATTTGAATAATCATCGGTATTTCTCATGGAATTATATTCAGAGCGTCTTTCTTGACTTTTGGGTTTTCCTTCTTTTGCTTGAGAAGCTTGAATAGAATAAGCGGCATAAGCTTGGAGAGTTCTTTCTGAGAGTTTATTTTTGAGAGTTTGTTGTTGTTGTCTGATGTTATTTTGTTTATTGTTTTGTCTTAGTGCAAGTAACGTTTGAAATTTTTCTCGGAATTGATGAGTTTGATAAGGGCTGCTACTTTGCTTAGTAGAATTAACAGTATGATGGGACTGGTGGTCCAAAATATTCAACAATTTCTTATAACTATGTTGCGCTCTGTCTTGAAAATCGTCTGCTTTTCTTGCTTCTGATTGATAGAGCTTTTCAGGCTCGTAAACATCAGTTAATATATTTAAATGGCTTTTTTCGCTTTTGAGTTTGGGTCCGGTGGGTTCGTATTCGTGTTGTACAGGTTTTTTAGCAGCAGAATCATGATGTTTGGAGCATTTGGTTTTGGTATTCTGGGAATTTAAATCGTAGACAGTAACATGTGTTAAAGACTCGAGAGAACTATTGGCAGATCTATCACTCTGATCGCTTGTATCACTGTATTTGTTTCTGGCCAAAGGAAAGACGTAAATTCGATTCGAATATGATTTGTTATATCTCTTTTCAATTTCTCCTCGAAAATCCAAGATTTGAGGCTGTGCCTCTTGAAATACCAATTTATCTTGTAGGGAGTAATCAGATTTATGGGTTTGTTCAGGATGTTTGAGTTGGATTTTTTTGATAAGTTGCTTTTGAGGAGGTGATTGACTTTGGACTGTCTTTTGCTGGCGAGTTATAACTTTACTCGACCTGAGATTTTCTCGGGTAAACACCTTCTTCATTTATTAAGTAGTGACTTAATAAAAAAGTTAAAAAGCATACATCTAATTTGGGTATTGTTTTGAAAAAATAATACTTGAAATTGGGCAAAGGAGGGTATAATTTGTTTTCTCTTGATGAGAATTGATGGGTACAAGGAGGAAGGAGGAGGAAAATTATGATGTTTTGGAGAAATGAATGATATAAGGGGAAATTTTACATTCTTGCTTGGGGAGGACTTATCATGAATGAATCAATGAATTAAATTCTCTTTTCAAAAAGGAAAAAAATTCATTTCAGTTTTGAATCTTCTCTCTTCTTGGAAAAAATAAATGGAATTCATTCTGAAAGAAAATCTAAGGGGAAGATATGTTGATGATTCTTTATGAGGATTGGATTTTTGGAAAGGATAAAATTGATCTTGGAGTTCATGGAGTATATTTAGAATATTTTTAGATTTCAAAATTATTTTTTGGGGGAAGAGGGGGAGGGGTATCTTTCTTCTTGGCATAATACAAACCCTTCTTCAAGAGAAAGAAACGATGAGAGCCATCATTAGTATCCGTGATGTAAACTTTTGAATTGAATAAGAAGAACTGTCCTCAGCAAAGTTTTTTGAATTTTTATTCAACCAAATTTGCTATTTTATTCTTCTAATTCTCCTGAAAAACAAATCGAGATAAAATATTGAAACAAAAATTCATCTTGATTGATATTTTGAAAAACATCTAATCTTTGTGAATTTTTCTTGTTGAAATATTTTTCTCTAAAGAGGGAATCAAAAAGAGAATGAGTGAAGAGAGAGATTATGAGATTATGACTATTTGTTTTGAGGAATACACGCTAAAAAAATTTTTGAAACTTAGACGGAAAAACTTACATTCTGCGAGATCAAAAGGTCACTGGTGTGGTGTGCCT
>Ga0182738_1007908_pt1 | contig 10688 bp, 7 predicted proteins | sample eDN5th30CBELigMG_FD_128876 | JGI IMG/M metagenome (GOLD analysis project Ga0182738, IMG submission 128876) | Enriched Miracle-Growth compost microbial communities from Emeryville, California, USA - eDNA 5th pass 30_C BE-Lig MG (version 2)... ... | reverse complement strand
GGGAGGCGGCGCGGCGCATCGCGTCCGGCATGCCTCACGCGTTCCGGCTCCGGATGGACGCGGCGGCGGCGCGGGCGGGCGCGTTGTCCTGGCGCGAGACGGGGGAGGGGGAGGCCGCCACGGTCGCGGCCGACCCGCGCGCCTGGGGCGACGTGGTGCTGGCGCGCAAGGAGACGCCGACCTCCTATCATCTCGCGGTGGTGGTCGACGACGCCGCCCAGGGCGTCACCCACGTCGTGCGCGGCCGCGACCTGTTCCATGCGACGGCGGTCCACGTCCTCCTGCAGCGGCTCCTCGGGCTGCCGCAGCCGGTCTATCACCACCACCGGCTGGTCACCGACGCGGCCGGCCGGAAGCTCGCCAAGTCCGAACGCGACACGAGCCTTCGGGCGCTCCGCGCGGCCGGGGCGACGCCGGAGGATATCCGCCGCATGGCCGGGCTTCCGCCCCCCGGCGCGCCGCGGGACGGTTGACGCGGCCGCCCGGCTCCGTAGCATGCGCAGCGGCGGGGTTCGCCGCCAGCGAGGGGGAGGACACCGCTTGGCGAGGCACGGGTTCGTCGGAACCAGATCCGACCGCATGCCGAGGGGCGGCTTCCCGGGTCGCTCGGCGGGGCCGGCGGCATGAGCGAGCCCGATCTCGACGCCTATGCGCTGAAGACCGCCGCTGCCGCGGAGGTGCCGGCTCCCGAGCTCGCCTATCGCCCGCCGATGCCCGCCGCCTACCGGCCGCGCATCGCGCTGGTCGGTGCCGGCGGCATCTCGGCCGCCCATCTCGACGCCTACCGGGAGATGGGCCTCGACGTCGCGGTGATCGCCAACCGCACGCTTGCCAAGGCCGAGGCGCGGCGGGACGAATATTTCCCCGGGGCCGAGGCGACCAGCGACATCCAGAGGACGCTGACCCGCGACGACATCGCGGTGGTCGACATCACGCCGCACCCGGCGGAGCGCTATGCGATGATCGAGACGGCGCTCCGCGCCGGCAAGCACGTCCTGTCGCAGAAGCCGTTCGTCATCGACCTCGATGCCGGAGCCAGGCTCTGCGACCTCGCCGACGAGAAGGGCGTGGTGCTCGCGGTCAACCAGAACGGCCGCTGGGCGCCGCATCTCTCCTGGATGCGGGAGGCGGTGCGCGCCGGGCTGGTCGGCGACGTCCACGCGGTCGACGTCTCGATCCACTGGAATCACGGCTGGATCAAGGGCACCGCCTTCGAGGACCTCGAGAATCTGATCCTCTACGATTTCGCGGTCCACTGGTTCGACTTCCTCGCGAGCTTCATCGGCGATCGTGCCGTCTCGGTGTTCGCGACCCGCGCCCACGCCGCGTCGCAGCCGGTGCGGCCGCCGCTCATCGCCGGCGCCATCGTCGCCTTCGACGGCGGGCAGGCGAACCTCCTCTTCGACGGCGCGACGCTCTTCGGGGCCGAGGACCGGACATTGATCGCCGGCAGCCTCGGCACGCTCAACAGCCGCGGGCCGGACCTCGGGGTCCAGGAGGTCACGCTCACCACCGAGGCCGGCATCGCCCGCCCCGCGCTCGAGGGAACCTGGTTCAGGCAGGGATTCCAGGGGACCATGGGCGCGCTGCTCGCGGCCGCCGAGACGGGCACGCAGCCGCTCAACCACGCCCGCGGCAGCCTCGACGCGCTGGCGATGGTGTTCGCCGCGATCGCCTCGGCGCGGACCGGCGTGCCGGTCAGGCCCGGCGCGGTGCGCAGCCTCGCCGCGGCCGAGGGCTGAGGCGCCGGTCGGGCGTTGCGGCGGGCGGTGCCCCGCGACTACAGTCCGCGCCGGGAGGAGACGACGATGGAGCCGCGCGCCAGGGGCGAAGCCGGATGACGACGGCGGGCGCGAAGGGCGGGCGTCCGCTGCGCGGCCGCGCGGCGCTCGGCTACGCGCGGCCGAGCACCTACGAGGAATTGCGGGCCGTGCTCTCCTCGGGGACCGTTCATTTTCCCAAGCGCCTCCGCCAGGTCGCGATCTTCCTCTGGCAGCATCCGGGCGAGGTGGCCCTCGGCACGACCGGCGAGGTCGCGGCCCAGGCCGGGGTCCAGCCCTCGACGCTGGTCCGCTTCGCCCAGTCCTTCGGCTTCGCCGGCTTCTCCGAGTTCCAGGAGCTGTTCAAGGAGCACGTCAAGGGCTCGCTGCCGGAGGCCCGGGCGGCGGGCCGGGGCGGGGTCGGCGAGGGCGGCGTCCCGATCCCCGACAAGCGGTTCATCGACGGTCTGGTCGAGGCGTCGCAGAAGTCGCTGGCCCGCATCGGCGAGCGGTTCGACGCCGCCGCCTTCGAGCGGATGTCGGAGATCCTCGCCGGCGCCGACCTCATCCATGTGATCGGCAGCAAGCGGGCCTTTCCGGTCACCGCCTACGTGTCGCTGGCGCTGTCCCAGCAGGGGGTGCGGAACGTGCTGGTCGACAACGTCGGCTCGACCGCCTTCGACCAGGTGGGCTGCATCCGTCCCGGCGACGCGGTCCTTGCGGTCAGCTTCAGCCCCTACAATTCGATCACCCCGGAGCTGGTCGCCGCGGCCCGGCAGCGGAGGGCGGCGATCGCCTCGATCACCGATTCGACGTTCAGCCCGCTGATCCCGATGAGCGATGCCTTCGTCGAGGTGATCGAATCGGACTTCGCCGGGTTCCGTTCGCTCGCCGCGACGCTCGCCGTCGGCATGGCGCTGGTCCGGTCCGTGGTCGCCCGCGGCGCTTAGCCGGCGGCCCGGCTACCACCAGGGAAAGCGCCGTCGCTTCCGCGGCTTGTCGGCGTCCCGCCGGTGACGGGCCTTCCTCGGGGTCGGGGCCGAAACGCTCGCCCGGAACGATTTTTCCTCCGGGGATCCTGCCGCGAGATCGAGCCCGGCGAGCGTCGCCTCGAGCGCCGCCTTCCGGTCCGGGTCGAGAACGCAGATGTCGTCGACGCTGGTCACCGTGACCCGGGGCTCGATGCCGACCGCATCGTAGTCGACGCCGCTGAAGGTCACCCCGAGGGTGTCGCGAAGCCAGCGGAGGTCGCTCGAGGCGCCGTCGACCATCGTGCGGATCTCGGGCCGCAGCACGGGCCGACGCTGCCCGCCGAGCGCCGCCTCCTGCCGCGCGAGGTGCCTGATGACCAGCCCCGTGTCCCGGGTGAAGCGGTTGTTCGCATCCGGGTGATGGCGGCGCCGGTAGTCCTGGACGATGGCCATCGCCTCGCCGCTCATGCTCGGCTTCACCTTGGGGTGCGCGATCGCGCGGAGGACGTCGCCCGTCCCGGGGAGGAACCGGGCGGCGAAGTCGGCGACGACGTCGCCGTCGGGGAAGCGCTCGCGCTCGAACGGGATGGCGTGGAGGACATCGGCGGCGCGGAGGGCCGAGTCGAGCGACTTCCGGTAGCGGATCGGCGCGACGGGCCGGATCTCCCAGGAGGCCTTGAGGCGCTGCTGCGCCATCGAGAGGTAGTAGTCCGAGGGGCGGCGGACATAGGCGACGATCTCGATGCGCGCCCCGAGCGGGGCGAGGAGATCGCCGATCGGCTCGGGGCCGAGGTCGCCGAGGGGGCCGAAGAGCAGTTCGCCGGAGAGCACCACGGTGTCCGGCCGATCGCGTCCGATGTCGGTGACGATCCGCAGCCAGAAGGCGTCGAAGTCGCGCCGGATCGCGTCCCGGTCGCCGCCGTATTGCTGGGCGTAGAGCCGGCCCAGCCGGTCGGGCGGTGCGACGCCGGCGATCAGGAAATTGTGGTTGAGCGCGCCCTTCGGATAGAGGACGCCCCGCTCCCGCAGCGGCCGGCGCACCGCGGCGAGCGCCGTCTGGAGCGCCGACGAGCCGGCCTTCGGCATTCCGATGTGAAGGATCAGCCTCATCCAAGCGTCCGCTGCCGATGCAAGGGGAGAGCGTTTCGACGACCGGGCCTGCCTTGTCAACGCGGCGGGCCGCGGCCGGCCTCCGCGCGCCCCGCGCCGGCACTTGTCGGCTCCCGATCCATGTGCATAATATGAATACGGTATCCTCTATGTGGATACGAGACGGGAGTCGCCAGATGGGCCTCAGGATCGCCATCGATACCGGTGGGACCTTCACGGACATTGTCGCCATCGACGAAGCCACGGGCAGGATCACGGCGGTCAAGACGCCGTCGACGCCGTCCGATCCGAGCATCGGCCTGCTCGACGGCGTCGAGAAGGTGCTGAAGGTGCTCGACCGGCCGCCGGAAGACGTGCGGATGCTGCTGCACGGCTCGACGGTCGCCACCAACGCGGTGCTCGAGCACAAGTTCGCCGGCCTCGGGCTGGTCGTGACGCGCGGCTTCCGCCACATGATCGAGATCGCCCGGCAGTCGGTGCCGGACGGCTACGGCAACTCGTTCTTCTGGGTGAAGCCGCAGCGGCTGGTGCCGCTCCACCTCGTCCGCGAGGTCCCGGGCCGGATGCGCCACGACGGCACCGAGCTCGAGCCGATCGACGAGCAGGCGGTGCTCGCCGCCGTCCGCGAGCTGGTCGAGGACGGGGTGAAGTGCATCGCCGTCTGCCTCCTCCACTCCTATGCCAACGGCGCCCACGAGCAGGCGGTCGGCGAGATCATCCGGCAGAACTTCCCGGAGGTGTTCGTCTCGCTGTCCTACGAAGTGCTGCCCGAGTACCGGGAGTACGAGCGGGCGATGACGACGCTCGTCGACGTGCTGGTCAAGCCCTACTGCAAGACCTACCTCGAGAACGCCGCGCAGAAGATCCGCGCCCGCTCCGGCGACATCCCGTTCCTGATCATGCAGTCGAACGGGGGGGTGGTGAAGCACGCCACCGCCGGCGACCGGCCGGTGACCATGCTGCTCTCGGGACCGGCGGCCGGCATCCTCGGCTCGATCCACATGGCGGCGCTCGCCGGCTACAAGGACATCCTCACCATCGACGTCGGCGGCACCTCGACGGACGTCGCGATCATCGAGGACCTCAAGCCGATGTATACCTCGGCCTCGCAGGTCGAGAGCTATCCGGTGAAAACGCCGATGCTCGACATCGTCACCGTCGGCTCCGGCGGCGGCTCGATCGCCTGGACCGACGCCTACGGCCAGCTCAAGGTCGGGCCGCAGAGCGCCGGCGCCGACCCGGGCCCGATCTGCTACGGCCGCGGCGGCACGAAGCCCACCGTCACGGATGCGGCGATCGTCCTCGGCCGGCTGCCGACCGCCCTCATCGGCGGGGAGATCAAGCTCGACCTCGAGGCCTCGCGGGCGGCCTATACCGCCCTCGGCGAGGGCTTCGGCATGACCCCGGAGGAGGTCGCCGCGGGCGCGCTCGAGATCGCGGCGGCGAACCAGGTGTTCGGCATCCGCCAGGTCACCACCACCCGCGGCCGCGAGCCGGGCAACTACGCCATGGTCGCCTTCGGCGGCGCCGGCGGGCTCTTCGCCACCGAGGTCGCCGACTTCCTCGGCGTCACCACCGTCATCTCGCCGCCCGATCCCGGCAACCTCTGCGCCTTCGGCCTGCACGTCTCGGACGTGCGCCGCGACTACATCCGGACCATCGTCCGGCGCCAGTCCACCGCCGACACGGCCGAGATCGTCGCCGCCTGGAACGCGCTCGCCGCCACCGGCCTCGCCGACGTGATGGCCGAGGGCATCCCGGAGGAGCGCGTCGGCCTCCGTCGCATCGCCGACGTCCGCTACTTCGGCGAGGGGCACGAGGTGCAGGTCGACATTCCCACCGACCTCGAGGACGAGGCGGCGATCGCGCACATGTGGCAGGAGTTCCACAAGGTCCACGACCGCACCTTCGGCTTCCACTACGAGGGCGAGCAGGACGTCGAGCTCGTCAATCTCCGCATCCAGGCGGTGGGCGAGCAGCACCGGCCCTCGATCGCGCCGGAGGCGGACGCGAAGGCGGAGGCCAGGCCGTTCGCGACACGCCCGGTCTACTGGCGCCAGACGGGCTGGGTCGATTGCCCGCTCTATCATCGGAAGGAACTGGGCGCCGGCCAGGCGATCGCCGGCCCCACCGTCGTCGAGGAATACGGCTCCACCGTCGTCGTGCCGACCGGCTGGTCGGTCCGCGCCGACGCCTACGGCAACCTGATCGTCGAGAAGGCGGAGCAGGGCGATGCATAGCCCTTGCAGCCAACGCAACCCCAGCCCTCCCACAGGGGGAGGGTTGGGCGCTGGCGTGGCTCAGCGGGTCATGGCCTTCGCTTCGCCCGGGACGACCGAATCCCTCCAGAAGGAGCGCGACTGATGCTCGACAAGACGCCGCAGAAGACGAGGCTCGGGCCGATCGAGCTCGAGGTGATCCACGGCACGATCCGCGCCGCCGAGCTCGAGATCGAGGCCGCGGTGGAGCGCACCGCCCGCTCGCCGATGATCCGCGACCAGCACGACTACCGGGTCGCCCTGTTCGACGCCAAGGGACGCAAGCTCACCGGCCGCTCCTATTCGGCGATCGTCGAGCCGGTGTTCCAGTATTTCGGCGACGACATCCATCCGGGCGACGTCTTCTTCTGGAACGACCCCTACAATTCCTGCGGCGGCATCGGCCACGTCCCGGACCTCTGCACCACGGTGCCGATCTTCCACGGCGAGCGGCTGATCGGCTTCAGCCAGGTCTTCGGCCATCACGACGACGTCGGCGGCTCGGTGCCGGGGAGCCTGCCGGTCCATGCCACGGATTCGTGGATGGAGGGGCTGCTCGTCCCGCCGATCAAGCTCTACGAGCGCGGCAAGCTGAACAGCGCCGCGTTCCGGATCATCACCCGCAACTCGCGGCTCTCGGAACATCTCGCCGGCGACATGGACGCCGAGATCGGCGCTGCCCGGCTCGGTTCGCGTCGCGTCGTCGCGCTCGCCGACCGCTACGGCGTGGACGCGCTCGAGGCCGCCTTCGACCAGATCCTCCACAACACCGCCGAGGTGTTCCGCCGCGAGATCCTCCCCAAGATCAGGGACGGCGTCTACCAGTACGAGGACTACATCGAGGCCGACGGCGTCGACGCGCCGCGGCTCCACGCCATCCGGCTGACCATGACCAAGACGCCGGAGAAGATCATCCTCGACTTCAACGGCACCGACCCCGAGGCCAAGGGGCCGATCAACTGGTCGCTCGACGAGGTCGAGGGACGTTACTTCCGCAAGTGGCTGGCGCCGACGCTCCGCTCCCTCGCGGCCTCGCCGGAGCGCGCCGCCGAGATCGACTCGAACGAAGGCGTCCTCGACGTGATCGATGTCGTCTTCCCGGAGAAGGGGACGCTGATCACCCCCACCTTCGGCAAGCCAACCGGCATGCGCTTCTTCCTCATGCTCCGCTCGCTCGGCGTGTTCGCGGCGTGCCTCTCCAAGGCCACAGGCGGCCGGATGCCCGCCGACCACGAGACGATCCGCATCTGGGGCCTCACCGGCGGGCGCACCAGCGAGGACTTCTACCTGTTCCGCGAGGTGCTCGGCGGGGGCAGCCCGGGCCGGCCCTGGGCCGACGGCTCGGACGTCGTCCACGTCGTGCCGAATTCCAAGAACCTGCCGGCCGAGTTCTCCGAGACGCGCTACCCGATCCTCATCGAGCAGCTCGGCCTCAAGGAGGATTCCGGCGGCCCGGGCTTCCGCCGCGGCGGCCTCGGCTACGACAAGAAGATCAGGACCCTCGGCGACTGCCGTCTCATCTCGAACGCCGATCGCTCGCTCCTCGCCTGCTATGGCGTCAACGGCGGCAAGTCCGGCCTGCCCTACAGCGTCTCGGTGATCGACGAGGCGGGCGGCGAGACCGGGCATCCCGGCATGTGCGACACCGTCACCGTCAAGGCGGGGTCGACGGTCCGCATCGTCACCACCGGCGGCGGCGGGTGGGGCGACCCGCTCCGCCGCGAGGTCGACTCGGTCGTCTACGACGTGCAGTGCGGCATCGTCTCGGCGACCGCGGCGCGCGAGCACTACGGCGTGGTGCTCTTGAGGAACGGCCGCAAGTGGGCGGCCGACCTTGCCGCCACCGAAGCGCTCCGCGCCGAGCGCATCGCGGCGCGCGGGCCGCTGCCGATGTTCGACCGCGGGCCGTATTTCGCCGCGCTGACGAAGGAGCGCGCTGTCACCCGCCCGGAGGGCTGGGCGGATCCCGACGAAGGCTGGATGGCGGTGGAGGGGTGACCGGGTATCCTGTACCGGTCGAGACCGGAGCGAGGACCGTCATGTCCGGCGCGCTGCGGTCCGCGAGGCACCCATGACGGACGTCCGACACTGACCGGAGCATAGGCCTTGGAGATCAAGCAGTCCTTCACCGTCGCGCGGCCCCTGCCCGAGGTCTGGGCGCTGTTCCAGGACGTACCGACCGTGGCGGGCTGCATGCCCGGCGCCGAGCTGATCGCCGACAAGGGCGGCGGGCTCTACCAGGGCCGGGTGTCGATCAAGCTCGGGCCGTTCGGCGCCGCCTTCGAGGGCGAGGCGCAGGTGACCCCCGACCCGGAGACCCATTCCGGCCACGTCACGGGCAAGGGCACCGACAAGCGCGGCGGCAGCCGCTCGAAGCTCGTCATGGACTATCGCCTCGCCGAGGTGCCGGGCGGCACCAAGGTCGACGTCGCGGCCGACGTGCAGCTCGTCGGGCCGATCGCGCAGTTCGGCCGTACGGGCATCGTCAACGAGACCGCCAACGTCCTGATCCGCCAGTTCGTCCAGAACGTCGAGGCGAAGCTCCAGGCCGCCGCGCCGCCGCCGGAGGCATCCGAGGCACCGGCATCCGCGGATGCGCCCGCTTCTCCGCCCCGGCCGGCGCCGGCTCCGGCCGCGGCCAATTCGATCAGCGTGTTCAGCCTGATCGGCGCGGTGATCGCGTCGTGGTTCGGGCGGCTGTTCGGGCGCGGCGCGTAGCCGTCCCGGGCGGAGCCGATGGCCCGCCGCTCCCGCGGCGCGTACGGGACGGCCGCGGCCTCAGAGGACGAAGTCGTCGGCGTGGAGCGCCACCTTGCCGACGAGCACGATGGCGAGGTCGGCAGTCCCGTCGCCGTCGGTGTCGCCTTCGATGATCGTGTTGCCTTTCGAATAGTCGTAGCGGAGCTGGCCCTCGCGGCCGGTGAAGTCATGCTTGCCGATGAAGCGGAAGGCATCGTCGCCCCCGTCGCCGGACCTTGCGTCGATCTTCCGAAGGTCGATCCGGTCCTTGCCGGGCTTGAAGTCGAGAATGGTGTCCGGCGCGTCGAAGCTCGACTGCGCGACCTTCCTGACGATGAACTTGTCCTTGCCGCCGCCGCCGTGGAGGAGGTCGGCGTCGCCGCCGCCGATGAGCTTGTCCCGGCCCTTTCCGCCGTCGAGATAGTCGCTGCCGTTGCCGCCCTTCAGCGTGTCGGCGCCGGCTTCCCCGTAGAGGTCGTCCGCCCCGCCGCGGCCGGCGAGCTTGTCCTTGCCCTTTCCGCCGTCGAGGCCGTCGACGGTGCTGCTCCCGGTGAGGATGTCGTTGCCGTCGAGGCCGAACAGCAGGAGCCCGTCGCCCGCGCCGGAGGGGGGCAGGACGTCGTCGCCGTTGGTGCCCATGAACAGGGACAGCGCGGGGCCCCCGGCCGACTCGCCGGAGAAGGCCTCGAGCACGCCGTCGTCCGGATAGCCGGGGAGCGAGTCCCACGCGCGGTCGCCCGGCGCCACCTCCGCCATCAGCGCCCAGTGGGTGATGTTGACCGTGCTTCCGCCGGTGGTCATCTGCATCTCGAAGAACCACGCGCCGTCCTCGAGGACCATCGTGCCGTTGCCGATGGTCAGCTCGGAATCGGGGTCGTCGGGCGTGAAGCTGAACGACACCGAGCCGTCCGGCGAGATCGACCCGACGAGGGTCGAATAGCCCCCGCCCGCGCCGAAGTTCGAGGCGACGCTGCCGATGACGTAGCCGTTCTCCACGCTTTCGATGTGCCACAGCGTCTGGTCGACGATGGGGACCGTCTGGGGCGTGTCGAGGTTGACGAGGATGATCGCCGGCAGGTAGGGCGTCGGCACGTACCAGTACGTGTCCTCGAGGAACGTCCAGGCGCCGTCGTCGGTGGGCGGGCTTGCGGTCGATGTGCTCATGCCGGATCGTCCCACGGCGACGCGCCGGCTGTCGAGCCCTTCATCACGTCAGGGTTGCGATTTCCCTGCCGGGACCGGGGGCGCTACGGCCACTTGGCGAGCGGCGGCATCGAGGAGAGGATCGAATCGACGTTGCCGCCCGTGCGGAGGCCGAAGATGGTGCCGCGGTCGTAGAGGAGGTTGAACTCGACGTAGCGGCCGCGGCGGACGAGCTGCTCGTCGCGGTCGGCATCGGTCCACGGCGTTGCCGCGTTGCGGCGGACGATCCCGGGATAGATGCCGAGGAACGCGAGGCCGACGTCGCGGGTGAAGGCGAAGTCCGCCTCCCAGTCCCCCGAATCGAGATAGTCGTAGAAGATGCCGCCGATGCCGCGCATCTCGCCCCGGTGCTTGAGGAAGAAGTACTCGTCGCACCATGTCCTGTAGCGCTCGTAGTCGGCGACCGCGTGGGGGGTGCAGGCCGCCGCCATGGCGGCGTGGAAGTCGCGCGAATCCGGGTCGTCCTGGAGCCGCCGGCGGTCGAGCATCGGGGTGAGGTCGGCGCCGCCGCCGAACCACAGCCGGCTGGTCACCACCATCCGCGTGTTCATGTGGACGGTCGGGACGTGCGGGCTCCGGGGATGGATGATGAGCGAGATGCCGCCGGCCCAGAAGCGGGGATCCTCGGTGGCGCCGGGGATCTCCTT
>Ga0182738_1007906_pt1 | contig 10689 bp, 8 predicted proteins | sample eDN5th30CBELigMG_FD_128876 | JGI IMG/M metagenome (GOLD analysis project Ga0182738, IMG submission 128876) | Enriched Miracle-Growth compost microbial communities from Emeryville, California, USA - eDNA 5th pass 30_C BE-Lig MG (version 2)... ... | reverse complement strand
TGGGCGGGTTCAAGGCTGATCTCGACTCCCCGACCAGCGACCTCCTCCAGGCGATCCAGGGTTCCGGCATCGACCGCAAGTGGAACGCGGTCAAGGATCTCTTCTTCCTCTGGATCGCCAACCGCAAGCCGGGTTTCTTTGACCGGCCCGACATTTTGGTTGGCTTGGCCGGGGTGCTGGTCGCGACCGCCGCCGTGGCGGTCCGGCTGCTCCAGGGCAGGCTGCCGAAGCCTTCCTCGGAGCGGGCCCGCGGGGTCTGGCTCGCCTTCCTCATGGTCTTCACGGTCTTCGCGGCCGAACTGCTGCTGATGGCGGCCGGTACCGACATCTTCGGCGCCCGCAACCTGGCCCCGGTCTGGGCCGGGCTGCCGCTCCTGATCGGCGCCGGAGCCGTGGCCGCCGGCCCGCGCTGGGGACTCGTCTCCCTGGCCCTGATCCTTACTGGGTTCGCGATCACTACCGCCCGCCTGCTCGACCCGGCGAAAACCTCGATCGCCTACGAGAAGGCGGCCGACGCGGTTGAGTCCTCGCAAGCCAGCGGTGGACTGATTCTCGACGCCAGCATCATCAGTCCGGCACCGCTCTCGCCGCTGGATGGCTATCTCGAAACCCGACTCCCGGAGCTGAGGATGACCAATCTCGAAGATCGGCCGGACTTCATCGAGGACATCTACCGCGGATACGATCCCCAGAAGATTGCTGATCAGGCGTTCGACACCCCTGGACCGGTCCGCCTCGTGACGATCGGCGACGGCGCGGCACCAGTCGGCAGCCCGGCGACCGGTTACACGTTCGAAACCAGCGGCCGCGAGGCCCGGATCCCAGCCGGTTGGCGGGAGCAGAAGAGGGTCCGCTTCGCGGGACTCGTGCCCCTCACGGTCAGCACCTTCGTCCCGCTTGGAGACGGTTCGGATGAGTGACCAGCAATCGCACCAGCCGGTCCACTTCAACGAGATCGCCGACGAGTACGACGATTCGCTGCCACCACACGTGGTCGAGCATTACCTCGCCAAGCGGGTCGCCTATGTCGAGCGGATCCTGCCATCGGGCAAGGTGCTGGACGTCGGCTGCGGCACCGGGGTCGTGGCCGGCCGGCTGGCTGAATCCGGCTATGAGGTGACCGGAGTCGACCCCTCGGCCGGGATGCTCCGCTATGTCGAGGAGCATGCCCCCGGCGTCACCGCGATCGAAGGTTCAGCGACCGAGCTGCCCTTTGAAGATGGGATCTTCGACCTGACCATGTGCGTGGCGGTGCTGCACCACATCATCGACCCGGAGGCCGTCCACGAGTCGCTCGGCGAGATGGTCCGCGTGACCCGGCCGGGCGGCCTGGTCCTGGTCTGGGACCACAATCCGCGCAACCCGTACTGGAAGAACCTGATGGCCCGGGTACCTCAGGACGACGGGACGGAGCGGCTGATCCCCGAGGCGGAGATCCTGCGCGGCCTGGCCGACGGCGGCGCCGAGCTGGTCCGCAGCGATCAGCTCGGGCTGGTTCCGGATTTCGTGCCGCCGCGACTGCTCGGCCTTGCCGCCGGGGGCGAGAAGCTGGCCGAGAAGGTGCCCGGTGTCCGCCGGCTCTGCGCCCACAACGTGGTGCTGGCCCGACGGCCATGAGCCGGCGAACGACGGACCTTCTGCTTCTGGCGATCACCCTGGTCGGGCTGGCGATACGTCTCATCGCCTGGGATCAGCCGGTGCTCGGCGACGAGCTTTCCACACTCTGGATCGTGCGCGAGTTCGACCTCGCTGGAACCATTCGCGAAGTCTCCTCCGACGCGGAGATCAGCCCGCCGCTCTACTTCGTGCTCGCCTGGCTGGCTTCGAAGCTTGGTTCGGCCCCAGAGCTTGTGCGACTGCCGGCCTTGATCGCGGGAGTCGCCGCGATCCCGCTCAGCTACCTGCTCGGCACCCGTATCCGGGGCCGGGTCGCCGGCCTGATCGCGGCCGCGGCGATGGCACTCAGCCCGTTCATGGTCGCCTTCTCGGTCAACGGTCGTGCGTACTCGCTGATGATCGCCCTGCTGATCGGCTCGACCTTGGCGATGCTGGCCGCGATGAAGGTCGATTCCGGGTGGAGGCGACCCTGCTGGTGGGCGCTCTTCGGAGCGTTCACCTGCCTTGCGATGTATAGCCACTACACCGCGGTCTACTTCCTCGGTGCCCAGCTGATCTGGCTGTTGATCGTCTCTCCCAATTCCCGTCTGCCGGCGCTCGCCGCCACGGCTGGGGCCGCGGTGCTCTATCTGCCCTGGGTGCCCTCGATGATCGACGACTTGAACTCCCCGACCTTGCCGATCTTGGAGGCGATCCAGGGCACCGGGCTTTCGGAGCGATGGCTCTCGATCAAGCAGCTGCTCGCCGGTCAGCCGCTGCTCGACCCGGTCTGGGTGCCTCTGGTTCTGCTGGCGGCCGGGGCGGCGGTGCTGGCGGTCGGCCTTCTGCGCCGACCTCGCGTTACATCCCCGGACCCGGGCCCCGCCGCACCCACGCCCAATCAAGGTCTCTGGCTCCTGCTCTCATTGACTCTCGCCACCGCAATCTGCGAGGGCCTGCTCGCCCTGGCCGGCACCGACACCTTCGGATCCCGCAACCTCGCCGCGACCTGGGCGGCCCTACCAGCCTTGATCGGGGCACTGGCCGCTGCCTGTCCCCCGGCTCTTGGCCTGGCCGCCTCCGCGCTGCTGCTGGCCGGATTCGGCGCGGGGACCGCGCGGGTCGTAGACGCCGAGACCGCGACCCTGGATTTCAAGGCGGCGGCGGACTGGATCGACCGGAACGCCGGTCCCGGCGATGTGGTCTACGACACCACCTTCGTCAGCCCGGTGCCGCTTACCTCACTCGACGCCTACCTACCCCAGAACCGGACCGAGTTCCGACCCCGGATCCCGGCCGATGAACCGCCCTTCCTGCTCGCGGCCGGCCCGACCGGCCAGGACCAAGGGGAGCTGGACGACGCCCTGGCCGCGACCGGTCGCAACCGGCTCTTCGTCCTGACCAGCCGTGAGCCGGTCGAAGCGGGAGATGAGGGTGACCTGTTCACCGCCGCGGAAGGAGCAGAACTGCCGGGCGGATGGAAGATCGTCGCGACCAAGACCTTCCCTGGCAGATTGCCACTCACAGTCACGGAACTCCAACGCCGCTGAACCCGTCGAGGACCGAACATCAACGCCACTGAACCCGCCGAGGACCGAACACCAACACCACCAAAATCCTTGAGACGCCAGAAATCGAGCTATACGTACGAATTCTGGCGTTTCGATGCACGGAGGCTTGAGGCGAAAGCCGGGATCAGGCCCCGGGAGTTGGCGCGAGGTCCTGGGAGTTGGCGCCGGGCCTTGGGAGCTGGCGCGGGTCTTGGGAGCTGGCGCGGGTCTTGGGAGTTGGCACGAGCCTTAGGAGTTGGCGCGAGGTCCTGGGAGTTGGCGCGGGTCTTGGGAGTTGGCGCCGGTCCTCAGGAGTTGGCGCGGCGGCCGAACCGGAAGGTGAGGATCAGCCGGATCATCGTCAGACCGAGGAAGAAGGCGGTCACCTTCGAGCCGGTGACCGATGACTTGCCGACCCGCGGCAGGTAGTTGACCGGGATCTCGACGAAACGGATCCGGTCGCGGATCGTCAGCATCAGCATCTCGGGTCCGGCGTGGCTGCCGCCGACCTGCATCTCAGCCGCGAACTGCCGGGCGACGTCACGGCTGAGCAGCCGGTACGTGCAGCCGATGTCGGAGAGGTGGCTGGTGTTGAACAGCAGCTCGACCATCTTCGCGACCGCCCAGTTGCCCCAGCGCAGGAAGGCGTCCATGTTGGCGCCCTCCCAGATCAGTTCGTTGGTGGTGCGGGTGCCGAAGACGACGTCGCATTCGTCGGAATAAGCGAGCAGTTTGATGATGTCGGAGGCGAGGAAGGTGCCGTCCGGCTCGGCCAGCACCACCAGGTCCCCGGTCGCCTCGGTCAGGCCGCGCCGGATCGCGTGGCCGTAACCCTGGCTGGTCTCGAAGACCTGCCGGGCGCCGGTCGCCTCGACCTCCTCGGCGGTCCCCTCCGTTGCGTTGTTGTTGACGACGAGCACTTCGTCGACCACTCCGGTCGACTCGAAGTCCTCGATCACCCGCCGGATCGAGTCCTTCTCGTTGTAGGTCATCAAGACCACGGTGACTGATTTGCCGCTCCACATAGAGGTGTCCGGGCGGACCGTACCGCCGGGCGCGGCCAGTATAGGCTTCGCGCTCGCTCATGATGCACGGGACCACCACATGATCGCGATCGGCAGCGCGGTCACCGAAGAGGACGTTTTTGATGCCTATGCCGGGCCCGGCATCGAGCGGATTCGGGAGCCGGACACCAAACTGCTGGTCTACCCCTCGGCCGGCACGATCTTCCGCAGCTACAACGTGCTGCTCGACAAGGCGAAGGAAATCGAGGGCCTGGAAGCCTTGGTTTTGATTCACCAGGACGCGGAGATCGTCGACCCTGATTTCTTCAAGAAGATCCGTCACGGGCTCAGCGACCCCGAAGTCGCCCTGGTCGGCTGCGCCGGTGCCACCGGGGTCAAATCGATCGCCTGGTGGGAGGGCTCCGTCACCTGGGCCTCCTACACACACCGCTACCAGGAGTTCGGTGGCGGCGAGATCCCCGCGATCTGCTGGGTGCAGGAAGACACCCCTTCCTTCGCCGGGATCGGCGAGGTAGACGCGATCGATGGTTTCGTGATCGCCTTCTCACCCTGGGCGATCGAGAACCTGCGCTTCGACGAGACGATCGGCGGCAAGCTGCACGGCTACGACTTCGACATCAGCATGCAGGTCAAGGAAGCCGGCAAAAAGATCGTGACCGAGGATCTGCGGGTGATCCACCACCACTCGCTGGAGCTGATCAGCGAGATGGAGGGCTGGGTCGAGACCCACATGAAGCTATCTCGCAAGTGGCAGCACCTGCTGCCGGACGACGGCGGTGGCGAGCCCGACTGGGAGGATCGCGCCCGACGGGCCGAAGCCGAGCTCTCCGCCACCCGCCTGATGGCCGGAGCGGGCGAGATCATTTGGGAAGCCCGCACCCAGGATCTCGAACGTGAGCTCAACGAGATGAAGAACAGCACCTCGTGGAAGATCACCTCGCCGCTTCGACGCCTGCGCGGCAGCCGCGAGAAAAACAAGTAGCCGAAGCCGGAACGGTGCTTCGGTCAGCGCCGGCGCAAGCGCCGAAAGCCACGCTGTAAAGCGCCCTCCTGGGGCTTGTCGCGCTCGGATTCCGCAAGCAACTCGGCCGGGGTCAACTGGACCGGCTTCTTGCGCATCACCGCCCAGCTCTGGTCGAGGGTCTCGACCCCAGGGGCGATGATCTCGACCTCGAAGGCCCGACCCCAGTGCTCGCGGACCCACCAGTCGGACATGAAGACCGAGGGGCCGCCCAGATCCCAGGGATTGTCGAGGCCGATCACCTTCATCCCGGTCCCTTCCTCGTCCCAGGGTTGCCCGGTCAGGGTCTGGTGGGTGAGCCGGCCCATGAAGCTGGCGATCACGATCCCCTCGTCGCTCAGCAGCCGGTGCAGCTCGAGCAGCCACTCGGCCGAGTTGACGGCCAGATGGGTAAAGACCGAGACCGCCCAGATCAGGTCGACGCTGCCGCTCTCGAGTTCCAGCGGCGGATTCTCGTCACAGGTGAAGGCATTGAGCGGCGGGCAGAGGTTCTTCTTGAGCCATTCGATCGAGGGGGCATCGATGTCGCAGCCCCAAACTTCGGCGCGGTCGGCGACATCGAGGAAGTGGCGCATGGTCCGGCCGGCGCCGCAGCCGAAGTCGAGCAGCCGCTTGCCCTCGTAGGACCAGCCTTCCGGCAGGTTCGCGTCGATTGACTGGCGGGCCATCAGCCCCAGCCACTCGTAATGGTCCATCGCGTCGGGACCTTCGGGGAGGGAACTCACCCGGTTGGCCAGCTCCAGCGGAGGGAACGGTGGCGAGTCCATCTATTCGTCGTCGAGCAGGGCCTGCACCTCGGCCCGGGTGAAGAGCGGCTCGCCGCGCTGCTTGAGGGCGGAGAGCTTCTCGGCGGCGGTGAAGGCACTCGATCCGAGCAGGCGCCGCAGCAGATCCTCTTGCTTGGCGACCTTCTCCTCCAGCTTGATCAGCTGGCGGGCCCGGGCCTGGCCGGCGACCAAATGCTCGACCCGGTTGCCCTCCAGGCGCTCCAGAACCGGGTTGCGGTCGTAAGGCGCGATCACTCGCTCGACCGCGGTTGCCCAGGGCGATTCGCGGTGCCACATCACCCCGAAGCCGAAGAAGGCCGGCACGACCGCCAGTTGGATGCCGGGCTTGTCGGCGAGGAAATCTTCGATTGCCGTCATGGTCCCGTTCTTCGGCCCGCCCTCCTCGGCGGCTGCCCAGACGAACGGTAGCCCCCACTCGGCGGTGCCCTTGATGCCGGGAGCGATGCCTTCGTCGTGGACCAGCGGCTGGCGATGCTCCTCGGGGATCCGTTCCGGCGCGTAGTAGGTGTCACGCCGCGCATGGGGCCAGCAGACGTCATGGAACATCAGCAGCGGCATCTCCGCCCCTGGCGCCCGCTCGCCGATGATCCGCAGTTCTTCGCTAAGCGTGTAGTAGTTGTGGTCACCGTCGATGATGATCGCGTCGTCGAACTCGCGCTCGGCCAGCACCTCGGCGCCGATCTCGCGCAGGAGCTCCAGTTCGGGGTGCGCGGAGGCGAGCGCCTCGAGTTCGTCCGGCGGCAGCGGGTCGACCCCGGCCACCTTGACCCCGCGTAGGCCTGCCCACTCGAGCAGTTCGACCGTCAGCTCCCCCTTGTAGGAGCCGATTTCGAGGACCGTCTTCGCATCGATCGCCTCCAGGCAGCCGGAAAGCAGCTCGAAGACATTGCTGAGCGAGTAGCCCCATTGGAGCGGATCGGTAACGCGCTTGCCCGGAGCCATGGGCGCGAAGCGTATAGATTCGCGCTCTGATGAATCTGTTTCGCGAGAAGAACCCGGAAGCCAGGAAAATCATGGACGGCGTCCGGGCCCGCCACCCCGGATTCCGGACCGCCGTGCTCGCCGACCTTCGGATGACCTCCGCCAACCGCGGCGAGAGGTATGAGTTCCGTTCGAAGGCGGACGCGCTTTTTCAGATCGTCAGGCTCTGCTGGGTAAGCGACGCCTTTCTCGCGCAGGTGCTCTATCGAGCCAAGGCGGCGATGCAGCGCCGCGGGGTTCCGATCCTGCCCCGGCTCTGCCACCGGCTGATGATGACCCTCTCTCAGATCACGATCGGCGACCCGGTCGTGATCCACCCGGGGGTCTATCTGATCCACGGTCAGATGGTGATCGACGGTCTGGTCGTGATCCACTCCGGGGCGGTGATCGGTCCCTGGACCTCGATCGGGCTGGTCGCTGGCCACATGTTCGGCCCGACCATCCACGAAGGGGTCGCGATCGGGACCGGCGCGAAACTGCTGGGTGAGTTCGAGGTCGGCCCGCATGCCAAAGTCGGCGCCAACGCGGTCGTGGTCAAGGACGTGCCGCCCGGGGCCACCGTGGTCGGGATTCCGGCCCGCGAAGTCACTTCGGCTTGAAATTAGGCGCCCGCGGGAAAACACGGAAATCGCGCCCGCCACTGAACGAGGCTGCTAGCGTCCTTCGGGTTCCTGTGGGCAGAATCGGGATAAAACTTTTGAAGGCTGGTAATTGATGGGTATTTTTCGTCGCAAGGATCGTGGAGCCACCGCTGTCGCCGAGGCTGAGTCGGATCTGAATCCGGTAATCAAGGAGGCGCGGAGGCTAGAAGCCGGCGGAAAGGTTTACGAGGGGATCGACCTCCTGACCGAGGCCAATCGCGCGAACAGCGATGTGGTGATCGAGCGGGAGGTCATCGCGATGCGGCACCGTGCCGGGACCGCCATGGTCGAAGCCGGGAACCAGAATCCCAGCTACCCCGAGCCGGCGACCGGTTACGAATTCCGTTACGAGGACAAGGTCCCCACGGTGACCCCGGAGGAGCTGACCCCTGAAGTCCTCCGTGAAGCGGTCCTCAACCACGGATGCCTGAAAGTGACCGGCGTGATGGACGAGGCAACCGCTAAGTCTCTGGCCGATGACATCGACCATGCCTTCGCGATCCGCCAGCGTCTCAGCGACGCCAAGGAGGTCGACCCGACCCGGATCTACGAAGAGTTCGAGCCCCGCGAGCCCTATCAGGTGCAGTACGTCGAGCGGCACTGGGTCGCCTTGGCCGGCGGTGTGCTGGCGGCGGACTCGCCGAAGATGTTCTTCCAGATGGTCGACTCGCTGGAGCAGGCCGGTGTCCGTGACGTGGTCGAGGGTTACCTCGGTGAGCGCGCCGCGATCTCGGCTCAGAAGTGCACCTTGCGCAAGGCCGAGCCGGACGTCAAGGGCGGCTGGCACCAGGACGGAAAGTTCCTCGGTGACGTGCGGGCGCTGAACGTGTGGCTCTCGCTGTCGCGCTGCGGTGACGTCGCCCCGAGCATGGACATCGCCCCGGTGCGCCTCGACGATTTCGTCGCGGCCGGCGTCAATGAGGGCGACCTCCACTATCAGGTGACCGACGAGACGGCGGCCGAAGCGGCCGGTGAGACCGGCATCGTCCGCCCGATTTTCAACCCCGGTGACGTGCTGCTCTTCGATGAGATGTTCCTCCACCAGACCGGGTCCGACCCTTCGATGCCCAACCCGCGTTACGCGATCGAGAGCTGGTTCTTCGGCCCCTCGGCCTTTCCCGAGGAGTACGCGCCGATCGCTTTCTGATCGGCGCGCTCGCCTTCCCGGCAGCGGTTGAACTAATCTCGACTGAATGGGCGAGCCTGAATTCGATTCCGAGATCGAACTCGGGCTGGAGGTAAAGCTTCCGGAGCAGCTTCCGGCCGGCCGAGCGGACGCTCTATTCCTGTACGGCTATGCCTTCCACCGGCGCCAGGGTGTCGAGGGCTTGGAGATTCTGGTTGACGGACAGTCGAAGCCGGCGGTCAGCCGGATGCCCCGGCTCGACCTCTTCAAGTCGCTCCATCCCTTGATCCCGGAAGGCGAGGTCTCTGAGACCCACGACGCCGGCTCGCTCGAAGACCCGGAGTTGAAAAGCTTCCGCAGCGGCTTCTGGTCCACGGTGGAGATCCCGGCCACCGGTCCGGGCAAGGTGAAGCTTGAAGTCGCCCTGCGGCTGGTCGACGGCACGGTCAGCCGGGCCCCTCTCGCCGAGATCGAAATGGTCCCAGCCGACGAATTCTCCGGAGGTTGGTTCGATCCAGGGGGATATAACGCCCGCAAATCGAACCAACCCTCCCCGAACACCGCGCGGGTGGCGATCTGCATGGCTACCCACAATCCGGACATCGGCCTGCTGCGAACGCAGCTCGACTCGTTGCGAGAGCAGACGGTGACCGACTGGGTCTGCCTGATCAGCGATGACTGCTCGCTGCCCGACACCTTCCGGCAGATCGAGGCGGAGATCGAGGGTGACGATCGCTTCGTGATCTCCCGCTCCGAGGCCCGGCTCGGCTTCTACCGAAACTTCGAGCGCGCGCTCGGCATGGTTCCGAAGGGGGTCGAGCTAGTCGCGCTCTGCGATCAGGACGACCGCTGGTACCCGGAGAAGCTGGCTGAACTGGAGCGGGCGCTGGGCGGCCGCGCCAAAGACGGGCGGCGCAAGGCCCAGCTCGCCTACAGCGACCAGCGCCTGGTCACCGAAGACGGTCAGGTGATCGCCGAGACCTACTGGTCGGGCCGTCGCAACAACCACACCAACTTCGCCTCGATGCTGATCGCCAACACGGTCACCGGCGCGGCCTCGCTGTTCACGCGGGCGATGCTGGACTACGCGCTGCCCTTCCCCGAGGCTCCGGGCGAACAGTTCCACGACCACTGGCTGGCCCTGGTAGCGATGGCGACCGGTGGGGTCGCCTACGTGGACCGGCCGCTCTATGACTACGTCCAACACGGATCGGCCGTGCTCGGCCATGGCGCCGCCAACGCCGGGATCAAGGCGGGTCGGCCGAAGCGACCGAAGCACCTCTCGATCGGGGCGATCCGCCAATTCTTCTCGGGCTGGCGCTCGGCTTACTTCAACGCTTACCTGCGGCTCTCGGTGCTCGCTCGGGCTCTGCTCGCCCGTTGCGAGGATCGGCTCACCGGTCGCCAGCGCCGCACCCTCCGTCGCTACATCGGCGCCGAGCGTAACCCGGCCGGATTCCTCTGGCTGCTGACCAGGCCGGTCCGTGAGCTCTTCGGCCGAAACGAAACCCTCGGGGTCGAGCGGCTACTGGTCCAGGGCATCCTCTGGCGGTACATCATCTTCTGGCGAAACCGCGGCCTCGAGAAGCCGGTCGGCTCGCTCTATGACGCGAGCCTGCCTCCGGCCGGCCGGGCGGCCAAGGCGCCCGCTCACAACCATCCGCAGACCGCCCACATCCAGCGCATGGTCCGGCCGCTTGACCTCGCGGTCACCGAGCAGGCTCCGGAGCGGGTCAACTTGCTGATCCCGACCTTCGATCTCAAGCACCTCTTCGGCGGCTACATCGCCAAGTTCAACCTGGCCCGGAAACTGGCTGAGGCCGGCTTCCGGACCCGGATCGTCACAGTCGACCCGACTCCGCCGCTGCCTCGTTCCTGGCGCGAGCAGGTCGAGTCCTACCAGGGACTCGAAGGTGCCTTCGAGAACATCGAGATCTTCTTCGCCAGGGATTCAGGCGAGG
>Ga0182738_1007905_pt1 | contig 10690 bp, 9 predicted proteins | sample eDN5th30CBELigMG_FD_128876 | JGI IMG/M metagenome (GOLD analysis project Ga0182738, IMG submission 128876) | Enriched Miracle-Growth compost microbial communities from Emeryville, California, USA - eDNA 5th pass 30_C BE-Lig MG (version 2)... ... | reverse complement strand
TTCGCCACTAACGGCCAGCGCGCCTACAACGTGCGCGGGAACTTCACGCTCAAGCCGCGCGAGAACGTCACCATCGCCGTGTCCAACGGCTACACCACGAGCTCCACCGCCTACAACTACAACGACGGCGAGAGCTGGGGCTACATAGGCGCGGTGACGCTGGGTCAGCCGATGTGGACGCCGATCATGGCAGTGGATCCGAACGCCGGCGGCGCAGCGATGGAGACCTGCCCGCGCGCACTCGAGGAAGCGCGAATAACGACCGACCCGCTGGCGGACGTCACGGCCGCCATGTGCGACTACGACCGCACCTTCCAGGGGAGCAACAACTTCGCGCGCCTCGAGACGATGGACAACCAGGTCAAGCTCGAGCGCTACACCGGATCGGCCAGCGTCACGCACACCGAGGGAAGCGTGTGGACCAACCGGTTCACGGTAGGCTACGACGCCTACTCGGAGTACGGCTGGAGCATGATCCCGAACGTGCCGATGAAGATCCTCGACAGCGATCCGTGGCGCAACGTGAACGACGTGCAGAATCGCACGCTGACTCTCGAAGCCACGACCGCGCTGAATTTCAATCTCACCGACAACTGGGTGTCGCAGACCACTTTCGGCGGCCAGTACTACACGCGCCAGCTTCGTGCGGCGTCGTCCACCGCGTACGGCTTCCCCCCGGGCGCGTACACCGTAGGCAACGGCGCGGCCACGGCGGGCGGCGAGGATTTCAACGAGGTCCGCACGATGGGCGTGTTCGTGCAGGAGCAGCTCAGCTTCGCCGATAGGCTCTACATCACACCCGCCGTTCGCTTCGACAGGAACAGCGCGTTCGGCAACAACCTCGGTTCGGTGGCGTATCCCAAGATCGCCGCATCGTGGGTGATCAGTGAGGAGTCGTGGTTCCCCGCGCTTCCGGTGGATGAGTTCCGGCTGCGCGGCGCGCTGGGTACTTCCGGCAAGCAGCCCGGATCGTTCGACGCGACCACGCTGCTCGCGGTCACGGCGGTGACGCTCCCCGATGGATCGGCGGCGTCCGGTTTCGCGACTCAGCGGCAGGGCAATCCGGAGCTCAAGCCGGAACGCGGCCAGGAGCTGGAGCTGGGCTTCGATGCTTCGCTCTTCGACCATCGCCTCGGCGTCGAGTTCACGTACTTCGACAAGCTCACGAAGGATGCGCTGGTGCTGCGTCCGCTCCCGCCTTCCAACGGCTTCCCGTCGGGAGTCTGGGCTAACGTGGGAGGCGTCAAGAACCAGGGCTTCGAGGCGGCGGTCGACGCGACTCTGCTAAGAAGCGAGGGCACGATGTGGTCCATGCGCGTGGCAGCCACGCACGTCACCAGCATGATCACCGAACTGGCGGCGCCGATCGCGGTGGGCGGGCGCGGCCTGCAGGAGCACCGCGAGGGTTACGCCTTCGGCGCCTACTTCATGCGCCCGGTCAGCATCGACGGGAGCGACAACGTGGTGGTGGCCGCGACTCCGGTCTACGTGGGACAGCCCACTCCGACCTATACCGGCTCGCTCTCGTCCACTCTGTCGCTCTTCAGCAACAAGCTCACCTTCTTTGGCCAGCTCGGTTTCTCCGAGGGGAACAAGCAGGTGAACTACACAGAGGTGTACCAGTGCCGTCAATCGTTCGGCACCTGCGCCGCGAAGTACGAGCGCGATGCCAACGGCAACCCCACTACGACGGCGCGTCTCAAGGCCGATCCCGCATCCAACTTCGAGCCGTACATGTTCCTGTACGATGGCGGTTTCGTGAAGCTGCGTTCGCTCTCGGCGCAGTACACGCTCCCCGACCGCTGGGCGGGGAGACTCGGAGCCTCGCGCGCGAGCCTCAGCGTCACCGGCACCAACCTCGCCACCTGGACCGACTATCCAGGTCCCGATCCCGAAGTGAACAGTCAGGGACGTCAGAACGCCTCGCAGCGTGACTTCTTCAGCGCCGGTCAGACGCGTGCCGTCTCGTTCGGTGTCATCCTCAACTACTGAGCACCCGGTGATGACTAATACGGAATCCAGCGGTGCCGATCTGCTGGGAAGAAAGAAGCGTACGGCACCTTTCACGACGCGCACGGCAGCACGTGCCGCGCGCGCCCTGCTCGTGGGACTCGGACTCGTAGCCGCGGCCGCGTGCAATGACCTGCTGCGAGTGGACGATCCGGTGAACCTCACCCCTGACGATCTCCAGGGAGGGTCGACCGCGCTCACCGTGAACGGTGTTCGCGGCGCGTTCCAGTCGATGTTCGACTACTACGTGATGCATACGGCGATCCTCACCGACGAGATGATCCTCGCCGGTACGTTCCCGTACCGCGCCGAGATGGATGCGCGGAGCATCACGTCGAACAACGAGGGGCTGCTGGGCGATCTGTACACGCCGCTCTCCACCGCGCGTTTCATGGCCGACACCGCCGTGGCGATCCTCGACGCCGCGGCAGGCACTGGAGACGAGAACGAGCGGCTCGAGGGCGTTGCTCTCGCGAAGTACTATGCGGCGTATACGCGCATGCTGCTGGCCGAGGCGTTCTGTCAGAGCGCGATCAACGGCGAGGCGGGTCTCTCGTCCGACGAGCGTATGGCCGATGCCCTCACGGCCTTCCAGGCCGCGGGGAGCGCGGCGCAGGCCGCCGGTGATGCGGATCTCGTGGCCGCGTCGAAGCTCGGCGAAGCGCGGGCGAATCTCTGGCTCGGCCAGTATCCGGCCGCGGCAACCGCTGCAGCCGCAGTGCCGAACTCGCTTTCGTTCAAGGCGTACTACTCCACGGCGAGCGTCGCGCAAAAGAACAAGATCACGCGCCTCACGTATGCGATCGACGAAGCGCGTCGGTTTACCGTGGGCGACGGGACGCTCGACTTCACCGGTCACGAGAAGTGGGCCTACTTCGATGAGTGGGAGGATCTGGGGCTGATAGAGGTGCGTCCCGATCTCACCTCGTTCAACGCTGCGGTGCCAGTAGTACTGCAGCTCAAGTATCCCACGGCCGATGTACCCATCGTCATGGCGTCGGGCGCGGAGGCGAGGCTGATCGAGGCGGAGGTCGCGCTGCGCGGCGGCGCTCCTGGCGACGCCGCGGACTTCGTGAACGACCTCCGCAGCGATCACTGGGGACTCGGCCCGATCTCGTTCACTGGTACGCTCTCGACCGATCTCCCCGTGTTCGCGCGTGAGCGCGCGCGCGAGCTCTGGCTCACCGGCGAGCGGCTGCCCACGCTGCGCCGCTTCCTGAAGGACGGCGTGGATCTCTTCCCGGGTGGCAAACAGGGAGATGACACCTGCTTCCCGGTACCTCAGAGAGAGCTGGACACGAACCCGAACTTCTGACGGTGACGAGGGGTCAGGTACTTCGTGTAGAGGCCCCGGCAGCGTCGCTGCCGGGGCCTCTAGACGAAGTACCTGACCCCTCGTCACCTCGTCACAGCAGCGTACTGGGTGACGAAGTGCTCAGGTATATCAGAAGATCGAAATCGTCGGGGAGAAGCATCGGCTGGAAGTACGCCTGCTCTGCAGATGAATTGTACGTGGAGCCGATCGATCGTGCGGGGATCGGACCGAGCAGTGGTGCCGCGGCGCCACCGCCGCTCGCGATCTCCCGCGTATCGAGCATGAGCAACTGCGCTCCCGTCGCCGTGAAGATCGCCTCGATCGAGTTGGTCGGCGGGTCGCCGACCGTACAGACCTGCAGCCCGCCGCTGGCGGAGCTGACCGCGTTGAACGAGCCGCGTCCGAAGAGGAAGCCCAGGTTCACGTACTCGCTGCCATACTCCGACCGAAGATGGCCGCCCATCGTGCCGGTGATGCTGTTCACGTGGCCGTTGTGCGCCCACAGTACGATCTTCGCGTTGGGCGGCGCATGCTCACGTATCCACTCGACGTTCTCGGCCATGGCGGCGTCGCGTGCCCTGCCGGTGGCCGAGCCCTGGTTAGCCACCGACGCCACCGTCTCGAATTGCTGCACCAGCCGTGCTGCGTGCAGCACCGCCTCGTAACGGGCGATGGACGATGCGGCCTCATACGCGGCGGCGTGGCTGGCGATCATGTCATATACCTCCTGCAGGGCGGTTGCGCAGGCACTCTTCGCCGTGCTCGACAGAGCCGAATAACCGCTCGGGTCCGGAGCTGAGCCCGCAGTATTGCGGAACGGGCCGAGGCATTCATAGCGTTCGCCCACATACCCGGCGGCATCCGGGTCGACGCGCGCCACGTACGCTTCGATGCTGTCCATGGCGTTCCCCGGATACTGCATGTCGAAGCCCAGGAAATGCACTTTGTGCGCTTCGCTGGCCGTGGCGTTCCAATCGCGCATCCACTCGATCATGTCGAGCACTTCCTGCGTGTTCCACGTCCAGAAGTGCAATCGGGAGAGTAGATCGGCTGCATTGCCTTCGCCGGTCATGACGTAGTGATCGAGGTCGTCCGCCTCCGGAGATGATGCCTCGATTGCGAAGTAGGTGAAGCCCAGATCCTCGACGAGCTTCTCGAGGATGCGGTGCTTCATGCGGAAGAACTCACGGGTGCCGTGCGTGTCTTCGCCGAGCCCCACGACGTGTGCTGAACCGATCATCTCCTCCAGCGGATCGAGGTCGGTCAGCGCCGCCTCCGGATCGGTGGTGGCGAGTACCGTCCCGTTATCGTGCAGCCATCCGACGGCCGCCTGAGGAACCGGTGCGGGGCCCTCGAAATCGAGGTTGTCCGGGACGCCTGGCCGCCTTGAATATGCGGCGACCGTCGTTGCCGAGTCGGGGCCGGGCTGGGGAGAATCGTAGATATTCGTTGCAGGGACGTCGAGAGCCACCTGCTCCAGCTTCAAGTCGTCGATCGGCAGCGTACCCGTTCCGGCCATCAGTGCGCCAATGGCGATTCCGATCGCATTGTCGGGAATGTCCAGAACCACCGAGATCTAGTGCCAATCCGAGCTGCCTGTGAGCGAACGTGTGCTCATGTTGTCGAACGAAGCGACTTCTCCTGGCCCGTCCACGCGCATCCACAGTCCTATGTCTTCCCCGGCCAGATCCGTGTGCTTCACCCACCCGGACCAGCGCATGCGCTTGCCACGATAGGCGTCGGCCCGAACCATCTGGACGAGAACCGCGAACGATTGCTCGTTGCGCGAAGAGGCGGTGATGTAGGCCGCCGTCTCGCCAGCGTGCGAGTCCCCGTTGTCTCGTCCGATCTCGTAGCCGTTGCCGGACCCGACCCAGCCCGGAGGGATGCCGGCGATTCGACCATTGCCGGGTGGAGGTTCCGTGGTCGAACTGTCTCCGCCGCAGGTGACGATGGCGAACGCGGCCAGGAAGGGGAGTGCGAGGCGCATGATAGCGCGCATTAGCTCATGGGATCGGGAGTGGGCGGTGGGTCGCGTCATCGGTGGTGACGCTTGCGAGCATACGCCCGATGACGGGCGATCGCAACCGGGCTGGACGGTTCGAACGGTCGAATCTCGTCAGCCCCACGGGTCCATGGCTGCATCGCAAAGATGGCGCGGGGGGCGCGCGCGGTGCGCGCGCCCCCCGCACTGCCTACCGTGCGCGAGATACCTTGACATTCGACAACAATGACTGCATCGTATTGTCGACTGTCGAGGTATGACGTGCGAGGAGAGTACATCGCATACGCGAAGGGCGCGAAAGCCCGGAGGGATAGTCATGGGTTCGGTCATGGAGCGAATCGAACGACGATTCCGGGCGCTGTTGCACCGCGGCGCGATCGACCACGATGTGGATTCCGAGATGCGGCTGCACGTGGAGCTGGAGGCGGAAGATCTGGCGCGCACGCACGGGATCCCGATCGAAGAGGCGCGCCGAAGAGCTCTCATCGCATTCGGCGGCATCGAGCGCTACAAGGAAGCGCACCGCGACGCGCGCGGCGTGCGCTGGATCGAGGATCTGGCGCAGGACGCGCGCTACGCCGTACGAGCGCTGCGATCGACTCCAGCGTTCACCGCGGCCGCGATCGTCTCCCTCTCGCTGGCGCTGGGCGCCAACACGGCGCTCTTCAGCGTGGTGAAGACGGTGCTCCTCGATCCGCTCCCGTACGCCGAGCCGGATCGGGTCGTGACGATGGCCGACCACCCGTGGGTACCGGCCGAGATCGTGCTCGAGCTGCAGCGGTCGGCGCACGGCTTCGAGCGCGTCGCGGCGTACTATCCCGAACGCTACGCCGTCAGCGGCGCCCCGGAGCCGCGCGAGCTCGAGGGAGCGCGCGTGACGCCCGATCTCTTCCGGATGCTCGGCGCACGGATGGCTCTCGGACGTGACTTCGTACCGGCGGACGCTGCACCGGGCGCGCCGCGTACGGTGATCCTGAGTCACACGCTCTGGTTGCAGCTCTTCGACGGCGACTCCGCCGCGATCGGCAGCACCATCCGCGTGGACGACGAGCCGCACGAGATCGTGGGCGTCGCCGCTCGGGAGTTCAGGCTGCTCGCGCCGCGCAGTGATGATCCCGGGATCTGGGTTCCCTTCACGGTGAAGCCGCTGACCCCGGAAGGCGAGCTTGCATGGGTGATCCCGCTCGGCCGACTGGCGACCGGAGCGTCGCTGCAGGAGGCGCAGTCGGAACTGGACGTGGTGGCCAGCCGCTTCGAGTCCACGCACCCGGACGGCGAGTGGAGCTGGGAGGGACGCCTGCGGTTCGCCACCGTGAAGTCGGAGCTCGTTCGGAGTGCGCGGCCGGCGCTTCTGGTGTTGCAGCTCGCGGTGGGCGCATTGCTGCTCCTGGCGTGCGCGAACGTGGCGAACCTTCTCCTCGCGCGCTTCAGCGCAAGGCAGCGCGAAGTCGCGGTGCGCGCGGCGCTCGGTGCATCGCGCGCGCGCCTTCTGCGCCAGCTTCTCGTGGAGAGCGTGCTGCTCGCCGTACTCGGCGGCCTCGTGGGACTCCTGATGCTGCGCTTCGTTCACTCCGCGATCCTGGCCCTGGCTCCCGCCGGCACCCCACGCATCGGCGACCTCGCCACGGATGTCCCGGTATTCATGTTCGCCCTGGCGACTTCGGTGGGCACGGGGCTCCTCTTCGGGGTGCTGCCAGCCTCGCTCGCCGCACGACACGCAACGTACGATCTGCTCAAGGAGGGCGGGCGAGCGCCGTCGAGGTCCAGCCGACAGAACCGCATCAGCCAGCTCCTCGTGGCGGCGCAGGTTGCTCTGACGGTGGTCCTGCTCATCGTGGCGGGGCTCCTCGCACGCACCTTCGCGTCGCTCACGAGTCAGGCGCCCGGCTTCCGTACGGCCGGTGTGGTAACGGTCCGCATGCACGTTCCCGAATCGCGTTACGCGAACGTCCCCGCCCTGAACGAGTTCTATCGGAGAGTTCTCGAGAATGTGCGCGCCATCCCGGGGGTGCAGTCGGTCGCACTCGCCAATAATCTCCCGATCAGCCGCGGAAATGCGACGAGGGAGTATGTGGTGGCCGGGCGGACGAGCGCGAGCGCGGATGTCGCGCAGTACGGCGTTGTGAGTGAAGACTACTTCCGCACGCTCGGCATCCCGCTGCTCGCGGGTCGTGCGTTCGAGGACCGCGACCGCAATGACGCGCCCGGTGTGGCGATCATCGATGAGTCGATGCAGCGAGCGGTGTGGCCGCACGAAGATGCAATCGGGAAGCGATTCCGCTTCGACGATACCGATGATCGCTGGCTGACCGTGGTCGGAGTGGCGCGCGATACGCGCGGAAGCGGTCTCTCGAGCGGTCCGCGGCGCGGCTTCTACATCCCGTATCTGCAACGTCCCGTGAATCACACGGAGCTCGCGGTGGGGCACGATGCTGTGCTTCTCGTGAGCTCTCCTTACGGCGTCGACATGCTGTCACGACAGTTGCGCGATGCAATCTGGAGCGTGGACCGCGCGCAGCCCGTACCCGCGATCGCCACTCTCGGCGATGTGATCGCCGCCGGGATCGGCCCGCAGCGCTTCCACGCGACGCTGCTCGGCGCCTTCGCGAGCATCGCGATAGTGCTGGTGGTGACGGGCATCTACGGCGTCGTCGCGTACGTCGTGAACGAGCGCGCGCACGAATTCGGAATTCGAATGGCAATGGGAGCGACCGCGCGGGACATTCTCACGTCGGTGCTGCGCTGGGGTGCGCGTCTCGCCGCGGCGGGCGTCGTGCTGGGTGTGCTGGTCGCGTTGGGGGCGAGTCGCTACCTGACCGGTCTCCTGTTCGGCGTCACGCCCACGGATCCGGTCACGGTGGCGGGTGCGGTCGCGCTGATCTCGGTCGTCACTGCGGTATCGTGCCTCATCCCCGCCGCGAGGGCGGCCCGCACCGACCCGGCAACAGCGCTGCGTGCCGACGGCGCGCACGCCGGACGAGACACACGACAGCATCGGAGACACGTGCATGGATGACCGCGCCGACCTGCTGCAGGGCACACTGGATCTGCTCATACTCAAGACACTCATCCTCGGGCCGTTGCATGGCTGGGGGATCTCCAAACGGCTGCGCGAGCTGTCGAGCGACGTGTTCGATGTGGGGCAGGGGAGCCTGTATCCCGCGCTCTACCGTCTCGAGGACAAAGGGTGGATTCGCTCGGAGTGGGGAGTGAGCCCCGAGGGGCGACGAGCGAAGTTCTACACGCTCACGGCGGCGGGGAAGAAGCGCTTCGCCGCCGAGCGATCGCAGTGGCGGCTCTTCGCCGGAGCCGTCGAGCGTGTGCTCGAGGCGACCTGACGTGCTGTTGGCCGGAATGATTCCGTGTATCATTCGACATGCAGAGTGATACGGACTCCTGGCGAACGCACATTCTCGAGGCGCCGGACGACATCCGCCGCCTCCTCGACGAAACGCATCGCATCGCGGTGCTCGGTATGAAGGTCGAGGAGTGGGAGCCGGCGTTCTACGTGCCGGAATACGCGGAGCGCGCAGGCTGCGAGATCATCCCCGTGCCGGTGTATTATCCAGAGGTGACCGAGATACTCGGCCACCCCGTCTACCGAACGGTGTCGGCGGTGCCGGGCGAGGTCGACATGGTCAACGTCTTTCGGCGCCCGCACGACATTCCGCAGCACATCGACGACATCATCGCGAAGCGCCCACGTTCCGTGTGGTTCCAGCTCGGAATCACGAACGACACGGCGGCCGAGGCGTTCGCGCGTGCAGGGATCGACGTAGTGCAGGACCGCTGCCTGCTCGTGGAACTGCGCAACATCGGGCGCTGACGCCAGGGGTCAGCGCGCCCGGAAACTCGCGAGGGTGCCGCTGGCGCCCGTGAGCGTGAGCGTGGAGTCGGCCGCCTGGAAGCCGGTGGTGGCGGAGATGACCGGAAGAAAAACGCGCTCGAGCGCGTCGCCATCCATGCACTCCATTCGCGTTACCATGGCGGGCCCGAAGTGCAGGCTGTCGCCCGCGATGGTGTACGCCGCGCTGTAGCGGTTGCAGCCGGCAAAGCCGGAAGCGCGCGATGCGGCGGAGTCGAAGCGCAGTGTAGCCGGCTTGCCGCCGGATCCCGGCGGGGCGGCGCTGTCGCCCAGGGTGACCAGCGTCCACTCGCGCTCGAGGATGCTCGGCGGTGGTGACGACGCCTGGCTGGACACCGTCGCCGCGGTATCCGATGCGCCTTCGTTCGAGGTCCCGGTACAGGCGAGCGCGAGGAGTGCGGCCAGAACGGCCGCGAGACGTGGAAGTGGTGTGGTTCGCACGATGGAACCTCCGTGAGTGTGAGCTTCGCCTGCTGCCTCCGCGCGGGGCGGGAGGGCCATCACCTCTCGTCCGCCGATGGACCGTAGATCGACGGGATGGGCACGTCCAGCTCGCGCAGGTATACGGTCAACTGGCCGCGGTGATGAATGAGGTGTCTGAGGTGCATCCGCACCACCGGTCCACGCTTCGACTCGAGCAGCACCATGTCGTCATGCTTCAGCGCCCACTGCTCATCGAGCGAGTCGCCCGTGACCGCGGCGAGAGCCGCGCGCGCATCCTTCACGTGCTGGTCGAAATCGGCGACGAGCTTCTCGGTCGTCTGATAGCTGTAGCCCTCGACGTTCGCCAGGTCGAGATCCGGCTCGCGCAGCGAGTTCGCGATCCAGCCGGGCATCCATGCGACGAGCTGCGCGAGGAAGCCGAGTGGAAACGACTTCTCATGGGGCTTCCAGCTCCCGCGGTCGTACGGCACGCGCTCGAGGAGGCGGCGCGTGGTGGCCATCTCCTGATCGAACTCATCGAGCTGAATGGCGTGTGTCTGCATCGGACGATGCTCCGGTGATGGGTCTCTGGTATCCGGTCGAGGTCCCGGTCGAGCGAGGCACTGCCAGTTCGAACCTGAGCGACTCAGGCCGGTTCGCGCATCCCGCGCAACCCGAGCGAGCGCGCGAGGTGACACCCTTCGGCGATCGGGCGCACTTCGACACTCATGCCGAACTCGAGGTTCGGCGACTCCTCGGCGATGGCGGTCGCTTCATCCATGCTCGCTGCCTCGAGGAAGAAGTATCCGCCGATCATCTCCTTCGCCTCGGCGAAAGGGCCGTCGGTTCTGCCCGCAGCGCTCGACCGGGAGACGATCCGTCCTTCCGGCAGAAGCGGATGGCCATCGCGCAGCTTGCCGCGAGCGGCGAGGTCGTCGCACCACGCGTTCCAGTCGGCGAGCGCCCTGCGACGTTCATCCCGCGACATCGCCTCGTATCGCTCGGGCGTGGTTTCGCGGAAGATGAGCAGATACGTGTTGGAAGGAGAGTCCATTCTGCCCTCGATGATGTG
>Ga0182738_1007903_pt1 | contig 10690 bp, 6 predicted proteins | sample eDN5th30CBELigMG_FD_128876 | JGI IMG/M metagenome (GOLD analysis project Ga0182738, IMG submission 128876) | Enriched Miracle-Growth compost microbial communities from Emeryville, California, USA - eDNA 5th pass 30_C BE-Lig MG (version 2)... ... | reverse complement strand
TCTAGCAAATCAAATTCTCTTTATAAAGTCATGACTTGTGAATGAGGGAAAATGTTTCCCTGCCCATAACGTTGGGACGATAAGAGCAATTATCATGTTGAGATCCTTGCCAGTGATATTGTATACGAGAAGATCTTACAAGTCCCAGATGAATCCTGATTCCAAGAAAGGCCTAAAGTCTCTCAACGGTACAATATCTCCATTCTCTAGAGTATCAATGCTCAGATTCTGGTGAGGTTGTAGACGAAAGGAAAAACTTTTGGCACGCAATAGCTTCTCCAATGCGGTACTTGTGAGAGCTTCTCGGGTTAGTATTACGTTTGTCTCCGAAGGCGATCTTCATACTCTTCAATAAAGCCCCACACTGATTTCTTATCGGAATCCATTGAAACATAGTCCTTATGAACTTTTAGAAAGCATTCTGAGTTGCAGCGACACTCTTTATAAAAGTTTTGAGTAAATTGCTCAATCATGAATTTAGTTTCCTCAAAATCATCCAGCCCGTTCATACTCAAAGCTATGGCCAGTTGATTTGAACTGTCTGGAGCATACATCTGGGGATCAAGGGGACTTTTGAGAATCTGGTTCCAAAGCAAGAAAAGAATAGTTTAGATCCTAGCATGATAAATTTATAAAAAGTCTGCTATCGGTCTAAATCTGAAGGAGGATTCCGGTATATCCTCTCAAGTCTATCAACGAGTGTGATTATGACTTCGCCTAACCTTCCAATCGGGATCGTTAAGTAAGGGAGTTCAAGGCAAACACCACTTCTATTGATTTAATTTCAAAAGAAAAAAGCTTCATACTTTCCCCGCCAAAAGATACCTGCGTGAATAAAATTTTTAATTTTTGAAAATATGAAATTTTTCAAAGGTTTTCGAGCGAGTGGATTAAAAAAAAGGCTCTATTGGTCTCTGAACTTACTATCCTATTTCAGTGACAGGAAATGTGTTAATTTTTATGAATTTGGAAAAATATTGCCTGGCAATCGTGCCCTTTCATTTTGACTCAAAAAGGTTCGAATTGTCGTGCCATAACACCCTTTCAAATTTTATTGCTTCATATTTCGCTCTTTATTAGATTGAAAAGTTTTTCTAAGAGAACATAATCCTATTTAATTTCCCAACTTAATTAGTCTTCTCTCACTCATTTTTTCAAAATAAAGCTCTTGTTAAGTTCTCCACACATCAATTTCAAATTTAAATTCATCTCAAATAGAAACTATAAAATCTCTCACTGCCTCAAAGATGGCGAAAACAATTATCCACTCTACAAACTTCTAATCACTGACTTCTTTCTGAAACTTTTGAGTGGGATCGGCATAAGATAGATAACATCATCAAAGCGATTCACGAACCAATCAATAAATTTCTTTTTGATTTTTGCTTTAAAAGCTCCATCGATATTCATGTCTAAGGGTTGTATTATCGGAGTACAGTTTGGAGGTAAATGCGTAAATGGTATTTTCTTAGAATTCACTGAAGCTATAACTTTCTCGGGAGAATGAGCAGAGAAATTATCGAACATCATCGAACCTCTTGGCAAGTTTCTTTTAAGATGAGGGATATCATCGTCACTTATCAGATATTCATCCATCCAGTCGCTATAATTCTGACCAACTAAAGTGCCATGTTTATTCGCTAGTACTTGGACATCTCTATTCTCATCCAAAGTTGAGCCTGGACGAGTCAGTGTTGTATTGCATGACTTCGATTTTCTCATAATAAGAATAGGATTTTTATGAATTAGATGATTTGTTTGAAAATGACAGTGTCCAACGATTAGTACAACTGTCAGTCTTTTCTTCTACTTATTTTCAGATAAAACACCAACATGTTTCGTTCATTTAACTTCTAAAGTTTGATTGTATGAGAGCTCAAAGTAGGCAGAACATTCATCAATATTCAGTACCACTCTAAACTCATTCTTCTTGACATCAAAAGCCTCATAGAAACTCACAAGGGTTTTTGCATAAAGTTTTGAGTATTCTCCTCGCTATATGATTTCTCTCCTTAAATTTTTTCAGCCAGCCGTTTTCACACTTGAAGCTCTCGAAATTCTTCTTCCTCTTTGACAAGCTCATCCCGCGTCCAAAAACCACTGCATAATGCGGTTCTCAAATTCTTGACTCTTGATTTTGCGACCTGCACCAACCTTTCTCTGAAATCTTCCATTCTTTCTCCAAGCACAAAGAGTTTCGTATGGAGTTCTTCCATCAAAATAGTGATCGGTCTCATGAACCATCATCGTCTGAAATAGCTCGAGTGCTCTTTTCTTTTGGCTTTCAGTTCAAGTCACCTCAAGCCTGAATCTTGGCATTTGAATTAGTTCTTCATCTCCCCTCAAACTTTCTTTATTCTCCAGAATTTTCGTAATTATTTCGTCCTGGGAGCTTCATGGAGCTTGATTTCTCAGGTCTTTCTGACTCTTCTTCCTTATTCACAATAGTTTCCTTCGCATTTGGCGGATTCTCTTCATTAGCTTTTGTTTCTAATTAATGAGTCACAGAGTTGACTACAGCAAGCTTATTATAGAAAATATGAAGTGTTTGTAGGCCTGAGTTTGACAATTGAGTGAGTTTTGGGTCCGAGTCAATGTTTTAAACCATGTCAATAAGAGACCAACTGACTTTTAGAAGTCAGAATCGATGCTCGTTTTTTACATCTCAGCTTATACAGTTGTAAATAGGTACCTTCGAGATCTCTATCATAAGCTTTTTTGAGGTAGAATGTTGTTTTTATTTTTATTTAAGTTTTTTTTTCATTTTGATTAAATTATTCGGAAATAAAGACCCTGCCTGATATTTAAATTCTTCAATTTTTCTGAATTTGAATCTTTTCCCATCTTTTTTAGGGGGCCAAAAGTCACCTCGAATAAGGAGGCATTTTTTTTCGATATTATGTGAATCATTAAAGGGGGAACTTTTTGAGATTATACGGTATCTGGCTAAGGACATAAATAATGGGTGCTGCATTTGCAACATCTTTGACTTATTGATCCTGATCAAGCTCAATTTGTGAAAACTTTCAAGATTATTGATATATTCAAAGCAATCCTCAAATTTGAGAAATGTGCTTCTAACGACTTTAAAGAACTTTTTGATAATTCAATCCAGGGACTCAGCTCTTGGAGTTCTGAAAACTGTTTTTTTGGTAGAGCATCTGGCAATCATAAGTCTTTTATTCTCATAATAATCTAAATAACCACTAAGAGCTTGAGCTTTTTCTTTTGATATTTTTGACCTTGTTTATACTTCTCTTCCAAAAGTTCGTATTGTTTTTTAGACTCAGCAATATCTTTTTCTTGGGATCACTTGGATATATCTTCTCGAAAAACATCTTGTTCTTGTTTTTAAGTTCATTGGTAAATTTAATTAATTAGCAGACAATTCTTCTAAAAAGAAGAGATTGAAAAAATTATTTCTCAAATTAAAAAAAAAATCATCCCCTCGACAGTTTTGTATGTTTCTATAGACATGAAAGAGACAAAGATGATGAGAAACAGTAGTACCTCAGTGTAAAAGTCTTGCTCTTACGGATAAGGAGCGTTCGCGCTGCAGCCCTATTTGACTAAAATTAGCCAATTTTGAGCTGCAAGTTTGAGAATTAGTCTCCTCAATGACAAATTTCTAAATAAAACCCAGAATTCCCGCATCTCTGAAAAACGGTAAAGTAACAAAAGACTCAAAAAAGGTCGAAGCTGAAAAAAACAAAAAAAGCTCCAGGCGGGTTTTTCGAGAGAGGATCGGGGTTTCTCACGGTTCCCATTGTTTATTCGAATCAATTTTTTTTTTTCGTGACTGAGCGATTTCTTCTTCTTTTTTCTTGATATTTCACTTTATTTTTATTATTTTTCTTTTGTCAATTTTTACTCGTTTTCTGAAACTTGATTCATAAGAAACTTGTCCTTGCTCAGTTTCTCAAGAAAATCTGTGGATCATCTCAACTCGAAGAGGCAATTCTCTTGATCTTTCACTCTCTTTGAAAGTATAGGTTTGTGGGAGATTCTCTTCAAAAAGCCAAAAAGAAAATTTTTTCCCCATGAAAATTTTATATTGCGGAACCAAGAACCCGCAGCTCCGAGTACCTCAAGAGCAAGATATTACGGTAAATGCTGATCTGTATGGATTGCAAGAGGCTTTCGGAAGCCTATTGATTTATAACTCTGGAGGAAAATGAGTAATTTTCTCGATTCTCTTTAGACATCAAAACAGCAGCTAATAATGCGGTTCGACGATTAACATCAACTCCAGTCATTCGAGCAAGGCAGGTATTGTCATTATTCTTTTCCGTAGATTTTGTTTTAATCCATTATAAGGACTATCTAAAAAACAACATCATTAAACTCGTTGCCTCTTCAAATTTCCTGAAACAGTTAGGGTCAGTCACGAAATAGAAACACACTTTTCTTATAGAAATAACTAAACTCCTTAGATGAGGAGAATCTCCAAAGTTTGTTGCAAACATCTTTCAATATTTCTTTTTATTTCTCTTTAACATGAGCTTATTGCCTGATTTTTTACTGCGTAGATATTGACGGCTCAATTTGCATCAAAAAAGGAAGAAGCAGCACACTTTAAGCATTTTTAATTAAAAATAAGCTTCAATTGAATTTGGATCTTTTTGAAAATGTTTCAAGAATAATTTCAGGAAGAATTTAGCTCATTTTAAATGAGTGTCAACCTCAAATTAGTTCTATTATCTTGTGAAAATGGAGTATGCAAATAACAAGTTTGAAGATGAATCATTTTCAAAACAAAGCAAAGGAAAGTAAAATTAAAGAAAGAAAATAAAATAAAATAAAAGTTCATTCATCAAAATCTCAATTTCACCAGATAATAAATCTGAGCGTTTTGCTTTTTTTTAGCTCTTTGGTAAAGAAGAAATCATTTTCATCAGTATTTGAACTCTCCTGGCTCTGAATCTTTGGAGGAGGCTGGGAAATAAATTCAGCTTTTCTTTTCTTTCTGCCATCCTGAGTCTTTCTAAATGATCGTCTTCGTTTAAAATCTTCCCTTCATGAAAATTTTCGCCAATCTTAGCTTTGCATACGGTGGCGACTTTTTTTTCGTGGTTTTACAAAATTTACGTTGATACCTTGGTCAAGTATTAACGACAAAGTGCTATGGAGTCATTTGGTTTGACATGATTTTGAGGCAGTAGATTTGATTCTAAATTCAGATGCTCAAGGTTTTTGCTTAAATCAGCGACGCTGTTCTGAACCATAATTTTTCTTAAAATTTCATTAAAGCTGTGCTTGTTTGTCTTACATTTCAGAGTTGGTATCAAAGTTTCATTTTGTGACAGTCAAATGGAGAGAGGCTAATCTTTTAAAATTTGGATTTTTTATTTGAAGAAATTCTCTTTGATCTTTAACAATTTTAGCTCTCTCTCAAAATTTCAAAACTCTTGAGAAATAGGATAATAAATGAATTCAATCAAGAGGATAAGAACAAAATTATGAGAATAAAAGCTAGTTTGGCCTTAGCACCTAAATTAATATCGAAAACATGAAGATAGGAATAAGTATGTAAAAGTTTAGCTTATTATATGACTAGAAAATCATAAAATTTTTGCAGAGCTTATATCACTGTCGTTCGCTATTGTTAGTTGCCCTATAGTGTGATGGAACTTTGACTTGATGAAAACCAAGGAAATTTAACAACTCTTCTCTCCATCAAGAAGAGAGAAGTCGCTTTTGGCAACAATGTATGCTATGATGAATAAAGGAAATATTTTTTCTTTTGTGTATTTCTTTCTTCTTTCTTTCAGGAAGGCTTTAATATTCTGACCATTTTTTTGGCAGTGATTTTCAAAGTTTTCCCGTTCAATGTCAGAACCAAAGCATCAATTCCCCCTTATCTGTAGATTTCCTTTCTCATGTTTATTGGGGTTATCCTTTTTTGCTTTAGTACATACATATTCATAAATACATTACCTTGAGTATAATTCATTCTAACAATTTTACATCTGACAAAACTTGATACAATAACGACAAAACATCTCCTTTTGACTCCGAACGTCCAGCCATTCGAACTCAGCCATGTATTTTCGAATGAATCCAGTCTCCTTTGACTCTTTTTCTTGGGGTTTAATTGGATTCTCACCCAAAGCTAACATTTTGTGGCTCTTCTATTGAGCATGTGAAAACAAAATGCCATCAATCACCAACCACCTGATTATAAAGTTGTGGAATTCCTTGTCCTGATCAAACCTCTCCAAAAAAATTATCGCCCAAAACCTTGAAACTCAAACTTCTCCGCTTGTGTACAATTCACCAAAACTTTCCTGGATCTCAAATTTCACCACAAAAACAACTACTCATACCCCCTCATCCCAAAATATTCAAGAGTGAATTTGCTAATTTATTAATTCACGCTGACTTGGATGTTTATAAGGCTGCAAGTGGTTACTGGAGGTATGCTAACGCGAAAATTGAAGCAATAAGATTTTCTTCTGAATCCAAAATAAACTTTTCAAACAATGAAAGATATTAAAAATATCACCTGTGAAGAAAAGATGGAAAAATTCGAAACACTATAATTCTTGGAGATAAGACAATTTCATTCATAAACTTACTATTTCAGTCTATTCTCCTTAACATTATTTTGAGTCATTCATTTAACAAGCGAGATTCGCTTTGAATCAGCCTTTGATACCTTAGTTCCTCAATCCCATCTCTAGTCCACCTCTGAACCTTAGCATTAAGTGAAGAGCTACTTCCTTGGTGATAGTTCTTGGTGGCAACTTTCTTCCATCTTTGAGTTGCTGATCAGCTGGAATACCTTCCTTATCTTGGATCTTGGGCTTGACATTGTCAATGGAATCAGCAGCTTCGACATTCAAAGTGTCTTACCGACCTAGGAGCTGAGAAAGACTGTTTGATAGTTTCGAAAATGTGAAGTCTCAGATTTCCAAATAGGGAAGATGAGAACAAGGTGAAAATTCTGATTGATTAAAGATAAAATTTCGAAAGTAAGTTTTTTATTTTCTTGATTTGAGATTTATTTGTGAGGCCCATAGGCTCCGAAGGTCAAAATAATTCTTTCAAGAGTCAACTGACTTTACTCTCAGCCTTGAAAAAAATCTTGCTTTGGAGTAAGATGATATTTTTTCATTCTTTGACTTCCTCGAAGGACATTGTTGGATTTCAGGCATAACAGTCTCCTTCTCAACCTCATTTCAAAGATCTTTGTATGTTTTCTCTTCAAAAGAGAAACTACTTTCCTCCAAAAACTTGTTTTGACTTGGACAAAACATTATGAACTATTTTTTCTCGTGTAGAAATTTGAAAGTTGCCAATGAATTGTGAATATAGGAAAGTTGTAACAGTTTTCTTTATCTTGGCTAACTTTTTTAGTTTGTGTCACTTTTGTAAATTTTTGCCAGCACTATTTATTTTTGTCAGACACATTATTTTCTTTTGTGAAAATTTTTGTTGTTGTTCAAGATAACTTTTCATTTTGATAAGATATCTTTTTTGTCAGAGAAATTTTAAATTACCAGAATGAATAAATTTTTCATACAAGAAGCTAAATTTAATTCTAATGCTGATTCAGTTTTAACTTGATGGCCATAAAACTCATACGCCCAATTTGGAAGCACTTCAGAACCTGAATCAGAATAAAATTTTTATAGTTTGTTTCATTTCATCTTTCGCACGTTTTTAATATTGGAGATCAAACTATTTTTGGAAATATGGAAAAATGCTGAAGAGAAGAAGTCAATGTTGAAATACGAGGAAAACAGAGAAATTTCATGCTTTCTCACCTTGCATCGATTTTCACTAAAGTCTGGGTGAGAACTATTAATCAAGCAGGAATGATTAAAGATAAATTTTTCGCTAGACTCTTTCTCTGTGTCTTTAACTTTTGCATCTTCAGGGATTTTCCCATTAAACAAAAGTTGGCCCCTGGATGAGAAAAACAAGAGTTTGCTGAAGTGAGGAAATTTTGGCAATCCGAGTGATACCAATTGTCCCAATCCCAATCCCAATCCCAAGATGAAAAGATTTTATTCATATTGTCGAAATTCAATCCTCCTGATTGCCTTTCAACTCTTGAATATTTAGACATTGATTTCCCTGCAAGAAAAGATATCATGCATGATCTCTTTATCAGAAGGGATATCAGTAATATTTTGCAGAATAAAGAGACCAAGATGATGCCTCTTATTGAAGAAGAACCAGCAGTGTCAAAACTCAAAAGAAAGAGATATATTTGAACATTGAGAGAGTGAAAGATTTTTTCTTCTTTTTGTTTTCCATATTTTTTAATTTATCAGAAACTTTTTTTTGTAATTCTGGTATTTGCGGAGGAGTGTTTTTGGAGAACTTTGAGATTTTTGCTTTTCTTGGAATTATTTTTATTCTTGTTTTGATCAGTGATTAAAGCCAATTGCAAAGAAATTTGAAAGAAAAAAAATAAGATTCATACAAAATTTAATCCCGATGCCCTTGACCAACACCCTCATCTTGAAAAATATTTCCACCAGCAGACTAGGAACGAGTACAGATATCACTGCAAAAGATGTGAAGCTAACCAGTTCCCAGCGTATAATATGGGAGACCATCTCGGAAGGGATTAACATAATTTTGGAGCAGACGAGGAGGAAAAGGAGATGATTGCTGAGGCAAAGGCAAAGATGGCCTTTGTTGCTTTTCGCAATAAAAACAAAGTCATAAAAGTCAAAAAAGTGATATCCAACCAGATATTATTGAATGCGTTGCTTTTCTCCTCAAAAATGGACTTCCTTTTACGATGGCACCAGCGATTCTTACTTTTGGGCAAGATCTCCCCAAGCAACACACTCTTGAGACTTTCAGATATTGTGGCATGTCAAACATCACTGCATGCCAAATTGCCAAGAAATTTCTCTCTCAGAGCTACCAAGAAGATATTTCCAAGGTCCCTTTCTCTCTCAGTTTCGATGAGAGTGCGTCAAAATTGATCTCAAGTTCTTTATGTACCGAAGTTCGCTAGATAAAAAGCAATGAATTCCAAGATAAACTATTATCATTGGATGAAATTCAGGAGGTCCATATGCTCCTATCTCAAGATTCTTCAAATCAGTTACTAACTATTAAATGCAGAGAAGTACAGAAATGATCCATAAACAAGCAACAACCTTCATTTTCATAATCATCTAAAAGCTTTATGACGATCTCGTATGCAATATCATTGCCAGTCATTTAACCCACATATAAATTCCAATTCAACACAGAACCCGTCCAAACTAAATATAATAAATATGCTTTCAGTCCAATTTTTATTGGCTTAAAGGGCATGGGCATGAAAACTTTGAAATGGCTTATCCCACTGAAAGATATCATTGATTCATCGATGTTGAGTTGCGATTCAGGAAGATATTGGTGTTGTTAATTACACAATATTGCTGACTTGAAGGCTTCAATTTTGTCTAGTTTGTTCTTCTCAATTTGACTTGGATCTCTGAGACATAGGGAGGAAGAAAACTCGAAACAGTAACCTATGAATATCCTTGGAGTTGATATAGGCCGATAATTTCAGCTTCAACGAAGACATTTATCTTTAATTTACGCAATTCTATCTGCGATGATTGGTGATTTCGGTCTTTTCAAAAGTAATTTATGAAGAATGATTTCTCGTTAATATTTTTTTGTTATAAAAGAGTCAGATTTTCCGAGCAAATAGCAAAAAACTCTTTTGTTCTCAAATTCCTAGTTAGAAATGGAATGGGGTGGCAAACTTGCCCAATTCTGCCCACTTATGCCCAACCGTCTAGGAGAGTGCCCAATCATATCTAGTATGATTCAGCACTTCGAGAAGGCCTAGAAAATCAGAAGATTGAGGCAGATTCCTTGCTTCAACAAAATTTTAGAGGGAAAAATATGTAAATTTCTATGAATTTTTCGAATAAATCCTAACCCACAAAAATTCAAAGTCATTATTTCACCAACTATTTCATGTTTTTGACTTTGGAAACATGTATAAATAGATCCTAAAGGGAAAGTAATATTCAACTGAATACCCAAGAACCTGGGTGATGTCTTGAATATCATGACGGGCATTTTTTGGAGATCTTAAAGTCCATCCTTCAGGTCACAAAATATTTATTCAAGAGCATTTAGATTTCGGGATAAGGCTTATTCTATTATTCTGTATTGATCACTAAACCTTATTCTTCAACTTGAGTAACAACAAAAAGAAATTCGCTTAAAGGAGGAAAATAGAAGAAAATTTTATTGGATTTCTTCAAAATTCAAAAAAAATAACATGAAGATCTTCAAAGTTTCACGGAAATAAAAATGAATCAGAGCATCGTTTTCCTTGAGTATTTCAAATGGCAAAAGTGTAAGATCAAAAGAATAAAAATCGGAAAATTTTATCTCAAGGTTATTTCTCCTCAGAATGCTGAGATTAAGATGACTATTTGATATAAAAAGTGTTTTTCAAAGAGAGAAAACGAAATTCCGAATATCCAGACTAAATCTTTTCGAATGCAGATGCAAAATCAAAATTATCTCCGAAAAATCAGACCTCCAAGTATTCAATTTTAAGCCTCTTCGAGGCCATGTGATCAGAAATACCTTTATGAGAAACGTTAAAGGTCAAAAAATAAGAAGACTTGGAAAATCATGACAATGCTTTGATTTGAGGGGCAATTACTTTTTGATTTCCTCCAAAAAAATCTCTCTCCAAAGCAAAAATATC
>Ga0182738_1007902_pt1 | contig 10690 bp, 7 predicted proteins | sample eDN5th30CBELigMG_FD_128876 | JGI IMG/M metagenome (GOLD analysis project Ga0182738, IMG submission 128876) | Enriched Miracle-Growth compost microbial communities from Emeryville, California, USA - eDNA 5th pass 30_C BE-Lig MG (version 2)... ... | reverse complement strand
GCCCACATTTTTATAATACTGGATCAACTTCCCCCCCCCCTGTACTCTGGGCTGGCAATCCTGGTTACTATTTACACTTTAATGGCCCTAGCCCCGAACTTAATGCAAATATTGATATAAGACCATTTAGTACATCGTATAATGCATGTAATACAGTTACTATCTTCGTGGTCAATAGAGTAACAACAACAATTACAGACAACATGTGCGTATTCTCTTCTGATGCAGGAAGCTACGGAAGGTACTTTGGTTATGATTCTCGTGATGGCTCGACAGACAGAACAAATAATTATAGTCCAGCATGTTTCACTGGTTCAAGCAATGGATACTGTAGAAAGTTCAGAAGGAATGGAACACCTGTTTCTGTCACACCAGGAGTTTGGTATTTGTCATGTTTCAGTTATTATCCTCAGGTATCTGTTAATAGTACAAATCCAGCATGTACTGCTTGGCTTGATGGAGTTAAACTTATTGAAGATTATGCATGTATAGGACAATCAGCAAATACTTCAGTAAGTATAGGATATAACCTCTATAGTAACTCTGGATATTTCAATGGAGATATCAGTGAAATCATTATATACAATAAGATTTTATCAAATACAGAGAGACAGAATGTTGAACAATATTTAAAGAATAAATGGAATTTACCATTTTCATACACTGGTTAATATTTATTTTGTTTCTTCAAAAAGATCAATGAATAGTTGTGATTATTGTCGAGAAACTGATCTGTCTTTATATGAGATTTTTTCTCCCAGTGGAGATTTAATATACCATATATGTTTCAAATGTCAGTTATCAACATTTCTTTGTACAAAATGTTTACATTTACGAGATCAAGCTGAAGAACATGTTAATGGCTATTGTGTTTATGAAACAAAATATTATAAAGAATTAAATGATAAGATAACAGACCTTCAGAATAGGTTAACACAATTGGAAACAAATAATATTTAATTGTATATAAAAGTAACGATGGAAAATCTCAGGAATAAAACTCAATATGTAAAGAATAAGAAGAAGAATTACCTAGAGAGATTTACTAACTTAAACATCTATTCATATGAGAATGATAAAAAAAATAAACTTAGGATGTAAGCCTGCTGATGTATTTTCTTTATTCAATGGTAATACAAGTACACAAAAGAAAACAAAAGATGAAGTCATGATAATTCAAGATGATGTTAAGATTGATCAATCTACATTACAATATTATATTATCCTGGCTTTACAAGACTTCTATTTTAATTACCATTTGTCGCTCGTTGAAGAGAATAAAGTCTTACTAGATAAGATCAATCTAATGAAGAAAAAGAATGATGATAGGTTTAGAATACTCAAAGAGAATCTTGAAGTCATTACACAACATGTAAACAACATTAAAAAGTAAATGTCAGTTTTTTTTTTTTAATATAATAATTTACGATGATCAAATTCTGAGACAATAGTATATAATAGGTGCTCGTTGTGAAACAAATTCACAAAATCATTTGGCTCATATGTAAACCAATCTTCAAATATAGACATGAAATTATAGATGAATTTTTCCTGTTCAAGTGTCGATCTGCATTTGTTTAACTCTATGTTTAATGTATTAGCTATTTGTTTGAATTGTACTGTACGATACACAAATTCATTGAGGAGTATATCAAGGTTTTCCAGATTCATTTCAGAAGGCCAATCAAATGTATAAATAATATTATGTTTATCTGTTTTCAGAATTCGCACACCAGAATAGCTATAATCACATTGCTTAATATAAAAGCTCCACAAGACTTCAAGCATTTCCCATTGTTTCTTTTGGATGATATCGTTGATTGATAACTCATTATTTGTGACATAAATGAGAGATCTAATTTTTTCTTCTTTGGTCAGAGTATTGAATGAATTCATATTATCACCTTTTATAGAGAATAAAAAATTATTTTCTCATCATCTTTAGAATGCTTCCTCACAAGTGTCTTCATTAAATTTATCCAACAATTTCATTGCATTCTTGTTGTTTTTGACAATCGCAAGCTCTTGTTCAGGAACATTGATCTTACATCTTTGCCTTATAATTTCAACATCAGACAATTGAGAGAGAGCATTAGTTCCTTTTTGTTCAATATCTTTTCTAATATGATCAAACTTTTCAGCATTAAGTTCATAAACATACTGATCATTACCTTTGATTTTTCTTACAACATCGTTAATGGAAACTCTACCAGAGACGATCTCTTCAATCCAAGGATGTCCATAAGGTAAAGAATAAATAGAGTCGAGCCAATATCGTTTATCTTCATAATTAATAAGTGCTCTTTTCCATACATACTCAAGATAAAGACAAAACTTTCTCATCTCGATATTTGTTTTTGCTTCATCTTTCAAAAAGAAGGACATAGAGTTTATCAGAAAACCAATTTAGTGACGAGGATTCTCCTGAAGAAAAACTCTTTTTCCTTATAAAAAAAAGATCTATGGCAATCTTCTTTTCTGACTGAGAAGAAAAACATCTTTCCAAAGAAACTCGAGAAAAAAGACTTGGGGCGAAAGGGAGTTCTCCAAAAACTCGACAAATATTGCTTTCAAGTTTAAATTAACAATCTCCAACTGCTCATGCCTTTAGCAATAAATTCTGATGATGTTTAAGCTTTTTCATTTCGATAAATCCCACTGTTCTCTGTTCTCCAATAATTTCTTTCAACATGACTGATGTCAAACCAGCAAAAGTGCAAATGAACTCAAAGCATTCGCATCTAAATTTGAATAAGGGTCGAAAAAAAACTTCCTTCAAACTCAAAAAGATCGTACCCAAACCCAAAAAAATTGCTTTGTTCGCACTTTGAAGAATTAATTTGGCGACAAATTATACAAGCCAACTCCGTCCGAATTTGAGATGACTGTCCTCTTCGCAGACATTTCTCAAGATTGAAAAGCTGAAAACTCATAGGGGAATCTGGTAATATGAATTCCTCCCCAAAGAAAGCCTGAAAAAAACTGTTTTGCACCGTGAAATCTTGACTAATCTTAATTGCCATTAAATAAAAACTCTGGCCCATAATAGAAGCCAAGAAATTAACTCATCCTATTCATATCATAGCATCCTTTGTACAAACACTTTGAGTCTTTCATTTTATGTTTGCATGGTTTTACCACGTCCTTCGGAAAGAATCACGAAAAAAACGAGAGAAGTCTAAATTAGATAAATGTTGAAAAACTCAACAGGTCAAGGTTTGAAAAAATGAAAAAAAAATCAACAGAAATTTCTTTCAGAAAGGGACGGTGGGACGGTCTGAAACCGTCATTTTTCTGGATTTCACCCACGGACGATTTTTTGGGCCTTTTTAATAAGTCTGGTTTAAAATGGTTCCAGTTCGGAAAAATTGGAATAAAAAACTTTGTGAAAATTAATCTCTATCGAAATTTTTTTTCTCCTTTGTTCTTTTGAACCGAAAAAAACTAAAAATCATCATAAGATCTTTGTAATATTCTTATCCAAAGTATTTTCGGATGATCTAAAAATCTTTTGACCAGTTTTTTAAAGAAAACTCTCTCGTTGTTCTTCCTCAAAAAAAAATTTAGTGTGAAAAAAATTCTGTTTCTTGCAAAAATTTCTAATGTCCATAAAAGAAAAATCCATTTCACTCCAACTTGCAATAATCTCTTGTCATAGATAATTTTCTTTTCCCCATAATATCTTGAAATTCCTTGGGAAAAGATTTAGATCTTGGCGTTCCGCACTATCCGTCACAAAATGGATTGAGAGTGGCACAAATTCTCCTTTGAAATTAATTGAAAAACAACTTCTCAGCATTCTAATCGCTAGTTATTTGTTAAACTTCTTAATCCAACCAAGATAGACTTCCCACTTCTTATTTAGTGAATTTTGAAATAGATGTTTCTCGTTGGCCTTGCATCATTTCAAGTTGACGAAACCTGCCCAAGAGAATAATTTGCGCGAGAATTATCCTGAAAATTCCTCTGAAATAATTTTTCTCCACTCTCCTCAGCTCAAGCTTCCAATCAACAGGTCTCAGGATAAGAAGGGTTGCCAAACAAATGAGATCAAGAGTCAATATGGAATCTTTCAAGTTTTCAATCGCTTAGGGAAACACTCCCTTGAGAACTGTCTGCAGCCTTTTATAAAAATCTTCAACAGTATTGTATCGGTTTGATGACAATGATTTAGAGGAGAGATTTTCTCCTCAAAATATTCAAAAAGACATCTCAGATGTGATGAAGATCAAAAGTATTAAAAATTTCATTCTGAGTTGACTGCCGCTTCCATCTCAATCTTAATTCTATCGAAATTAAGAATCTATATATGAAAGATTCAACTTTCTTATGTTCTCAAGTCCCTCATGGAAGAAAAGCATCCTTCGTTTGGGGCAGTAAAGATCCTTCAAAAACTCGGCAGATCTTGGTTTCAAGTTTGAATTAACAATCTTCAACTGCCAATCAGATTGAGGACTTTATTCTTATTTCGCATTAAATCAATTAAAAATTTGGATTGGGTCAATAAAACTGTCATTTAATCTCGTTTTTAAAGATGGCTGAAGCTCAACCCAGCCACAAATTGGCAAAAAGAAAGACATTAGAATCTAAATATAAACAAGAATAAAAGAAATATAACTTAATATAAAGAGAAACCTGCACTCGAAATTTCTTCAAAGATGAGACAATTCAAACTTTTAACAGAACAAATCATCCAAGCTAACTCCAAGAAGGAGGCAGTCCCTGGAATTCCGAGAGTGAGGGTTTTAACAAAAGATTTTCCAAGATTGAAAAGAATGAGAGCTAGAAAGAAATCTTGTCCTATTGATTTATTTCTATAGGAGAGCTGAAAAATTGACATTTCATTGTGAAATATTGACTGTTTTTTTGCTGGTAAATTAAAAAATTTTAATTTTTAAGCTAGAAATCAGTAGCAAAAGCTTTTCATAAAAATTGTAAATCAGTTTAAACCCCTCAAATTACCATAAAATAAAAGCCTTAGCCCACAAAAAAAGGTAAAGAATTAAACTTATCCTATTCGTTGAGAAAAAGACAGGATAGGAATCCTTTTTCCTTTGCATGATTCTGTCACGGCTTTGTGCTCAAAGAGCGGTCAAAAAAGCAACAAAAAAGCCGTTATTTCCACCATTCACAAAACTAACAAATGAAAGGTCTCAAAGGACTTCACATTTTCCAAAGAAGCAAAAAAAAGTTTAAATGATTTTAAAGCATGATAAACTCCAAATCTCTCTCAAATTTCTTTCACACTGAAGGAGAGAAAGCCTAACTAGACACGTCTAAAAGCAAGAAAATACCAATTCTTCAGAAAATTTAAAACCACTGAATCTTTAATTTAACTGCTAAAGTTTAGTTGATGGATTTTTTCCTTTACGTCAATAAATTAAAAGTAAATATCATCTTCTTTGGATATGGATGAAATACTGACCATCAGACGGCGGTCACAACCTACTAAATCCACCGTTTTCAGCTGCTTCTTCTCCCGCTTATTATCCCCTTCCAACAAAATCCCTTGCTCCCTCAACATCATCATCCATCTCTTTGCTGAATTTCAAGTCCTTGCTATTTTGATCAGATATGTGTTTCAATACTTCGAGCAAGATGGCCAGGATGCTCTTGCTCAGGGAATTAGTCATATAGCCTCTGCTTTTTCGCTGAACTTTACTTTTGATTTCTCTGGAGAAGATAACTTTACAAACATAGTGACTGCTTTTATTGGAGTTTATTCCCTGTTAGTCATTTTCACTATCATCGCTCTTGGAGTTTTGGAGTTTCTCAAAGTGCCCTTTAAATTAGGCATGGATAAGATTTGGACTGGACTTGGGACTTTTCACGCATCTTGCTTGTTTCTATTCATTCAGAACTTCACATTAGCATTTGCAAAAGTCCTAGCCGAACAAGATTCCTCCTCAGCTCCTTTATTCAAGTCAAAAATGTCTCGAGAACTAGCTATTGCTGTCATCACTATATCAATGATTGTGAATATTGCCATGGGGATCATCAATTCTAGGTTCGCCTATAATCCCATTAAAAATCATTCCCTTATGGCTACTCGCTCTACAACATTCGCTTTTATGGGCTTCTTGTATATTTTCATTGTCACCCTTTGCGATTTTCTTTTCAGAAATACCACAGAATGGAGAAAATGGACTGCTAGCATAGTTGGATTATTCTTGCTAATTGGAAGAAGCTACCACTACCTCAGAGAGATCCCTTTCTATAACCTCAGAATCTTTAAGCTTTTCCTGACAATCATGATGATCCAGCTAGTCCAGCTTATTTTAAACATATTTTGGACTCTCATTGATATTAGAAGAATGGTACCGACATCGATGGTGATCTATTCTTTATTGCCTCTCGGTATATTTGCAACTCGAATAGGCTTCAATTACCTTGAAAGGTTGGTCCAGGCATATGCGATAAAGGAAACTAGAACGTTGAAATCAGAAAATGAGTTTTTTATAAAGATGTTTGCTTGGGAGAAAGTTCTCAAATCTAGTGGAAGTTTATTCTCAGCTTCTAGCCAACAACAACATGAGTTCATCTATCAACATATCGTAAAAAACCATTCCATAAATTGTCAGCAGAATGACTGTGGATGCAAGTTTATTTTGCTTCAATCAACGCTTGAAAATGGACGTCTTAAAACTTCCAATATATCCAGATTTGATCTTCAACAATTATCCTATGAATTAATCAGAGATCTCTACGAAGAAGGCATCCAATATATTGCAGAAAACAGCCTTATACAACTGCAATATGCCAATTTTCTTGTTAACAATAATGGAGATACGATTGCCAACATTATTTACCTCCTAAACAGCGCTTACGACACTTCTTCCTCTTCGCGTAAACACCTCATGGAAGCTTTTAACACAATCATCCAAGCAAAGCTTGAAATAAAAATTGCAAGCACATCTCATACACAACATTCGAATTTACAAGTCAAACGATTTGTAGATTATCATGTCCAGAAAAGTATTCTTCGAAAGAAAATAACAGAATATACATGTCTCTATATCAATTTCTGGGAGACTTATAATCAGCCAAACCCCCTTGTAAAGCAACTACTCAAACAAAATATCTCCTTAAGTCATAAAGCCGATAGATTAACTTTGCTTTGGGAATATTTAACATCTAATTACTCACATCTTTGCACGAAAGATTATCTCATTTACGCCCTTTTTATGCAGATCATCAGGAATGCTCCTTACACTGCTGACAAGCTTTTTGAACGTTACAACTCTCTTTATGTCTCCAGTCTCAAACGTGAGGATACCGATCAAAACCGAGAAATATTTGATCATAATCAGGACATATTTTTATGTGTTTCCCTCAATCAGAAAAATCTCGGGCATATCATGTTTGCTTCTCAAAATGTCGTTCAAACACTCGGCTACTCTATCGAAGAACTTAAAAATAGCACTGTTGGAACTCTTATGCCTCCCTTCTTCGCCAAAAAATATTCCAAATTTTTGCAGAGCGAAGTCGCTCAACATAAACTTTCTGAGCATCTCCACAAAGAAATTCCTGCTTATGTTCGAGCTAGAAAAGGCCATATTCAGCAAGCCAGCCTTTATCTCACTTTATTCCCTTATATGGATAATGGCCTCTACATCCTGGCTCGTATCCGTCTTCAAAAACCCCTTGAGAATTACCTCTTTATGCAGCCAAATGGAAGAATTGAAACGGGAACTAAAGATATTGCTAAAAGACTGAACCTAAACTACAACCAAGGATCCACCTTTATTGCTGATATTTGCTTGTTATCTCAAAAACTCTTCAATTATATTGAAAATAACTTCGAAGATGATGGTCACGAAGAAGAAAATATTCCCCCTACCCCTTCTTCAATAGGTGGCAATCGCATGAATTCACAAAAAGATCTGCAGTTACCAATGAATAGCCCAGGGCTTATTTCTCCTCACCATCGGATTTCCAAGTTTTCCATTTTTCATAGCTCGCATAACCACACTCCAAGAAACCACAAACTAAACTTTAGGCCATCTTCCCAAAATTATATCCCTGAAAATCCTCATTCTGAGGGTATCACTCTGAAATTTCTCAAGATGACTTGTCCAACAGAATCATTTGTTGCTCAGCAATTTTTATATCAAGTTAAGGTTGCCACTTTCTGCTTTGAGGATCAAAATTTATATGTCCTCAAACTTAAAGATGCAAGCCAAGATGTCTCAGTAAATCACGGAGGAGATCTTTCTTTGAGAAAAACAGCCAGACATCCTCTCCCAATAAAAGCTGCTAACACAGAAGTTGAAGATTCTTGTATGGTTCCAGATGAGGCTGTTCCAATGATGACAACACTTTCTCCGAGACTCCCAACAACCAACACACAAATCCGAATAAACTTGGAAACGCCTCGAGAGGCACTTCTGAGCCAAGAAAGGCTTTTAGATTCAGAGCATGAAGAGAATCTTTCTGGTCATAATCTTACCAAGAGAAATCTTTTGATTCTTCAAGATGATGATAAAGAGGATAATCTCCGAAGAGAAAGGAGGAAAATCGCTTTTAACATTCAGCCAATCTCCGAAGGCGGCACTAGCAGTTCAAAATTGAGCGCCAGAGAATCTTTTATGCTGTCAAAAGTTGAGAAGGCGATCCACCAAAAGAAAACCTCAGTCTCTTATGCTGTGGTCAAAATTGCTATTGTAGGAATTTTGCTGGTGAGCATTGGACTCTTTACTTATTATCAATTTCATGGAAGTGCGAGCTTTGATCATCTTGTCAGTAACGTTGGAATCTTGCAAAGATCATTGGATGTTTTGTTTTATGCCAGTGAATTTTCGAGAATCTCTACTCCTGTGAAGCTGGTCGACTTGGGATTTATTCCAAGAAACAGAAATGGAGGTGGCCAATTTGACAAGGCCATGCTGAGTTCCATACCCGTGATTTCCACTAATCTCACTCAGGCCAACAATGCATTGAGAAATTCCATGTATTATTTCAATCAAGAGCAACGTGACAAGTTTTATGAGTTAATTGAAGTCTATACACCTGATGACCTCACTACTGTTACTTCTCATAATGCCTTTGATATCCACTCTCAGCTTGTGAGTGCTGGGCTCAGAATATATGCTAATTTGCCAACAATCCCCACAGCAAACAACCCTGATCTCAATTTTATTCTGAATAACACCCTAAATAGTCTGATAATTCATGACACTGAGATATTTACTCTTTTGCAAGAAGAAGATAGACAAATTGTTAACGAAATGGCGGACTTTGTATTGGTATTGCTTGGGATATTGGTTTTTGTAGGAATTATTGTTATCATTGTCACCATGAAAAATGAAGCCAGGTTTATCAAGAAGAAAATGCTCTTTTTCGACCATTTCTTCAGATTTAATGAAATCTATATCAGAGCAGCTCTCTACAAAGCAACAGATTTTTATGAAGCCTTGAAGGATAATGATCTAAATGAAGAGGATATTATGAAGAGAGTTCAAAATCTAAGTGATTCCAAATCAAGAACAACTTCTGCTACTAAAGCCGAAAACAATAATGAGTCAATCCAACAAATGATGATCAAAAAGAAAAAGGCAAACTTCAGATGGATAAATAAAGATTCGTGGGTTGGCGTTCTTGCTTTCATTGGGTTCATCTCCTGGTTCTGGGTCGCTTATGCAATTCTCTACAAAGAATTTGTCAAGCATAGCGATTCGACCCAAACGTACAAATCACACTTTATCAAGACAGGAAACTTCTTGTTTTATATGAATAGAGAAATCCAGTACCTTTATCTCTATTTAGGCGGCCTTGGAGATGTCAAGGTCTTGGGCCAACCTGTTGAAGATCTCTTGAAAGCCAATCAGGAGAAGGTTATTGGAGTCACCGATTATTTTGCCCGTTTAATGGATGTCACATTCAATGAAAAATATGATAAATTGATAAAAACTATATTGCATGGGGATCTTTGTGAATTGGGGCTTGTTATAAATAAGATCGCGTGCTTAGTTGACGGAAAAGGCGCCACTTTTCGAGGCCTTATTGGAGTAAATAGTTATCAGTATAGTTCTCTCACCAATCTCAAAACTAAATATGACTCTTCGAATAAAACAACCGCGGCAAAAATACAAGTTTATTCGGATTCCAGCTTCGCAGAGGCCGAAAGATTGTATTACAGTGTCATGATTAATAACTATAGAAAGCTTCAATCGATCTTTAAAGAGCTGTTCTTGATCGAAGTGGACAAGTTTAAGCATGTTATTTTCACGCTGAATAAAGTTTGGCTGGTCAGCTTTTTTGTTCTCGCAGCAGTGTATTGGAAATTTGGCTTGAAGAAAATGGAAAGAGAAAAGGTCTATTTCAGGTCGCTCCTTAAAGTCATCCCGCTGAGTATTATACTTGAGAGCAAATATCTCCAAAGCTATTTGATGAAAGATTCCAACAGATTTGGTTATTTTTAAATTTTTTAAAGATCTCAATGGTTCTGTATTGTAAATTTTTGTTTCTACAGGGTATCCAATAAATAATTGAAATAACTTTTGATTAATTGTTTGAATAGGTTCTCTGCATCACAGCTGATGAGAGTTTAGATCAGAATATTCTACGTATTCTCCTCTTATTCTTTAGACAACCACATACTGTTATAAAGGGAGTCTTATACCCTCCTTCTCAATACATTCTCTATATCTTGCAATTAAAGTTATAAAATATGGTCTTAAATTTCTCGGTG
>Ga0182738_1007901_pt1 | contig 10691 bp, 11 predicted proteins | sample eDN5th30CBELigMG_FD_128876 | JGI IMG/M metagenome (GOLD analysis project Ga0182738, IMG submission 128876) | Enriched Miracle-Growth compost microbial communities from Emeryville, California, USA - eDNA 5th pass 30_C BE-Lig MG (version 2)... ... | reverse complement strand
TTAAATTATTTAATAAAAAAAAAAAAGTATTATTATAATATACTAACTAGACCTTTTTTAGGTCTAATAAAATTATACAAGATAAAATAAATTTATATTTGGCAAAAATATAATTGTTTCATTTTATATTTTGTATAAAGTTTGAAATCCAAAAGATTTCTTTCTTATTAACAATAAATTTATGAAAGAAGTAAAGGCATTTGCATTTTTAACAAAATTAGAGGCAGAAAAATTGCCGATTATACAATCTTTATCTATTGAAATTTTTAAAGGCAAAGATTATTTAAATATTAGTTCGGAAGATTATCAAAGGTTATCTTTTTATCTTTATTGGTTATTAAGATATCACTTTCGACATGTTTCCAATACTAAAACGGGGTCAAATTTTTGGCTTTGTTATGAATACGAAAAACCATTTTTATGGTCAATAGTTGAGGATAGTTTTATTAAAGATTTATTATCATTAATACTGCTTCCTATTAAACTTGAAAATATAAATGATTTTTTATTAATTTTGTATACTGACTTAGGTCAACGGTTAAAATTAAATTTGGGATTTGAAAAAATAAGTTTAAATTGGGTATTAAATAATAATATTTATACTGATTTAAATACTGGAAATGGTTATTTATGTGATGATATGCATTGCATTTATGAAATTATAAAGGGAAAATCGTATTATTCGTATGTAATCCTTGATCAAAATCATTTATCTTTATCAATCAATGAACAAATTTCATTTATTCTTAATAAATTACGTAATTTATCTTAAATACTTATGTTTAAAAATAAAAATGTAAATTTAATTGTAGTTTTAATAGCTACATTTTTAATTACAAATGGCACATTTTTCGTCTTATGCGAAGAAGATGCTATTTTAAATTATATAAACCGTGTTGGTAATTGGTCTAACGCGATTTTATTAAAAAGTGCCTATGTTTTTGCTGCATATACACTAGCAAATTCGGCTTATAATATTGATTATATTTTACCTAAAGTTGCTCACTCATTATTTGTTATAAAATATTTTGATAAAGTTAACGGGTGGTTAGGTTTTAGTTCTAAAGGCGAGCTCGAAGCGTATTTAGAAGCCGCAAAACAATCATATTCACCTTTGTATAAAGATTTTTTAACGGGAGTTAATAACAATGTTGGGTTACCTTTATACAATAATATATGGAATCCATTTTTAACTTTTTGTAATTTAAAAATTTTTGGTTCCAATAGTGCTAGTGCTGAAGTGATTACTCAGTATGTTGATCGTACGGTCGACCGGGTAACTCATGTTCCCGTTATAAACTCACAACAATTAACTGATTTACAATCTACGATGATAGATTGCCGACATATTGTTACAGATCTAAAATTTAATTTAACTTTAGAGCTTAGTAATATTCGAAGAGATTGGAATGAATTTTTATCACGAACTAATGTTACTAATCATGTTGGTGAAGATCTTTCGTTTTTGGCTAATTTTTTAAGTGAAGATTATGTACGTTCTAACGCATATTCTTTTGCGCGTGTGGATTTTTCTAATATTAATCGTTCGGCTTTATACCATATAACGGATACTGCAATATTGGATGCGGCTGTTACTCAATTTAATTTATATACAGCACAATTAATTAATCAACAAGCAAATCGTGGCGTAAAAGGAGCACCTTTATTAGTTGCTTATTATTCAGATGTTATTTCACCAGAAGGTAGCTTAATTATATGTAATATTTCATCAGTTTTTACCAATGAACAAGAATTTTTAGGGATCCAAGTATCACATGAGCAACTAAATACTTCTGGAGGGCTACGCTTGTTGGAATTTTTGAAAAATAGTTCTAATCCTCAAAAAAATTTTTTGAGTTATAATTTAGATTCGAATAATCTAATAATTAAAGGGTTTTTAGCAGTTACAAATCTCGATCCGGAAGGACTTTTTAATGAAACAAGTATGCATATAAATGCTTTATCTTCGCCTTTAGCTCAAGTTAGCGTAGCATTTACAGGTTTGGCTAGTTTAGCAACAGGTTTAGTTGACTCATCTCAAGGCATTTTACATGCTATCGATTTAATAAATAACTTTAATTCTTCTATTCAAAATACCGAAATGGGCGCTGCAATTGCTAGTGTATTTATGCAATATGGGCAACCTTTGCCTGAAATTTTGCAGCATTATGTTTCAGGAACTTTAGTATTGCCTAATCCTCAAGAATTTTCAAATGTTGATTTTTTAAATGGACCTACGCCTTTATCTAATGTTCCTGATTCTAGCGTACCAACTCCTTATTTTTCATATATTGGTGCTGGTATTGTAATTTTAGGGACAATTGGTGTAACATGGTATTTAACAAAATATGGTATGGATGCTAGTCCTGTTGTTGAGTCTGCAAAAACTTTTAAAGAATCTTTGCAGGATAAATATGTTAACTTTAAATAAACATGATTTTATTAATAACTTTAATAATAATTACTTTAATATTATATTTAGCTCGTAAATTTGGCTATATGGATATTGTTCAGTGTGTCTTATTAGCTATTATTGCTTTTGGTACTTTTTGTCCTGAAACGTTAAGACATTATTTATTTTTTCAAATGAATTTAAATGAAATCCTAGTAGGTATTCCAACAGAACTTATGAATTCTGAAAAAATTAATGCTATGGCTAATGTAAATAAATCTAATTTAGGTCAAATATTAAGTAATTTAACGAATAATGTTTTAGATATTTTAAGTCAAAAACCTGTAGATAATTCTATTCATTTAGAAAATCAAACAAAATTATTAACAAGTATTGATAGTAAAATTTCTATTAGTAATGATTTAACAGAAACGCAATTGGCACAATACCAACAAGGTCAAAGTTTAGCCTTACAAAAATTATCTATAATTGATAATGCTTTAAACGCTCAAACTAAGAAATTAGCTATAGCTATTAATAATCCTACAGGTGTGATGGATATGTTAACTAGCGTTAATTCGCATGTAAAGCCTAATTTAGCTATTTTAGGTGAGCTAAATAATATTAATTATACTTTAGGACAAGAAAAGCAATTATTATCTGAAGGCTTTAATAAAATGTTACAAGCAGAAGGTAATAATAATCTAGCTAAAGATATTCAAAACTTGTCAACTCAATTAAGTACCAAATTTGATGTTTATCAAGCGAATACTGAGAAATCCTTACAAGGTATGCAAAGTGATATAGCTTCTGAACGTTTGGAAAATAAGAAATTATTAGAACAAATGCAGATTTCAAGTTTAGCAGATATTGAGCTAGCTAATGAGGAAGCTGAAAAACGTATTGCAGCAGCATCCGATATGGCTAATCATTATATTAAGCATGAAAATTTAGGAAAGGTTAGCTCAAATACTGGTGTGAATAATAATTCCAGGCACTAACGATATTAATCAAGTAGCTACAGGAATGAGCTTATTTACAATAGCTACATGGGCTTTAAAATTTTTACGCATTGTTTAATAATTAATATAAAATTATTAAGTTTTTTCTACTAAAATTTGGACTAAGATAAATACCAAGGTTTTTATCAAAAATGTCTCGTGTAAGCCCCGTTTAATAGGGCGAAAACCGGCCTCAAATTGAAGGTCAAAAAAATAAAAATATTTGTAAACTGTAAAAAAATGGAAGAATTTTTATACCAAATTTATATCATATTATGACGAAAATTAATAACTTAATTATTATATTATTACAATATCCATTATTATTTATTGAAAAAGAAGCGTTAAAAGAAGATTATTTTAAGCTAATAAATCCTTTTGTTAATAAAATAAATAATAAAATAGAAATCAATATATTAAAAGAACAAATAAATTTAGAAATTGAATATTTTATAGCAATGCATAAAGTAGTATTTAACCAAAAAGAAGTTGATTATTTTATATTTTTACTTCAATTTATTTCATATGTAGAAACCTTAAGTAAAAAGAATAATAAATCATATCATGAAATTGATATTTTTGATTTAGTTTTATTTAATAAATTAAATAATTTAGAAACTAAAATGTCTAATGCTCAATCCTATGGGAACGAGCTTAATTTAGAATTAGATCGTATAACATTAGATGTTTCAATACTATTAAAAACAATTGAGGGTCTTAAAAAAAAGTTAAGCGTAGAAGAAGTTAAAACTGAACTTTTAACTGCTAAGAAAAGTGGCTTAGAGAAAAAGTTAGCTAAAGAGAAGCGGAAAACTAAAAAACTTACTAAATAATTATGTCAAAATTAAATATAATAAATTATATCGAATATAAAATACATATATTCTTGCATTTAAAAAATAAAACAATATTTACTATATTATTACAATATAGTTTAGTAATACTATTAATAAATTTATATGATTTTGATTATGTTTTTTGTATGACAAATGATAGTGATAATGATTCTGAAATAGCTTCAATTTGTAAAGCTTTTGAAAATACCAACGTTAACGATTCTGAGGATAGTCAGCGTATTTCAGATATATCATCTATATTTGATTATGGTGATGATTATATTATACATTCTACAGAACAGCATATAGAATATATAACAGAGAAATTTAGACGACAATATAATTCTGAAGCCACAGATCCTGTAGAAAGAGCTTTGGGTCCTATGTTTGAACATTTAAAAACAGATAACTCACAGTATGTTTATGATTTAAATAGTTTTGATAGTCAGGAATTGCCTGATAAAATAAGAACTTTACAAGAAGCTTATTTTAGTGAAAGTATTAAAAAAGAAGTATTAAGTGATGCTTTAGATAAACAAACAGATCAGTTATTTAAACGTCATAATATATTGTTAGAAGCAAAAGGAACAATTAGTAGTTTAACTCAAGAAAATTTGGAATTAAAAAGACAAATTAAAGAATTAATGAATGAGATTAGAAAATAAATTATGAATAGATTACAATATTATTCACATATATGTTTAACACATAAATATTCTTTTATTATTAAGTTTCTAATTATATTTGCAATTTATTCATTATTTTATTTGGATAATATACAAGATATAGCTTACTGTGCAAAAAAAAGTGGTTTAAAAAAATCAGGGTTTATTCAATATTTGGAAAATACAGCTGCAGCAGCTGCGGCTGTACCTGCTGTTGCTGAATCTAAAGATGAAATTATTCAAGTGTTCCAAGAACAAATTAGAAATTTACAAATCGAAAATAAATCATTACGAGATACAATAGTTTCTTCTTTTCAGGAAACACAGGATTTACAACGAGCACAATTAGAAGAATTACAAAAATTGCGAACCGATACTTTGATTAATGTTGCGCAGCCTGTTATTGCAGAACCCATTGCTGAAGCAAAATTTACCGAAAATACAGTTCCTGCTATAGACCAAGAAACTTTAATAAACAATTTAAGGCAGCGATGTAATGATTCAGGCAGACGAATAACTGAAATGCAAACAAAATTTGAAGGTTATATTCATGAATATGAAAATAAAACTTTAGCTTTATTAGAGGCAAAACAAAAATTAGAACATGAATTATATTTAAATAGACATCCAAATTATCGAACACCAAGAGTACCTTTAGATAGGTTTCCTCAAGGATATGTTCCATATATTTCTGGTGGTGTGGCTTCAGATGAATCACGGTTTGGTTATCATCATGCTGCTGCTAATTATATGCTTATTGAACCACCTACTCATAGAACTGATGGTGGAATAGAGCGTATGGTACGTCAACCTTACGGATCTAAACCTGATTCACGATATTTGCAAGAAATTTATTATGCGCCAAATAGTGCAGGTAATGGATATAAACCAAATACTTACGAAAGTACAACCAAAGGTTTTGCGGAAAGCACAGAAGAATATAATAGGAAACGAGGTATTAGATAAATATTTGTTACATTAAATGGCATATAGCTCAATTGGTAGAGCAGTTTGTATTTACATTCTAGTTTGGGTTCGAATCCCAATATGCCACATTAGTAATACATAAATAAAATATGCCTAAAACAATAAAAACATTAAAAAACTATACAAGTAAAAAAAATATCAAAAAATGGTTAATAGATAATTATACTTATACTAACAAGCATAATTTTATATCTGGGATTCAACTATTTGATACATTTAATAATAATAATACAATGTGGGAACCTATTCAACTACCTTTTGCTGATTATTATAATATAAAGCCTGAAAAAGTTCTTAAAGCTTATCTTAATTTTTGGGTTAACATGAATGATGTGTTGCAAGATTTAAATTGGCCTGTTGAACAAAATTTCATTACTTATACTGATGATAAAACAGATACCGTATCTGAGAAATCAGATAAAATTCAAGGTATTTTTTTTATAATAAATAAAAAAGATATAAATAAAAATATCCCTGAAGCCCCAGAAGATCGTATTTTAGATTTTGGTAATAGAATGTCACTTAGTAGAAATGAAATAGATGAAGAAATCGATTTTCACGATTATTTATTAGATTTTAGATCTATTGAAGAAAATCAACAATCACGAAATATAGATAAATTAATTGCAGGTTATCCGGATACTAATGAATATATACAGGGCCCTTGGGATGGTTTTCCTACTATTTTTCGTTACTGGAGGGGAGCTATAATAACCCAAGACGCAAATGATTAAAACAAATTTAATAATTTTATTTTATAAAGGTATATTAGCTTAATGGTAAAGCAATTTGGTGAAAATCAAATAGAATAGAGTTCGATTCTCGATATACCACTTTTATAAATACATAATTATGATGAAATTACACGAATATATTCGAAACATGTTAGTATTCTTTAACTCAAAGTTTTTAATTGAAAATAATGAAGTTAAAGCAAATGCGGTATTAACATTAATCTCACAATGGGATAAATTAATCGATCGCATAAGTAATTTAGACGCATCAGCGCCTAAAATTGCAGCGTTAATTAAGTCTGAGTTTCATAGCTTTATTTTACAAATAAAGCGAAATAAAAATATCTTTACCAGTAACGAAAAACGTTTAGTTTTAAGTTTGGTTGTATTATTACAATCGATCCGTACAAAAGATATTAAAGGGTTATTATTTAATGATTTAAGTGATGTTCGTCATTTAGGTAAAATTTTTACAGATAAACGTGTTATCTCAATACATTATCCAACAGGTAAAAAAATTAAAAAGAATGTAGACATTTCAACTCTAACAAAAAAAGGAGATTCTGTTATTATAAGCAGAAAATATAAAGCTCCAGAAGAAATTAAAGTTGAATAGTTTAAGTTAAAAGGCATAATCAAGTAGATTTATTGGAATATTTAAATATAATAATAATTGGTGGTGCAAGTCCCCTTTATGCCAACATAACCAACATTTTATGGCAAAAAGATTAACAAATAAACAAAGGTACGGCGATGGTTTTTTACACACTTATTTAGTACATATACCACGTGATACAACTGCAATATTAAAAAAAAGTATTTTATTTGATAATTTTAATAAAAAATATTTACGTAATATATTATACAATTATAATATAAATAAAATATTAGAAATTGTCGCTAATCAGCCACAAATTAAAAAAATTGAAATAACACTTTCATTACTTACACCACAGGAACCTGGAATTAATCGAGTTATTGAACAAATAAAACTTTATCCACATAGTTCAGAATTAAATGATATTGAATATTTTTTTAAAGACATATCATTTAATGACGGATTATATAAAAAAATGTATAATAAAGATTGGAAAGAAGAACTGGGAAAAACATTTTGGGTAGAGTTTGTTTACATAGGTTTAGAGCACAATAATGTTAGTTTATATAAACTATTATAATTAAAAATATGAATGAAAGAATTGATTTTTACTTTCCAATTGATCCAAAATGGACAGAAAAGGAACTTATTAAAAATTTATATAAAAAAATAATGCTACAAGAACCAATATATGGTTACGAACAGCATTTAGAACGATTAAAAAAAAGCCCAACTATAGCATATTTTATTAGACGAGGTGGGCAAAATTATGGGAAATATCCGTTAATATATTTTTTAGCATCTTTAATTGGTAATACTTTTGATTTAATTAAATCTGGAAAATATAAATTAGAAAGTGGTGAACCACGTATATTAGGCGAAAACGAAATTGTAATTTTTCGTTATTTTAATTTGGAAGCGTGGCCACCAAAAACAATGGAGACACAATTTTGGTATACATTTCCAACCTCATCCGAATATTTTAATCTTTATTTCGAAATTACAAACTAAATTACTATGTTACAAAAAAAAATTATAAATGATTTATTAAAATTAGGAGTTAGTCAAAAAAATATTGATGAAAACCCGCAAAAATGTCTTTCTGCATTACATTTTTATAAAAATTTACAAACATATAAAAAAAATCAAGATACAAATACGTTAAAAGAATTAAAAAGTTTAATAAATAATGAAAATGATATACTTTCAATATTAACTGTATTTAAAAATATAAATTATAAATATTTATTTGATACAAAAACAAAAACATGGTATAGTTATGAAGTAATTCATAATTATGTATGGTCCCCACTTGATGAATTAATCTTTCTTAAAGAATTAAATGAATTATTAGAAGCTTTTTTTTCATATAATATAAAAAAACTTATTAATAGACAAACATTTAATAATTTAGTAGCTCTAATGAGGGAAAATTTTGCCACAGACTTACAATCTAAAACAAATAAACGTGATTACGTATTTATTAATACTCCATATCATATAGATGATACGATAGAAAATAAACGTACATTTAAAAAAATTGAAAATTGTGGACCACAAAATTATATTACTACATATAGTCCCATACCTTGGACCCCTGAACAAAAAAAAATATACGAATGGGAAAATAATCCAATAAAAAAATGGTTAGATAATAAAATTAATGATGAAGAACAAATAAATGTTCTACGCGCTATTTGTAACGTAGCTTTTCATAGCTTACAATTATATAATTTAGAATTTTTTTTGGAAATTTATGGACCTCGTGCTAGTGGTAAATCTACGTTTATACGATTATTAGAAGCTATTGTCTCGAAAGAATTAGTAACTTCTTCAAGTTTGAAAGCTATAGAATCAAACGATTTTGAAAAAGCAAAAACAGCAGGTAAACATTTAATTCTTTTAAATGAACATGAAACTTATATAGGAAACAGCTCATATTTAAAAGCCGCAACCGGGGGAGATTTAATATTTATCAACCCAAAATATAAACAACCATACGATATAAGAAATATAGGTGTTATTGCAATAACAACCAATATCCCACTAATTTTTGATACAACAGCTTCAGCATTTGTTCGACGTCGTATTTCAATTGAATTTGGAAATAGCTTAGACCCGCAACAATTTAATACAAATTTAATAACTTTTAATAATGAAGGTATAGATCCAAGTTGCGAATTTTATCCGCATATTCCTGGTTTTTTAAATTGGATATTAGCTTTAACGCATAAAGAAACAATAAGTATTATTAATAACTATTTATCAAAATCTAGTGCAAATCCAGATAATTCACCATTCATGTGGTGGATAGCTAATAACACAATGCCGTTTAAAGACGCAGAAATTTTAATAAACGAGGATGATCTAGGCCCAGCATTATATCCCCAATATTTAAAATTTTGTCAAGAAAGAGGCCTAAAACCATTATCAACACAAAATTTTATTACAAATTTTGCACAAGAATTTTATTCTATTTTTAAATATAATGTTACCGAATTCAAAAAAAATAATAAAATAGGATTAAAAGGTGTAACTTACCAAGTTGAATTACGTGACCATTTTGAAAATTGGCGTAATGCATGGAAAAATGAATATAATAAAAACTTTTTTGGAAAAAATACAATATATTATGCTCCAGCTGACAAAGTTGCATATTTTAAAACTAATATTCGTACCGAAAGCGATACAAAAAATGCAATTATGAGCTTAGAACACCAAATTGACACTTTAATTAAACAGGCACCAGAAGGCATTTATTCATTGCTAAGTAACCCTAAAAAAAAGGATAAACCATTTAATTCTATATATAATAAAAAATATATATCAGGTGCAGGTACCGCTTCAAAAAACGAAGAAGATTTTTTTGTACAATTAACAAAAGTAGAACATCTTAAAGTATTTATAAATTTTTTAAAAGAATATTTTATTCCAAACGCAACAAGCTCTATACCAACAGAAATTTTATGGAAAACTTACGTTAATTATATGCATCAACACAAATACAAGCCTATATTTACCAAAGGTAATATTAAAAATCAAACCTTTAAAATTTGGAATGAACAAAACCATCAAAAACTTGAAAAAACAAATAATATTGGACCGGATTCATTAAAAGGGCTAAAAGGCTTTGAATTAATTAATTAATTAATAATAAAATAAGAAAATCCGCTTACAATATTGTAATCTGCTGATCAAAAAAATAGGAAAAATTACCTTTTTTAATGAAAAAAAAGTATAAAAATATACTAAATTTTTAATAAATTATACCCAAAAATATACAAATTTCATGTAATTTTATCATTAAAAAAAGTCATAAACCGTATACGTTTGTTCAAAAAAACAGAGTTTTGCTGATTTTTAATTTTATATAATAATAAACATTTTCGTCTATTTTTCCCTATTAATAATGGAATATGACGCTTTTTATCGTTTTTTTTTTCAGCAACTAAGCGGAATATTACTAAATTATTTAATA
>Ga0182738_1007900_pt1 | contig 10691 bp, 8 predicted proteins | sample eDN5th30CBELigMG_FD_128876 | JGI IMG/M metagenome (GOLD analysis project Ga0182738, IMG submission 128876) | Enriched Miracle-Growth compost microbial communities from Emeryville, California, USA - eDNA 5th pass 30_C BE-Lig MG (version 2)... ... | reverse complement strand
GGAGGTTGACACTTTGTTACAAACAGTCTTGGCAATAATTATCTTTTTATTAACATTAACATTGGTTATCTGGCAGCCAAAAAATCTTTCGATTGGTTGGTCTGCCTGTGGAGGGGCAATACTAGCATTACTGGTAGGTGTAGTAGATTTTAATGATGTTGCTGATGTAACAGGGATTGTTTGGAATGCAACACTTGCCTTTATATCAATTATAATTATCTCTTTAATATTAGACGAAATTGGCTTTTTTGAATGGGCAGCACTACATATGGCACGAGCCGCGAACGGGAACGGGCTTAAGATGTTTATTTATGTTTCGATATTAGGTGCAATTGTTGCAGCGTTGTTTGCAAACGATGGTGCAGCACTTATTTTAACCCCCATTGTACTCGCGATGGTTCGAGCATTAAAGCTAGAAGAAAAAATGGTTTTTCCATTTATTATGGCTAGTGGATTTATTGCAGATACCACATCCTTGCCGTTGGTGGTAAGTAATTTAGTGAATATAGTTTCTGCTGATTTCTTTGGTATTGGTTTTGTTGAGTATGCATCCAGAATGATTATTCCCAATCTATTCTCCTTATTAGCTAGTATCCTTGTGTTATATCTATACTTTCGTAAGAGTATTCCTAAGAAGTATGACTCAAGCCACTTAAAGGTTCCCGTTGATGCAATTAAGGATCAAAAAATGTTCCGGATTTCTTGGGGCATTTTAGCGGTCTTACTTATTGGCTATTTTGGAAGTGAGTTTTTGAAGATTCCAGTATCGTTTGTTGCTGGCATTATCGCAATTATTTTTCTCCTTTTTGCAAGAAGAAGCGAGGCGGTATCTATTCGGAATGTAATGAAGGGAGCACCATGGGCAATTGTTTTCTTTTCGATTGGAATGTATGTTGTTATTTATGGTCTTCGGAATGTAGGATTAACCAACCTGCTTTCAAGCGTTATTCAAGCAGCTGCAGATCAGGGATTGTTTGTTGCAACCATTGGCATGGGATTCATCGCTGCGATTATTTCTTCCATAATGAATAATATGCCGACTGTCCTGATCGATGCCTTAGCAATAGCAGATACTAATGCAACTGGAGTAATCAAAGAGGGATTAATTTATGCTAATATAATCGGTTCCGATTTAGGTCCAAAGATTACCCCGATCGGTTCACTGGCAACTTTATTATGGCTACATGTATTATCACAAAAAGGGGTAAAGATTTCATGGGGAACCTATTTCAAAACGGGAATAATTTTAACCATTCCGACTCTTTTTATTACTTTAATTGGCTTATACTTTTGGCTTTCTTTCCTTTCCTAGTTGGTATGTTAAATCATTAATCTCCGTACTCTAAAAAAGGCAAGGTTAAATCGATTTAAGAAAAAATCAATGAATGCAAATAGGAGGATGAATATGAAAATTATTATAATAGGATCGGTTGCAGCAGGGACTTCTGTAGCAGCAAAAGCACGTAGAAATGACGAACAAGCAGAGATTACATTATATAATGCAGATTATGACATTTCTTATTCAGCTTGTGGAATTCCTTATTTTCTAGGTGGAGAAATAGATGAATTGGAAACTTTAACACCAAGGAATCCAGCTTGGTTTAAAAAACGCTATAATGTAGACATTTTTATTCGACATGAAGTTATAAGTATTAATGCAGAGGCGAAAAAGATAAAAGTAAAAAACTTAAATACGAACGAGGTTAAGGAGGATAATTATGATGTATTAGTTTTTGCAACTGGTGCGTCCCCAAATACTCCTGAAATGAATGGTGTAAAAATGGAGCATGTTTTTCAGATTCGAACCATTCAAAATACGAAAGCTATAGAAAAGTTCATGAAAGAAAAGCAGCCCGAAAAGGTAACTATTATTGGTGCAGGATATATTGGCTTAGAAATGGCAGAACAGCTTAAAACAAGAGGATTAGATGTAACGTTAGTTCAGCGTAGCAATCAAGTTATGTCTCATATGGATAAGGATATGGCTATACGTGTAGAGGAGCACTTAGTTAAAAAAGGGGTAAAACTCTTTTTAAATGAAGAAATAACCGCTATAAAGGAAACGGAAATACATTCAAAATCAGGAAAAGTTATCGAAGCAGATATGGTCATTTTAGCAACAGGCGTCCGCCCAAATACACAATTGGCTGAGGCGATAGGTGTTAATATTGGTCAATCAGGGGCCATTGCCGTAAATAGTAAAATGCAAACGAATATACCAGATGTTTATGCAGTAGGTGACGTGGCGGAAAGCTATTCCTTAATAACAGGGAAACCGCTGTATCGTCCATTGGGTAGTACTGCTAATAAAATGGGGAGAATAGCTGGTGATGTGATAACTGGTGGATCACTAGAGCATCGAGGTATTTTAGGTACAGGAATTCTGCGAGTTTTTGATTTAGCTGTTGGACAAACTGGTATGACAGAAAAAGAAGCATTAGAAGAAGGATATTCAATTGAAATCCTGCACAATATCAAACCTGCTAGAGCGGAGTATCTGGGAGGGAAAGATTTAATCATTAAGGCAATTGCTGATAGACAAACAGGCAGAATATTAGGCGTACAAATTGTGGGGGAAGAAGGGGTGGATAAGCGAATGGATGTATTTGTTACAGCCATTACATTTCAAGCAAAAGCTGAAGACTTATTCCATCTTGATTTAGCGTATGCTCCACCTTTTAGTACAACAAAAGATCCTGTTATGTATACTGGGATGGCTTTACAGAATGCTATAGAAAAGAAAAATAAACTAATTACCCCGAGTGATTTATCAGAAAGAATAAATAATGGTGAAGCAATACAGGTAATTGATACGCGTTCTGCAAAACAATTTCAAGCCTCATGTGTGGATAGTGCCATTAATATAGCTCTTGGTGATTTGCGTGAAAAATCGAAGGAACTTGATCCGTTGCTCCCTACTGTGACATATTGCAATAGTGGTACAACAGGTAATGCCGCACAGAATGTATTACGAAATTTAGGATACAACGATATTTATAATCTTTCTGGTGGTAATAAAAATTATCAAACCTTTAAGAAGAGTAAATAAGGCTTTGCTAACATAGGAAGGAACCTTTAAGTTCAAGCTTTATCGGTTCTTTTCTTCATTCAAAATGTCACAGAAAAAATGTAAGAAATAAAATAAGATCAGTAGATAGATACTAGAGCTATCGCTGATCTTAGTAGATTATGAACAGTTGGCCAATGAATTTACGCCTCTCTGAGATCATCTGTACTCTCTTCAGTAGTTTGACGTAAAGTATATAGAGTAAATAAATCTTTAGGAATTTCAAATAGTTGATAATTTGTGCCAGAGCTATTTAAGGCTTGTAAAAGATTGCTTCTTGTCTCATTGGCAGAAATAGCATAAGGAAGCTTTTCGGCTGCTTTTAGCGATCGAGTATTATGGCTTCTAATCCGCATTAATATGCTGTCAATATTTAGTTCAAAGAATGCTTCTGAGAAGAATAGTTCCTTTGCCAATTTATTGTATCCTTTTCCATGATAGGGCTTCCCTAGCCATGTTCCTAGAAAGCCAATATTATTATTTAGATCAAATAAACTTATCGTACCAATTGGGTTTTGCCATTCGTCCAAAATGGTTCTTGAAATAAGTTCTCCTCTTTCTTCTGCTTCCATTGTTTGTTTTGTTAGAAAAAGGTATTCTTCATATGAATTAGCTTTTTGACGCACAAATGGGAAGACATCTGGATGCGTCATTAAAGGATATAACGCTTGGCAATCCTCGAGATCTCTTTTCTTTAACATAATAATCCCTCCATGTCCTGAGGGCAGAACTTACTCTTGATAAAGAAATGCCCACCCTCGAAATTTTTAATCCAATTGAAAAAAAATTTCGGGGTGGGAATCGAACCCACTAGAACCAAAGCGGTGGCGCACCATTTGCCTTCCCATCTTTTATTATTATCTCATGATAATAAATTACTTTTCTATATCATACAAAATTATATAGAAAATGAAAATAGGAAAATACAAACAAAATGTAAAATTTTAATGAATAAATGTAAAGGTGAGGGAGGCTAAATAGTTTTTAGATGTAAAAACATAATTTAATAATTGGACAAATATTATTAGAAAATGAAACATTTAATTTAATCAATCGTATATAATAATATAGCAATTATTATTACAATTCGGAGGTTTCAAATGGATTTCAAAAAAGATGTATCATCATCGGATGAGAGAATTTTTGCAATGTTGATTTACGTATCAAGTTTCTTTACTACTTTTATCGGACCATTAGTTATTTGGCTCGTGAAAAAGGATTCACCTTTTGTTAATTATCATGGTAAGGAATATTTCAATTTTTTAATTTCTTATGCCATTTATTCGTTTATTGCCTGGATTCTGATTTTTATTATTATAGGAGTGATTATTTTACCTATTATCGGAATAATGGCGTTTGTATTTACAATTATTGCAGCAATAAAATCTTATGAGGGTCAAGCGTATCATATTCCATTAACGATTCGTTTTATTAAATAGTCCATTTGACTAAACATTATATGCTTTAAGAACTGCCGCATATTCTCTTAAGTATAATACTATCCTTCTTGATAGTGGTGTATATGAGATAGGGAATATGCAGCAGTTTTTTTATTTGTATTATTCCATTTAACAAAAAAAAGCATCATTACTGTTAATCCCTCATTCATGCAGAGGCTACCATTCTTTTCATTCCTTGTCCTCCTTTTGTGGATTGATATATCCCTAATGAATTTATAGTCTTCCTGTTCCATCGATAAAGCGTTGGAAAGCAGACCTCCATTTTCTTTTGCTCCTAAATAAATAAGAATAATAGACAATTTAATAGAACTTATTTCATTTTTCCCAAAAAAGTCTCCATTAACTAATCATAGATTTGAGTAGAAATTAATAGAATAGTTACTACAGATTAAAAAATATGTTAAAACTCACAATCCTATCTTGTAAGGAAGAATGGAAATAAAGGAGACTCGTTATGAATATAGAAAAATATTATAAATACACAGCCGTTTCTGCTTTAAACGCTAGTCTAATTAGTTGCATTCCAATTTTTCTTTTTACGGTGCTGTTTATTTTTAGTCACTCTAGCATTACTTATTTCTTACTTTTAGTGCCATTTGGATGCTATAGTGTAACTTGCTATAGTCAGTATTATTTACATAAACGACGATTCGAAAAGGTAGATACAATATTTTCATTTGGTCAAGTTAACTCCATTTTAAAAACCAATACAGTTGTTTTATCATTTTTACCTGCACCCTCACTGCGTATGGTTATTTTTGATAGAAATGGGCAAGAGATTGGAGAAATTAAAGATGTGAAATTTTCGGTGATTCGCTGGTATCTTCCCTTTCTATTTGATCGGTTTTATGTAAAATCATATGGATTTTATAATACGGAGAACGTGCTTCAATATACTTTCAGAATGAAGCGGAATAGGATAGAGATTTTAAATAAAGACAATAGAATGATGAGCTCAATAATGGAGATGAAAACAGATAAACGATCTTCGCGGATTTTTTTATTTGGTGAAAAATCACTCAGGGTGAAAAAGAGCTTTGGTAATACAGAATATCATTTTGAGAAAGAAGATGGGATTGTATTAGCACATTTGAGAAAAGGCTGGATGCCAAAGGAGTGGTCAAAGCGATTCATGGACCCTAATCTCCCTTTATTTACAATTGATCCACATGCTTCTGATAGAGAAGTAATCCATCTATATGCTTTATTGGCGAAAATATTTGCGTATACAAATCATTGATTTCTTTGAATTTATTCTGATATTTTTTGATAAGAAAATATTACTAAGGAAAGGCAAATTCATCATAATATGTAGGAAAAAGTAAGTATTTTCTCCTAAAAATCATTGGCAAAGTAATGAGAATCTGCTATCATAAATTCTTGTGGCTACCCTATTTTATGCTGAAAGTCATGTCAATATATGACATGTTTTTCTTGGGTTTAAGAGGGAAGCGGGTAGGGAGAGGGCTATAACTAAATAGGTATTTCAGATGAAAGATTATATTTTTTCATTTTTTAAGCTAAAAGAAAATCAAACCACTTTTAAAAGTGAAATACTTGCAGGGATTATTGGATTTTTTACTGTTGTTTATATTGTGGTGGTGAACTCCTTAATCTTGGCAGAAGCAGGTATTCCTTTAGAAGCAGCAATCATTGCAACAATTCTAACGTCAGTTGTAGGTTGTTTTTTAATGGGTTTTTACGGGAATGTTCCGATTTTACTTGTACCAGGTATGGGGATTAATGCTTTATTTTCTTATACAATTGTCCATTCAATGGCTTTAACCTGGCAAGAAGCTCTTGCGGTTGTATTCATTTCAGGAATTTTGTTTATGATTGTTGCCTTTACGAAGCTTGCAAAGATTGTAAGTGATTCAATCCCTGTTTCATTGAAAGAATCGATTACGGTAGGGTTAGGTCTATTTTTAATGCTAATCGGTTTGGAGAAAGGCGGGCTTGTTGTAAGAGGAACGAATTCCATTATTGCTTTGGGATCTTTTAGTGATTTACATGTATTAGCAACTGTACTCACATTTTTAATAAGTATTATCCTATTTTTAAGAAATGTGAAGGGAAATTTCCTCATTACGATTGTTGTTGGCACATTGATAGCAGCAAGTTTTGGAATAATTGATGTAAATAGCGGAAAGAGTCAATCGCTCCACTTACAAGAATACAAGAATGTGTTTGGTCATATGTCTTTTGATAAACTAATATCGATTCCATTCTGGATTGCGGTATTTTCCCTAACTATGGTACTTATTTTTGAGAATATTGGATTGGTAAATAACCATGTGCAATCTATTGATAGACCAGACCGATTTACAAAGGCTTTTCGAGCTAATTCTATATCTGTATTTCTTTCTAGTTTTTTTGGCACAAGTCCAACAGTAGCGACAGTGGAAAGTTCTGCAAGTATGACAGCTGGTGGGAGAACAGGTCTAACAGCGGTAACAACAGGACTTCTTTTTCTTTGTTCTGCGTTTTTTATTCCTGTTATTAAACTAATACCAGACAGTGCGATTGCACCGATTCTTATCATTATCGGAGGATTAATGCTACAAAATATCCGTAATCTGGATTTAAGGGATTTAAGTGAAAGTTTTCCCAGCTTCTTTATTATTGCTATGATTCCATTTACTTATAGTATCGCAGATGGTATGGCAATCGGATTTATCCTTTACCCAATTTTAAAGATAGCATTAGGTAAAGCGAAAGATGTTTCACTTCCTTTGTATTTCATATCCTCATTGTTTTTGATTAATTTTGTACTTCAATATACACATTAATCAAAAAGAAGATCCATCCTTTATCAAAGCGCTTATTTTATTTTTTGAATAAGAACTTTACTAATATACCAGGATAAAGGATGGTCTTTATCATCGAAATAAAACTGCACCATAGATGCCCCTATAATTAATCAAATTAAGACATTTTAAGCGCTAAAAATAATTATCTTACACTCAAGGTTCGACAACCTTCTGCTTATAAATTTATTAAAATGACAATAACTATGGCATAAATAGATTGACGGAGGTAAAGGAATGGAAGTTTTTGTGGCGAGACAGCCACTATTTAATCGAATGGAAGAGGTTTATGGCTATGAATTGCTTTATAGACATAATAATATGAATTCATTTCCAAATATAAATGGAGATCAGGCGACGACAGAAGTTCTAATTAACAGTTTCTTTAATATTGGGATAGATAAGCTATCAGACGGAAAACCTTGTTTCATCAATTTTACAGAAAATTTATTAGAACTAAGACTGCCTACATATTTTCAACCAAGAGACATAGTAATCGAAATTCTCGAAAGCGTTATTCCCAGTCAAAAAATAATCGATATTTGCATAGAGTTAAAACAACTAGGCTATAAATTAGCGTTAGATGATTTTATTTTTGACAAAAGTAATCCATACTCACAATCTTTGCTATTACTTGCAGATATGATTAAAGTTGATTTTCAGCAAACAACTAAGGAAACACGTTCAGATTTGGAAACGTTGGCAAAAAAGAATAATATTGAATTGGTTGCAGAAAAGCTGGAAACAAAAGAAGAGTATGAACAAGCTAAAAATAAAGGATATCACTATTTTCAAGGTTACTACTTTTCAAGACCACTGATTATGTCTACTCACGATGTACCAATCTATATTCATACGTATTATAAGATACTTGAACTTTTGAATGATGAAGATCCAGATATTAATCGTATTTCAAAATTAATCGAGCAGGATATTTCATTGTCCTATAAATTATTGAAACTAATAAACACACTAGGCTATGGAATGAAGCAAAAAGTAACAAGTATTAAAAATGCGATTATTTATATTGGGCTTATTGAGCTGCAAAAATGGATATACGTTTTAACCGTAAGAGAAAATGAGTGGAAGAATGGAATCTCATTTGAAGTAATGCATAATTGTTTAATCCGCTCTAAAATGTGTGAATCGGTCGCAAAGCTAATCCCTGGAAGACAAGAATACGGCAGTTTTTTTTTAACGGGTATGTTCTCCCTTATGGATACCATTATGAATAGAGATATGGCGACAATTCTTTCTGATTTACCTCTAGATGAAACGATTGTACAAGCATTATCAGGGGAGAAAAATATTCAACGAGATGTACTCCAATTGGTCATAGCTGCAGAAACAGCTGATTGGACTAGAATAGGACTAGGCTGTAAAGAGTTAAATATACAAGAAAAGGAACTATTTAAAGAATATGCAGAATCCATTTCATGGGCTAAAAAGCTATTGGATGAAGATTATTTATAATGTTTATTAAATAGAGAGGCTGGGACAAAAGCATTTCAACTAATAATAAACGCGAAAATTTATATAGTTAATATATATAAATTTTCGTGTTTTTTAGTTTGAAAATAGGTTTGAAAACGAAAATGGAGCGGAGGACGCTCGACTCCTGTGGGAAATAGTGGAAAGGCTGAGACCCAGTAGCGCATGCGAGGGAGGCTCAGCTTCCTCCATGGCGCATCGTGCGTCTGTAGCGCAATGGAACGACTTAGTTTTTATACTTGACTATATTTAAAATCATAGATAATCATCATGAGATAGTAGCTTTATTTAAGAGCTAAATTAGAGAGTATTTGTCTTTAAAGGTTGGTTATTTAGTTTTGTCCCAGCCTCTTTTGTTATTTTCTGTTCTCTTTTACTAATAAGAATTAATTGCAGGTTAAATGCAGGAACGGTAAAATGGAAGAAGATTGATATCAGCTTGGAGGAATAGGGAAATGAATATAAAAATTACAAAATGTCATGGAAGTGGAAATGATTTTTTAATTATAGATGAGATATCAGATGATTATCAGTTTTCTGAAGAAGAAAGAGCGACGTTAGCTAAAGCGCTCTGTAATAGAGAGTCTTCCTTGGGAGCTGACGGAATTCTTTATGTAATGTCAAGTCAAGTAGCAGATGCAAGAATGAGAGTATTTAATGCAGATGGTTCGGAAGCGTCTATGTGCGGAAATGGTATTCGTTGTGTTGCCCGTTATGTTTGTGAATTGCTTAAAGTTGAAGAGGCTGTAATTGAAACGATGAAAGCTAATCTGGAAGTGAAAAATGAAGAGGATATTTATCCAAACATTCCAACTTATTTGGTAGAAATATCTCCAGTTTCCTTTAAGACAGAAGATCTTCCATTACAATTAGAAGCAGATACACTACTGAATGAGAAGATTCCAGGACTGCATGAAGATTTGTTATTTACTGCGTTAGCAGTACCAAACCCACATTTAATTACGCTAGTGAATAAAGAAGTACTGGATTCTGATGTACAGGAAACTTTAAGTAAATATGTGAATGGGTCAAATGAATACTTTCCAGACGGAGTTAATGTTAGCTTTGTATCGATTTTAGATAAAGGTAGTATCTATGTTCGTACTTATGAACGAGGAGTTGGTTTTACTAATGCATGCGGTACAGCGATGAGCGCATCTACCCTTGTTACGATATTAAATGGATTTAATGAAGAAAATACTTATGTTGATGTGTATAATAATGGCGGGAAAGTTCGCTGTATTGTTCACCATCAAAATGGACAATACCGCATAGATTTAATTGGAAATGCTAGTTATGTATATCGTGGAGAAGTAGCTTTAGAGTGGGATACGATTGAAAATTTTAATGTTAAGAATAAGATTTATTTTGAGGATGAAGCTATCCAATATAATAAACTACAAACAGAAGCACAAAATTATGTAGAGGCTCATTTAAAGTAAGTATAATAATCGTTCTTTCCAAATGGATAGGATGAAAAGGTAGGCTATATTTACTAAGATGAAACGATATATCATCAGAGTGAGTAGGTTGCAGGCAATTGTATTTGAAATGGCTATTTTAAAAGTATAAAGAGACTGGGACATAAGCATTTCAATCAACAATAAACACGAACCTTTATGTAATTTAATTACACAAAGGTTCGTGTTTATTGTTTTAGAACAAGGTTTAAAAAACGAAGTGAAATGGAGCGGAGGACGCTCGACTCCTGTGGAAAATAGAGGAAAGGCTGAGACCCCGCAGCGCAGCAGGGAGACCACTGAAAAACTGATAGCTATTGATGATTGGTCCTAACCGCCTTTTAAACTTAGATGTGTAAATTGTTTTCCGAGGTGCCCACTTGCTTTCCATGGGGCGAGCGCCGAG